>CEVB01011237.1_pt1 | contig 17345 bp, 13 predicted proteins | sample 531381 | NCBI WGS metagenome assembly CEVB01 (sample SAMEA2622763, study PRJEB7988) | marine metagenome | biome: marine biome (ENVO:00000447); feature: surface water layer (ENVO:00002042); material: "saline water (ENVO:00002010), including plankton (ENVO:xxxxxxxx)" | depth 5 m | reverse complement strand
TGCGGCGTTAAAATTTGATGGTTTACACCATACACCACTGTTGCGTCGACATCTTTGGCCGGTGCGGAAATAATGACTTTCTTTGCTCCGGCTTCAAGGTGGGCGCCAGCACTTTTACGGTCAGTGAAAAGCCCTGTACATTCCAGTACAACATCTACTTTAAGTTGCTGCCACGGCAGGTTGGCCGGGTTACGTTCACTCAGTGTCAGGATCTCATCCTGGTTTACATATATAGCTTTATCACTATGCTCGACGTTGGCAGCGAAAATACCATGTGCTGTGTCGTACTTCAGTAAATGGGCATTGATGGCGGCGTCGCCTAAATCATTAATCGCCACTACCTTAATGTCGTAGTTTTTGCTGCTCTCGTATAAAGCACGCAGTACGTTGCGGCCAATGCGACCAAAACCGTTGATTGCAACACGAATTGTCATACATACCCCGTCAAAATAGCTGTTATGAAACTGAACTGAATAATATGTGTAGTAAAATTACATTAATCAGCAGTTTTTTCAAGTTTAAAACGCTATAAAACCGGCATTTATGTAATTAAATGACATAAATGAACAATGACATTGGCTGCGATGGCGCCTAGAATGAGCGTTAGCCAACTGACAATAATAAGGATTTATCATGGACGCCGCCTTACTGGCTGAATTGATCGCATTTTGTGGCATTGAAACCGAATTTAACGATGCCTGGGGCAAGCCGACCCGGGTTAGTGAAACACAACAGCTGGAACTGTTAAAAGCGCAGGGCTTTGACATCGAAGATGACGACACCGCGCGGCTGCAATTACTGGCGAGGCAGCTCGACTTCTGGCAACAGCCTTTGCAGCAGGTCTCGGTGCAACGCCTTGGCGAGCCGCTGCAGGTATCGCTTCAGGTTGCTCTGGAGCAGGCAAACACGGTTATTGCACTGCAGCTTACTTGTGAGGATGGCCAGCATTACACCTGCAACCTTACTCCGGTAGACGGTGAGCTGACGCAGGTTATCGTGCTTGATGAAGTTGAGTACCACCAGTATCTGCACGAACTGCCATGGCAATTGCCTGCAGGTTACCATCAGTTAGCTATCGCTGGCAGTGCTCAGCAACAACGGCTGATTATTACGCCCGGGCACTGCTTTCAACCGGAACAGTTTACCCGGCATAAGCAATGGGGCATTGCATTACAGCTCTACGCATTGCGCTCTGGACGTAACTGGGGCATAGGGGACTTTACCGACCTGAGTCATACCCTTAGCTATCTGGCCAGCGTTGGCGCTGATTTTATCGGGTTGAATCCTATTCATGCGTTGTATCCGGCAATGCCGGAGAGCGCCAGTCCCTATAGCCCGTCATCACGACGCTGGCTGAATATCAGTTACATTGACGTTGAGGCTATGCCAGGCTTTGCCAATTGCAGCCGCACCAAAGCACTGATTGAAGCACCGGGCTTCGTATCTCAGCTCAATGAGCAGCGTCGTAAAGATTACGTTGATTACAGCGGCGTTATGCAATTAAAGCTGCCTGCAATGAAAAGCTTATATCAGTGGTTTAGTGAGCAGAAAAGCACTACTGCCAAAGATATAAACAAAGCATTTAAGCAGTTTAAGCTACAAAGCGGTGATAGTTTACTGCAACTAGCGTTATATGATGCCTTACACGCCCATTTATATCAGCAGAACAGCGATTATTGGGGCTGGCCAAACTGGCCGGAGCAATATCGTGACCCGGCATCAGACGCTGTTATGCAATTTAGCAAGCAACACAGCGCAGAGCTGGATTTTTACTGTTACCTGCAGTTTATTGCACAGCAGCAATTGGCGCAGGCACAACAGGTAGCCAAAAATGCCGGTATGCTGCTGGGGCTATACCGTGATTTAGCCGTAGGCGTCAGTGAAGCATCAACCGAGATATGGTCAAATCCACAATTGTACTGCCGACAGGCCACTGTAGGCGCTCCGCCTGATCCGCTTGGGCCTGCAGGCCAGAACTGGGGATTACCACCGATGTATCCCTATCAATTGTACAAGCAGGCTTATCAGCCGATTATCGACTTGTTGCGTGCCAATATGCAGCACGCAGGTGCACTGCGCATTGATCACGTTATGGCATTGCTTCGTTTATGGTGGGTACCGAAAAGTGCCGCAACTGCAGCCGGTGGTGCTTATGTCTATTACCCGATTATGGATCTGCTGGGTATTCTGGCACTGGAAAGTCAGCGTAATCAGGCTGTAGTGATAGGTGAGGACCTCGGCACTGTGCCTGATGGCATTCGTGAAGTGCTGTCTGACTATGGTGTGTATTCTTACCGGGTGTTCTTTTTTGAAACTGCTGCTGATGGCGGTTACATCTCACCACAGCATTATCCGCAGCAGGCTATGGCGACACTGACTACGCATGATTTGCCAACCCTAATCGGCTTCTGGCACTGTGATGATTTGCGTTTAGGTAAAGAGTTGGGCTTATATCAGGATGAGGCACAGTTACAGCAACTGTACGCTGAGCGCCATGCAAATAAACAGCGTATTCTTGATTCGTTGCATGGACACCGTATTGGCGGCGACAGTGTTTTACCGCACGATTATCCGCGCAGTAGTGAGCATCTTGGCATGGATAAAACACTTAACTATGCGTTGCAGCGTCATCTGGCAGCAACGTCTAGCCAGTTGCTTTGTCTGCAACTGGAAGACGCGTTGGAAATGACACAGCCGGTAAATGTACCCGGTACCAGTTCAGAGTATCCAAACTGGCGGCGTAAACTGTCTCAACCACTGGAGCAGTGGAGCCAGCGCGAGGATATCCGGCAGTTATTCAGTGACATAAGCCGCATCCGTAAAGACTAGTATTTTAACGTACAACAATAAGAAAGGAATGGACATGAGTTTAGCGTTATTGCAACAGGTCAACTGCGCCACGCCATTTTCGTTACTGGGTTGGCAGCCTTTAGAGCAGGGCAAAGCCACAGGTCTGCTGCTGCGGGTTTATTTACCACATGCGACGGCGGTTACAGCATTGAGTGCTGATGGTAAAAAAACGCTGGGCGAGCTGACGGCTGTCAGTGGTTTTGACGGTGTGTTTGAGTTGAAACTGAGTAAAAAACGCAAAGCTGACGCTTATATTCTGCAGGTGCAGGCCGGCAATTATCAATATCAGCTGTTTGATCCATACCAGTTTAAAGATGAAGCGTATTATGCGGTACATTACGTCACCAGCCAGCCAGAGAATCTGTACCGTCAGCTTGGCGCGCAGTTGATTGAGCTGGATATTGGCACAAAAAAAATACCGGCAACCCGTTTTGCGGTGTATGCACCTAACGCCAGTGCCGTCAGCCTCATTGGTGATATGAATAGCTGGGATGGCAGAGTACACCCGATGCAGCGCACCGAGTGTGGGCATTGGGTACTGGTGCTGCCGGAAGTAGCCCAGGGCGTGCGTTACAAATACGAAATAAAGGACCGACACGGCCACTTGCTGCCGCATAAAGCTGATCCTATGGCGTTTTATGCTGAGCAATATCCATCGCATGCATCGTTAGTGTTTGATCATCAGCATTACCAATGGCAGGACAGCGATTGGTGTAACCGCAAAGCCGTTAATCCGCTGCACAGCCCAATCAGTATTTATGAGCTGCAAGCCGGTAGCTGGAAACGGCAGAACGATAATCAACCGCTCAGTTACCGTGAACTGGCCGAACAGCTTATCCCTTATGTGCTGGATATGGGCTATACCCATATCGAGTTATTACCGGTGATGGAGCATCCGTTTGATGGGTCCTGGGGTTATCAGCCGCTTGGCCTGTTCGCGCCGACATCGCGTTTTGGCAATCCGGATGATTTTAAGTATTTTGTTGATCAATGCCATCAGGCAGGCATTGGCGTTATTCTGGACTGGGTGCCGGCGCATTTCCCGGAAGATGGTCATGGTCTGGCCCGCTTTGATGGTAGCCATCTTTATGAATACGAAGACCCTCGTAGAGGTTGGCATCCTGACTGGAACTCCTGTATTTACGATTATGGAAAAGGTTATGTGCGCCAGTTTCTGGTTGCCAGTGCTTTATTTTGGCTGGAGCATTTTCATATCGACGGGTTGCGCGTAGATGCCGTCGCTTCGATGTTGTACTGGGACTATTCGCGTAAAGAAGGCGAGTGGATCCCGAATATCGACGGTGGCAACCATAATTATGAGGCCATAAGTTTCTTTCGCTGGTTTAATACTGAGGTATACAGCAAATACCCCAAAGCGATGACAATCGCCGAAGAGTCGACATCCTTTCCCATGGTGTCGCGCCCTGTAGATATGGGGGGCTTGGGTTTTGGTTTTAAATGGAATATGGGCTGGATGAATGACAGCTTGCGTTACATCAGTAAAGATCCGGCATACCGGCGTTATCATCATAACGACCTGACGTTTTCGATGGTGTATGCCTATAACGAAAACTTTATTCTTCCGCTTTCGCATGACGAAGTGGTGCACGGCAAAGGCAGTTTACTGAACAAAATGCCTGGCGATGAATGGCAACAAGCTGCTAACTTAAGGGCCTATTATGCTTTTATGTTTGCTCACCCGGGAAAGAAGCTGAATTTTATGGGGAACGAGTTTGCTCAGGGGCGCGAGTGGAATCATACCCAAAGTCTGGACTGGCACCTGCTTGGGTATGATAAGCACAGGGGCATACAGCAGCTGTTTCGTGATTTAAACCAAACGTATCGCCGCTGTGCGCCACTGTATGAGCTGGACTATCAGCACGATGGTTTCAGTTGGCTCGATCATCAGGATGCCGATAACAGCACGTTGAGTTTTTTACGCCGTGACAGTCAGGGCAACACTATTTATGTGGTCAGTAATTTTACACCGGTGCCGCGTGCAGATTTTCTGCTGGGTGTTGAACAGCCAGGTGATTACGAAGTTATTCTTAACACCGACAGTGAGTATTACTGGGGCAGCAATTATGAGGTAGGCAGTGCACTTCACAGTATTGCGATGCCTTATCATGGTAAAGCACAGCATATCTGTCTGCAGCTGCCGCCAATGGCCACCTTATATATCCGCAGGAAACATCAGAGCTGATAACCGGGAAGCCGTTTGTTATGAGTAACCATATACCGCTATTAAAGTTGTCCGCCGGAACCGCCTCACCACTTGGGGCAAGTTGTTTACAGCAAGCTGGGCCAGGTGTGTGGAATTTTGCAGTATTTGCGCCGGATGCGACAGCCTTAACCCTGTGTTTGTATCAGCCTGATACTGAAGAGCTGTTGGGCGAGCTTGCTTTCAGTGCCCGTACTGGTGAAGTCTGGCATTTACAGGTCAGTGGTATCGAAGAGGGAACCTTATACGGCTTAAAAGCCGATGGTCCCTTCGATAGCGACAAGGGTTTAGTATTTGACGCTGAGCGTCTGCTGCTGGACCCTTATGTGCGCCAGTTAAACCGTAGTATCAGTTTTAATGAACGCTTGTATATCACTAAAAGCCATTACATGCTGGCAAAAGGCATGTTAAAAGCACAGCCGTTTGACTGGCAAAGCAGTACTAAACCCGAGATTGCACGGGAAAAAACGGTCATATACGAGGCCCACGTCAAAGGCATGACAATGCTGCACCCTGACGTACCTGAAGAGTTACGCGGAACCTACCTTGGGCTGTGCCATCCGGCCGTCATTGCTCATTTAAAACAACTTGGTATTACTACGTTGCAACTTTTGCCAGTGGCGGCCTTTATGAGTGAGCCGCGGTTGGGCAAACTGCAGCTAACAAACTACTGGGGTTATAACCCTGTGAGTTTTTTTGCGCCTGATCCGCGTTATCAGTATCAGGACGCGGTTACCGAGTTCAAAACTCTGGTACGAACTTATCATCAGGCTGGCATAGAAGTGATTCTGGATGTGGTGTTCAATCATACCGCAGAGGCAGGGGATGATGGCCCGTTGCTGAGTTTTCGTGGCCTGGCGAATAAACACTATTACTTGTTTGAAAGCCATGCAGATATCACTGATTTTACCCAGCCATGTAATTACACCGGTTGTGGTAATACGTTGAATGTCGCGCATCCTGCTGTGCAAAAGTTGGTGATGGATGCTTTGCGTTATTGGGTAACCGAAATGCAGGTGGATGGTTTTCGGTTTGATCTGGCAACAACTCTTGCGAGAGAGCATAAAAGGTTTAACCCATATGCAGCATTTTTTCAAATCATCGCACAAGATCCAGTGTTATCGGGTGTAAAACTGATTGCTGAGCCCTGGGATGTTGGCCCTATGGGGTATCAGCTGGGGCAGTTTCCTGCTCACTGGTCTGAATTAAATGACAAGTGCCGTGACACCTTCCGCGCATTCTGGCGTGGTGATAAAGGCGTGTTACCAGAATTTACCACCCGTTTGCTTGGGTCACGGGATATTTTTCAAAAACACCATAAACCAGCGTGTTGCAGTGTAAATTATCTGACCTACCATGACGGTTTTACGCTGCAGGATGTGGTCAGTTACAAAGATAAACATAACTGGCTAAATGGCGAGGAAAACCGTGATGGCCATAACCATAATCTGAGTTGTAACCATGGCGTCGAAGGGCCAAGTAAAGACCCGTCAGTTAAAGCCAACCGATATTTACATAAACGTAATCTGGTCGCCACGTTATTGCTTAGCCAGGGCATGATCCACTGGCTGGGTGGTGATGAGTTGAGTCACAGTCAGCGTGGTAATAATAATGCGTACTGTCAGGATAACGATATCAGCTGGCTGGACTGGCATCTGGACAGCGACGAGGAAGATTTTCTGCAATTTGTCCGCCAGATGCTGGCATTTCGGCGCAAATACAGCTGCCTGCAACAATTATCACTGCTGGACGACAGTTATCAGTTGCATGGTGACAAGCATCATATTCAATGGTATCTGCCGGATGGTGAAAAAAAACAGCCCCAGGACTGGCAAGACCCTGAGCGGTTAAGCTGTATTTTTCAGATCACCAATAAAACCAATCAGGCCAGCCTGTTGTTTGTGTTAAATGCCGACAGCAATTTACTGCGACTGACATTACCCGGTAAAGCACGCCGATTGTTGTTTGACACCAGTGTTGATAAAGGTTTACTGCAACCCGCTGGCCAGACAACATTACAATACCAGCAGAATGCGCACAGTATGTCGGTATGGCTGTAGGTTTATTGACTCCTTTTCAGTATAATGCGCGCCGTTTATGTGCTGTCCGGTGTTTGCACACGGGCTGGCAAAAATGAAAATAATGAAGGAATGTCAGATGACAGACACAGCTGCACTTTGTGATATCGGTTTTGTCGGCGCCGGTGTAATGGGCAAAAACCTTATTCTGAACCTGGCGGATAACGGTTACCGCGTTGCCGCGTTCGATTTGGATCACCAGAAACTGGAAGCTGTGTTGGCGCAGGACAAAGCTGAGCGGGGCGACAAGCCCGCCCGCGTTATCGCTTGCAGCTCTTACACCGAGTTATTATCCCGCTTATCGGCACCGCATTTAATCGTGCTGTCGGTACCTGCCGGTAAACCGGTAGACGATGTGTGCCATAAGTTAATTGATGCTGGTATTCAGGCGGATGACATTATCGTCGATACCGGTAACAGCTTGTGGACAGATACTGTTGCCCGCGAGAAAGACTTTGAAGGGAAGTTTATCTTCTTCTCTACTGCGGTATCTGGCGGTGAAGTGGGAGCCCGGTTTGGTCCATCATTAATGCCAAGCGGCGATCCCTACGCCTGGACCCGCATTAAACCATTATGGCAAGCCATTGCTGCTAAAGTTGACCCCGCTACCGGCAAGCCGATAGAACGGTTCGAGCCCGGCAACCCGGTTACTGAAGGCGAGCCATGCGCTACTTATATCGGCCCAAGCGGCTCTGGTCATTATGTCAAAATGGTGCACAACGGCATTGAATATGCTGACATGCAGCTGATTTGCGAAGCCTATCAGGTGATGCGCGATATATTAGGCATGCCAGCAGCAGAAATTGCTGAAGTGTTCAAACAATGGAATGAAGGCAAGCTGCATAGCTATTTAATCGGCATCAGTGCTGATGTGCTGGCGACCAAAGATTCAGAAACCGGTTTACCGCTGGTTGACGTCATTATGGATAAAGCCGGACAAAAAGGTACCGGGCTGTGGACAGCCGTCAGCAGCCTGCAGCTTGGCAGCCCGTCACCCACTATTGCCGAGGCAGTGTATGCCCGCTCGTTGTCAGCGCTAAAACATGAACGGGTGAAAGCAGCAACGGTGCTGGCGGGCCCGGCACAAAACCTGATTTCAGATGAACAAAAGCAGGACATTATTCAGGCACTGCATGATGCGCTGTACTGCGCAAAAATCTGTGTTTATGCGCAGGGTTTCCACTTAATGAAAACAGCGGCAGACGAGCATGGCTGGCAGCTGAACTTTGCTGAAATTGCCAAAATCTGGCGTGCCGGTTGTATTATCAGAGCGGTATTTTTGCAATCTATTACCGAAGCTTATGAGCGCAATGATGAGCTGGAAAACTTGCTGCTTGACCCTTTCTTCGCAAAACAAATCTCTGTCTATCAGCAGAACTGGCGTAAGGCTGTGGCTAATGCCACTCTGGCCGGTATTCCGGTAGCTGCGCTTAGCTCTGCGCTTAGTTACTACGATTCCTACCGTACAGCAGTTTTACCGGCAAATTTACTGCAAGGTCAGCGTGACTATTTTGGTGCTCATACGTTCGAGCGTACTGATAAAGCTAAAGGCCGTATGTTCCATGTCGATTGGAGCAACCCGGCCCGGCCAATGGTGAAAATAAAATGACGAACACTGTAATAGGAACCGTGGGCTGTACCAGCAGCACTAAAGTGCTGTTACTCGGCGCAGGTGAGCTGGGTAAAGAGCTGTGCATTGAGCTTAAGCGTTACGGTTGTGAAGTGATAGCGGTTGACCGTTACCCCAATGCGCCTGCGATGCAGGTGGCCGATAAAGCCGTTGTCATGTCAATGCTGGACAATGCGGCACTGCGCCAGCTGGTTATCAGCGAAAAACCGGCCCTTATCGTGCCTGAGTTAGAAGCCATTGCAACCTCAGTGCTGATAGAACTGGAAGACTGTGGTTTTAATGTGGTACCCAGTGCCAAAGCGGTAAACCTGACGATGAACCGTGAAGGGATACGCCGGTTAGCCGCAGAAGAGCTAAAGCTTGCGACATCGCCGTTTCAGTTTGCCAGTGATAAAGACAGCTTTACTGCCGCTGTAAATGCCATTGGTTATCCGTGCGTAGTTAAGCCAATTATGTCATCCAGTGGTAAAGGCCAGAGCATACTGCATAGTGCTACTGATCTGGATAAAGCCTGGTTATATGCCCAGGAAGGTGGCCGTGCCGGTAAAGGCCGGGTGATAGTTGAAGGCTTTATCGATTTTGACTATGAAATTACGCTGCTGACAGTCAATTCGGTGTCCGGTATTCAATATTGCGCGCCTATTGGCCATCGTCAGGAAAAAGGTGATTACCGTGAAAGCTGGCAGCCGCAAGTCATGAGCGAAAAAGCACTGAATACCGCCAAAACCTATGCCAAAGCAGTAGTGGAGGCATTAGGCGGGCGCGGTCTGTTTGGTGTTGAACTGTTTATTAAAGGTGACGAGGTTTACTTCTCTGAAGTATCACCGCGGCCGCATGATACTGGCATGGTAACGTTGATATCGCAGCAACTGAGTGAATTTGCGTTGCATGCCCGCGCCATCTTAGGCTTGCCAATACCGCAAATTAAACAATACGGCCCGGCAGCTTCTGCCGTGCTGTTGGTACCAGGCAACAGTGCTGATATTCAGTACCATGGTTTAGCTGCAGCATTAGCCGAACCTGATACAGAACTACGTATTTTCGGTAAGCCTGAAGTGCAGGGCGAGCGTCGCATGGGAGTCGCATTGGCACTGAGTGACAGCGTTGAAGCTGCAACGCAAAAAGCGCTGAATGCAATCAGTAAGCTAAGCGTCACGTTAAAGTAACGCTTGAACTGTAAAAAACCACCTGCGGGTGGTTTTTTTATGTGGATAGAGAAATGTCTGAGCTTACTTTTATTTGGCGTTAATCACGTTAATGTAAAAAGGAGTATTTATGTATAAGGGTGCTTGTTTGTGTGGGGAAGTGGAAGTTGAAATCAGCGGGCCTATCAGCAGCATTATTCATTGTCACTGCTCGCTGTGTCGTAAATCAAGTGGTACCGCTTTTGCTACTAATGGTTTTGTCCAGACTGAGGATTTTACTGTTGTCAAAGGTGCCGATAAATTAAGCCAGTTTGCGTTTAAGCCTGGGCGTTTGCGGCATTTTTGCCGTAACTGTGGGTCACCGGTGTATAGCAGCAATGCGACTGATCCGGCGCGCGTACGTTTGCGCCTGGGTATATTAAACTCTGATATCAGCGAGCGGCCTGTATCGCATAATTTTTACAGTTCCAAAGCAAACTGGGAAGACTTAGACTGCGCTTTGCCGCGTTATGACGGCTTCGAACCGGAACGTAATGTAGCAAAGTAAATAAACAGCTATGTTTTATAGTTACTTACTGCTGAGGAGAATACGATGCCGGTAGTGAAACAGAACATATTGCGGCTATCTTTCCTGCTGATCTTTGTGCTGCTTTTATCAGGTTGCGCAGTAAAACTTATCAGCAGCTACGATGAAAAAACTGATAATGCAATAACGGCTCTGCAAAAAGAGATGACGCAGTTTTTCCTGACGGTTGAGGCTCAGGCCGGTTTGCCGGAATGTAAATACAGTAACCACACTCAGTTTTATCAGCAAGCAAAAATCGCGCTAAGTGCTATTTCGGTGCGGGTTAAGGCTATAGAAGCGAATGAACTGACTATCGAACAGGTTGAATTACTGCAAGATAGCCTGATTAGCCTTGAACAGCTACATCAGCTTGGTTGTTTAACCCCGAATCAGGTAACTAATTTGCGCAGCAACTTTGACAGCAGCATTACCGCCATTTTGAAACTTGAACTGGCAAAGAAACGTGGTAAACCTTTGCTATAACACAGAGGGATTTGCAATGAGCTTAGATGCATCACAGCTTGCCGCCAGCATGCTGCAGGTTTTTAAAGCCGAGCTGGCAGATAAGTGGCCGGATATTAAAGAATACGCCAGTGCTGAAGCAACGAAGCTCGCTGAAAATCTGGTCATGATTGAGCGCATGCAGTTAACCGGCGAAATCACGCCTGAGCAGGCCCGTTTGCATCATCAAATCCAGCGCAATGCGTCGCGCACTGTGTTACTTGCTGTTACCGGGTTAAGCCGGGTTGCGATAGAGCAGGCGATAAACGCTGCGATGGACTCACTGCAGCAAAGTGTAAATACTGCGCTGAATTTTACCTTGTTATAAACCCGCTGAAGACCCGCAAGGCAAATGATACCCCAGCTACAGGCCTATATTGGCGCTGACATTGTTGCGGTATTACGTTAAAGTACGGCTTCAGTTAATAACATGAAATGGAGATGTAAGCATGAGGAAGTGTGTTTTTCTGGCAATCTGTTTAACGGTCGGGCTGGCGATGCCGGCGATGGCGCAGCAGGCAAAACCGGAAAGTATAAAAAAGTTACTTCAGGTGTCTGGCGCCGGTGATCTCGGCGTGCAAATGATGAATCAGATGATACCCGCGCTGAAAAATATGATACCAGATGCACCGCCTGCGTTCTGGGACGATGTGATGCAAGAGGTCAACGCTGAAGAGCTGGAGAATTTGTTGATCCCGGTATATCAGAAACACCTTACAGAAGCTGATGTTAAAGCGCTTAATGAGTTTTACGCCTCCGATGTCGGGCAGAAAATGATTAAAACGCAACCGGCGATCATGCGCGAATCTATGATGTTGGGGCAGCAGTGGGGGCAGCAGCTGGCGCAAAAAATTGTTCAGCGCTATGAAGCCCAAAAAGCCAAATAGCCAACTGTAAAAGATGCGGAAGAAACCACCTGCGGGTGGTTTCTTCGTGTTTTGTTGTTGATCTGGCGGTTATCCCGCCGAGTTGTAGCTGTAATTGGCGGCGAATTGTTTTAAGGTCTGGCTATCTTGTTTTTTATTGAAGACCACCATGCTAACGTCCTACTATAAAACATCTGTTCAGCTACTCGCTTCTGTTATTGTTTTAGCCGCAAGCCATCAGCTTGCAGCAGCAGAGCCTTATTTCCCGCCAGCTGGCAGTTGGCAGCAGGTCAAGCCACAAAGCCTCGGTGTTGATACCACTAAACTGCAGCAAGCTGTAGATTACGCTATTTCAAGTGAAAACCCGGCGGATAAAGATCAAGCAATTGTGCAAGCGACAACCTTTGGCGCGCGCGAACCCTACGATCAGATCATTGGCCCTATGTCCGTGCGTGCAGGCGCAAACGGGCTGATCGTTTATCGCGGCGCTGTTATCGCTAAGTGGGGCGATACGCAAAGTGTCGACATGACACACAGCATTAGTAAAACCTTTTTAACCACAGTAACTGGCCTGGCGCTACAAGACGGCCTTATTGCCAACGTGCAGGATTTTGTTGGCTCTTATTTACCTTCCGACAACACGCTTTTCGCCGGTGAGCATAACAGTGCCATCCGCTGGGACCACTTGCTGCGGCAAACCAGCGACTGGCAGGGCAGTTTGTGGGGGAAACCTGATTGGGCTGACAGGCCGGAAGGCGAGGCGAAAAGCTGGCCCAACAGGCCTTTGTACAAGCCGGGGACACGCTACAAGTATAATGATGTTCGGGTCAACTTATTAGCTTTGGCTACAACTTACGTCTGGCGTAAGCCATTGCCGGTGGTGTTGAACGAACGCATTATGCAGCCGATTGGTGCCAGCTCTACCTGGCGCTGGCATGGCTATGACAACAGTTGGATTGAGCTGGATGGCCAGCGGATTCAGAGTGTGTCAGGTGGCGGGCACTGGGGTGGTGGTATGTTTATTAATGCCTGGGATCTGGCCCGTTTTGGTTATTTATTTTTGCGCGATGGTAATTGGCAAGGCAAACAATTGGTTAGCCGTGACTTTATCGCCCAGGCCCGCACCGGAGGTAGCGCCAAAGCAGATTATGGTTACGCAAACTGGTTTTTAAATCCCGGGCGCGAAGCGCTGCCTGCTGCACCGGAAACTGCTGTAACGTTTCAGGGGGCGGGCCGCAATATTGTTTATATTGATCAGCAGCACGATTTGCTGATTGTCGCGCGCTGGATAGCTAACGGCGATGAGCTTAATCAACTTGTTGCCCGGGTGCTGGCGGCGCTGCCAAAGGATTAATTGTTACAATTACTGGAATAATGCATTGAATTAATAAAAATTTAATACTATAAAGAAGGCTCGCACTGCGTGTTTATGCTGTTGCTGTTTATTTAAGATGTCACGGAGGAACCATGTCAGTACTGCGTAAAATAGGTCTGATAAGCGCTGTTGTTTGCAGCGGGTTCCTGCATGCAAATACAGCAGTAGATTTTTCAGCGGAACAAAATGCACCGTGCTGGAAGATGATTGAGCAAAAAAGCACAGGCCACTGTAAGTTGTACTTTCATCGTTCAGCGCCACAGCCTGCTTTTGCACCCCGCGAGGAGATCTCCCGCGCTTTCAGCCGTTATTTTTCTGCCCGCACAGAGTTTCCTACGTCTTTTCAGCAGATGGAATTTGCGCTGCAATTTTTCAATTACAGCCTTGATAAATACCCTGTACGCGAAAGTCTGAATTTTATCCGTAGTAAAGATGGTACTGCTCAGCTGAGTATGACGATACTAACCTCCGCAACCGGAGGTTACAGTTTTGTTCTGGCTGACACTGACGCACATCTTCGCCAGGTAGTGGATGCCTTGCAGCGCAGTGCGGCAAGGCCTGCAACACATTATCAGCGCAGCATCGCTAAACTTTTTGCCGAGTAACCCGTCATTACTGCAACGTCAGGTGTGCAGCGCTGTCAGCGTTATACTGTACGACAGCCTGTTTGGCTCTCGTTTCCAGTAGCTGATATTCCGCCTGTTTTATCGTGTCAACATATTGCCATTGACAACTGACTTGCTGTGGGCTGACAGTTAACAGCATAAACCCTCTGTCATACAGGTTGGCATATTGTAATCCCTGCACCAGCTGCTCCAGCGCTTGCTCGGTTGCAGCGGCTGATGTGCGGTCCGGCAGGTTAATATATTGCTCAAGACCTGGCGAGGTAACTGACGATGTGGCCAGCTCTACACCAACAGCAGTGCCGTCGGCTAAATCGAGATGGTTTGCCCAGCTGTTATGCGTATCGCCTGCCAGTACCAACAACTGTTTTTTGGCTGCAGCTACTGTGTTAAGGATAATTTCGCGCTCTGCCGGATAGCCATCCCAGGCATCCAGGTTATAAGGCATTGCAGGTAGCTGCAGCAGTGTCATGACAGCTGGCGTTAATCTTTGCTGATTGGCTTGCAGGTATGCCAGTTGCTCTGTCGTAAGGGTTGGATCGCCAGCCTGGGCGCGGCCTGCCAGTTGCGCCAGTGCTGCCAGTTCGGCAAAATCGGTAACGCTCAGCTGCTGCAATGCAACGGCACCGGGCAGCATCATTCGTCCCATTAACACTTGCTGGCCAAGCATCTGCCAGCGCGCCGTGCTTTGGCTTAGTTTATCCTGCAGCCACTGCAGCTGTTCTGCACCCAGTATGGTACGGCTGCTCTGGGTTAAATCGGCTGTAAAACGCTGCGCGTCAAGCTGACCTGAAGTAGGGTCGATGTATGAAGCGTACTGCAGTTGTTGATCCCGGCCGATAATACGCGTGTCCAGCATCAGCAGGTTAAGTAAATTACCAAACTCAAACTGACGATAGATGGTTTCATTATCGCCGGTTGCGACAGGTCGGATTGGCATCCACTCAAAATAGGCCCGCAGCGCCGCCATTTTACGTTCGGTGTAATCACCTTCATCACTCTGATGGTTTTCTGCACCGTCTCGCCAGGCGTCATTGGTAATCTCATGGTCATCCCATACCGCAATAAAAGGCGCTGCAGCATGAATTTGCTGCAGTGCCTGGTCTGTACGGTACTGCGCGTAGCGTTGGCGATAATCGGCCAAAGTTAAGATTTCTGTTGCCGGCTGCACAACCCGACCCATGGCCTGAGCATCTTCACTGGCGTAACCCCCAGCACCGTATTCATAGATATAGTCGCCAAGATGGATGGATGCATCCAGACCATTTATCAATGCTGCGGCGGCATAGACATGAAAATAGCCAGCGGGGTAGTTAGAACAGGAGAAAACAGCCAGTTTTACCTGACTGACATCACCTTCAGGCAGTGTTTTACCGCGACCGATCGGGGAATACACAGTGCCGGCCCGAAAGCGATAGAAATACTCGGTGCCCGCAGCCAGCTCTCGAACATCAATTTTAACGGTATAGTCACTACTGGCTGATGTAGTGGTATTACCGCTTCGCAGTATCTGGCTAAACTCTTTGTCTACCGATAGTTGCCATTCCAGTGGCACTTCTGTTGCCTCTGCGCTGATACGAGTCCATAGCAGCAAAGCATCAGTAGTAGGGTCACCGCTGGCGACACCATGTAAAAATGCTACATCGTACGGTAAAGGTTCTGGATTATCGTTATCACTGCTACAGCCGCTCAGGCTGGTAGATATAACAATACTGCCAATACTGGCTGCTGAAGCCAGAAGAAAATCGCGCCGGGTTAGCTTTGCCATCGGTTCACTCCTGAAAAAGATGGCATTAGCTAAACAGAGATAAATTACAATAATATTAATGAAACTAATAAATTAGTTTACGTGTTTTTGCTTAGCCGGGCTAAGTAACAGCAGCAGTGGCAGGGCGGCAAGTGTTAAAAACATCATTAACCTAAAGTCCTGTAAGTAAGCCAATGTGGCAGCCTGGCGCGTCACTTCAGCATTAATCTGGCTCAGCCCCTGTGCTGTGGAGATATCAAAAACACCTTGCTGTACACTCTGTTGTAAGGCGTCATTTGATTGGGTGATAAAGTCGGCAAACGCCGCATGATTAGCCTGAGTACGGTGTGCCAGATAGGTAACGACCACCGAAATACCAATGCTACTCCCAATATTTCGCATTAAGCTGAACAAGGATGTACCTTCATTGCGATAGCGGCTGTGCAATGTCGAAAATGCAATGGTCGATAGCGGTACAAAAATAAAACCCAAGCCCAGGCCCTGGATCATACCGGTGCTAATAATGTCCCAATGGCTGATGTCAGTATTAAACAGTGTCATTTGCCACAGCGAAAATGCTGTTAACAGCAGCCCCAGCAGAATTTTCAGCCTTACATCCACTTTGCCGGATAATTTACCGACCGTAATCATCGCTGCCATGGTGCCAATCCCCCTTGGTGCCAGCACATAGCCTACATCGATCACCGGGTATCCTAAAAGGTTTTGCAAAAACGGCGGTAATAGCGCCATTGTTGCCAGCAAGATAATGCCGACGATAAAAATAAACACTAAGCCGACACTAAAATTGCGGTCGCGAAAGATAGCAGGTTCTATAAAAGGTTGCCGCGCAGTAAAAATATGTACAATGAATAAATACATTGCCAACACCGCTAAGACTGCTTCGGTAAGTATTTCCCGGCTGGCGAACCAGTTAAGCACTTCTCCGCGATCAAGCATCATTTGCAGCGCGCCTATACTCAATGCCAGTAACGCAAAGCCGGTGATATCAAAACGACGTGCATTATCTGTTGCGGTTTCCTGCACAAACGCCGCAATGCCTGCCCATGCCAGTAACCCAAACGGCAGGTTAATATAAAACACCCAGCGCCAGTTATAATATTCTGTCAGCCAGCCACCAAGTGATGGGCCGAGAATAGGCCCTATCATAACGCCAACCCCCCACATTGCCATGGCTTTACCATGCTGTGCTTTAGGGTAGGTATCAAGCAGCACTGCCTGAGACAGTGGAACTAAAGCGGCACCAAATACGCCTTGCAGCAGACGGAACAGCACCAGCTGACCAAGGCTTTGTGCCGCACCGCACAACATAGATGTGATGGTAAAACCGATGACTGACCAGAGAAATATTTGCTTACGGCCAAAGCGGGCACTGAGAATACCGGTAAGCGGCATACATATCGCAGCGGCGACGATATAGGAGGTCAGCACCCACGAGATCTGATCCTGAGTTGCACCAAGGGTTCCCTGCATATGCGGCAGAGCCACATTGGCGATAGTGGTATCCAGCGCCTGCATTATCGTGGCCAGCATGACAGACAGTGTGATCAGTAAGCGTTGCCTCGCCAGCGACTGATTATCCTGGGTATCCGCCGGGGCACTAATGCTGCTCATAGGCTAAAGCCGAACAGGCTGCGTTTGTGGCCCGTATCAACTGCGACTTCGGCACTGAGCCCAGCAAGAAGTGGGGCTGCGCTGGCATCGGGTTGCAGAGCAATGCGTACCG
>CEVB01055177.1_pt1 | contig 17409 bp, 23 predicted proteins | sample 531381 | NCBI WGS metagenome assembly CEVB01 (sample SAMEA2622763, study PRJEB7988) | marine metagenome | biome: marine biome (ENVO:00000447); feature: surface water layer (ENVO:00002042); material: "saline water (ENVO:00002010), including plankton (ENVO:xxxxxxxx)" | depth 5 m | reverse complement strand
TGCTTTTTATTATTGTAAATATTTTATCCATTTTACTTCTCTATTATTTGTTCTGTTTCAATGTTGTATTTATAAAACTCAGTATCGACTAAATCTGTTTGAACAAAGCCGACTGCATTTTTTCTAAATTCTAAAACTTCTTCCATGTTGCTAAGATCTAAATAACCAATATAACTTTCTATAAGATCTCCATCTTCATTATAAAAATAACCTTTTGTTTTTTCTAAACTCATCTTTTTAATTCCGTTACAGTTAAACCAGTGCCACCGAACACCCAATATTGATCTGTTGTTTCTGTTGTTTCATATAAAAATAATCCGTACTTCGTACCAGTTGTTCCAGTAACTCCAGTTGCGTCATCTAAAAATGCTGTGCTAAAGCTTCCTTGAATACCTCCTGTTGAGGAAGCGCCTGTTTCATCAGCAGTGCCAAGAAATGTTGCGTAGTTTCCAGATGCAGCAGCTTTTGTCCAATAAGTATTAGATGGTAATTTTTGTAATACGATTGCATAAGCATATTTATTTGTTGCAATAGTTCTTTTACTTGCGAGAGCATTTGCTGAAACTAAAAATCCTGCAACAGAGCTATCAATAGTTCCTAGAGTAACTTCTGCTGCCATATAACCATTTAAAATATTAGTGCTACTATTATATTGTATTGCATCTTGTGTTGAACTTTCTGGATTAAATATATTACTAACCATTGATCCTGAAATATCAGAAATAGCGTTCATAGTTACATCAGTAGTTCCAACAGTGCTAAACTGAGCTGATACTTCCGAAGTGTAACCAGATGCAACGCCACTTGTATTAACAGATCTAATTTTAAAATAATAAGTTTGGTTTAGCGACAAGCTATCTTCATAATTCCAATCAAATTCTTGCGCTGTACTAGGTACACCGTCAATGCTTGTCAAAAGAGAAAAGCCAGATCCGCTTGAAGTGCTAACATATATTTCTACACCTTTAAGATCTTTATCAGCTGGATTAGTCCATTTTACAGTAATTGATAAAGGATCACTTGTTGCGCTGGGAGAAGTTGGCGCAGCAGGAGCTGTAGAAAAAGTTGGTACTGTGATCTGGCTTACAGCACTATAGGCGCTGTATTTGCCTGCCATAGTTCTAGCTCTAACTTTTACATCGTATGTTTCACCAGATACTACAGGAGTTATTATCATTTTTGTCATTTGCGAACCATCCGTCCACCAAAGTAAAAACTAACAGTGCTGCTTAAAATCATATATGCTTCTTCAGAGAAGCTATCGCGTATTGCTTTTAACGTTTCTTCACCTTCTTGTATTGCGACTACAACTTGACTAACAACTACTAAACAAAAAAGAGAAAACATTACATAAGTTATTACTGGTCGAACCGAAGCTGATAATGATGAGACAAATTTTGAATTATTTGCTTTTTGGATTGTTTCATCGTGAGCATAAATAGACTGAGCCTGTTGTGCTAAAGCTTGTTGCTCGGCTTCTTTTAATTTTAAAGAGCTTAATTCTTTAGCAAATTTAGCTTTAGTTTCCATCAATTGTATTTCTAATTTTGCTTTTTGACGATTTTCGGCAAATTTTAATAAAGAAGGTAAAAAAGAGCTACCAAAGCCTAAAGCCGAAGAAAATAATACTGATAACATAAAAAAAGTCCTTATAAATTCGTTTTAAAGTGTGTTTTGTATTAGTTTAATACTATTTAATGTAAAACATTAAAAGTTGCTGTATGACGCTTAAAACGCGTCCTGAGCGATTTAGGAAAAAAATACTATTTTAAGCAGTAAAATAAGCACTGCTGCCGTGCTGCTTATCATAATTGCTTCAATTCTTTTAATTCTTACTAAAGTTAGCTCGCTAGTCTTAGTGCATTCTTTAATATGATCTTTTAAATGGGCTTCCAATACTGCCACCTTTTTATCTACCTCTGAAATTGTTGCTCTTGCCATTAGTTACTATCCCTTAAAACTGATATTTCTGTAAAATTAGTGTCAGTGGATTTTTTATAAGCCACATCATATTCAACTACATGGCGATTATTAGTTGGATCAGTGATGCTACACTCAACTCCATCAAATAAAGTTCCATCTTCTGCTTTTTTAGTTGTAATTGCTGTAAGAGAAAAAGTTGGAGCATCAACACTTTCTATTTTTGTAATTGTTGGTGCAGTAGTTTCTGGCATAGGTGTTTCATCTGTTGCCGCCCAACTATAAACACTGCTATCTGTTTCTCTTAGTGTTACATCAACACCTAAAATAATTTCACCATTGCTGCCGTTACTAGATCCAAACTTCCATTCTACAACTTCAAATATTTTATTTTTAAAACCAAAGCTTTTTTCTAAAGTAACATTTACTGTGTCATTTGGCTCAAGCTTAAACTGAGTTAGTTTTAAAGGCAGTGTTAAAGTATAATCTTGCAGATTTTTATTTAAGTAAATTTTTGCAATTCTTTGAGCCATTGAAGATGAGCTAGTAAATGGCAAAGGTAATTCGCTTTTTATTTCTTCACCAGCTGCTGTTATTGCTGCTGCATTTTTTACCTCTGGATAATCTGCTGGCTGCCAGTTTGTTTCTTCCGTAACAATTATTCCTTTTACAACATTAAATACTTCTCTGCGACTAGGTTTAGTTATTAATGATACTGCTCCGCGCAAATCATCTTCAGTTATTGTTTGAGTTGGCGCTACATACTGTCCAACTGTTAATTTATATTTACCGTCAATGTAAGCCAAGTTACCAACGCAGCTACTCAGTAGCATTTCTAAATTATTATTTATTGTTGCAGCGGTATCAATCACGCCGTTGCAAGTATATCTATTCTCAGTAGTAACTGGATCTGTATTAAGATCTACTTGTTCTTCACAAGTGTTTGCAGCTGCCGTAAAAGATGTTGTGTCCATCCTTGATGTAGGAACTGCTAAACCATAATCTGTATCAGTTAAGTAATCATAAATTATTAATGCTGGATTATCACTCCAAGCTGTAGTACCAGTTCTAAAATCTAAAACCTTTCGACCTTTTACAAGCGCAGTTACATTTGGAATACCGCTTGTAAAGACTTCTGGATCATAAGCCATCCAAAATTGTAAACAGGCTATTTCTTTAAATTGATCGGCGCTAGTAAGATCTGTATATGTTGTAACTGTGCTATCAAGTGTCTGCGTTGTTGTGCCAGTCATATTTGTTACAAAGTTCCATCTTGCTTGAGAGTTTGGATAATATCGTGATGGTGATGTTACTCTGCCATTAGTAGGATCTATTGTTAATTCTTCATTGTTCGCGTAGATCTTTTCAAAACTATCAATCTCTTTATAAGACAAAGCCGTAATCATATATAAATGCTCACGGTCAGATGCAACGCCACTTGTACCTTCACTCATATAAACTATTGTGCCGCCAACTTTTGCTCGTCCATATACTACCTTACGAGAAGATATTGGATTACGCTGCATTGAGCTTCTTGCTAATAATGAATTAAGATCCATTTTTGGCAGCAATGCTTTTCCTGCCATAAGTAAAGGCACGCCAACTATAACAGTCTTAGCCGCCCAGATAGTTGCTTTAGCTGCAAATGTACCAGCTTTAACAGCTGACGATCCAACTAAAAATTCTGCAAATTTTGTAGCTAATAATGTTACAAAATCACCCATGCTATCCTCTAACTCTTAAACTTCTTACATTAAAAAAATAAGATCCATCAGTTACATTAAAAGTAATCATGCCTGCTGAACTTACGCCGACTAATTTACCCTTGTAATAAACAGTTGCAGAATATTTTTGAAAAGTTGTATCAGCAGGATTATCGACAAATACAACATCTCCATCCTGTAATTTACTAATATTTTTATGCTGTCTAAATCGAACATCAAAAGCTTCAATTATATCTTTATGTTTTAATTTTTTTAAAACACCACGACCAGTCATAGCGCTATTCCATTTATTTATATCTTTTAAATGATCTATTCCTGTTGCTGCTTTTACAGCACCTACAGCAAAAGTAATGCAATCGTTTTCTCCAAAAGCAAAATCTTGATGCAATTTTAGAGAAATATATTTATCTAATTCAGTCATTAAAATCTTATACCGCCACCACTAATTAAATCATCTGTAATTTTATTTATTTCTTCTTGTGTTGGTGGTGTTACAGTTGGTGCTACGCTGCTAAATGGTACACCCCATAATACTTCTTTTTCTTGTAAGCCAGATACATATCTCAAGCTTGTTTCAGTAGATCCATGTTTATCTTTTTGATCGTCCTCAGTGTAACGAGATAATCTTGCTCTTTGCATATCTATTAGCTGGTTTTCAATAGTAAGATCTATTCTTGATCCTTCGCCGCTAGTATTAATTGTCATCTGATCCATTCGACCAGTAAATAATTCATAAGGAGTTAAAGTAAGTTGACCATCGACCAATACACCAAAATAAATTGATACAGTTCTGCCTTGATAATTATCTCTTAATGCAGCAGATACATATTCAGTTGGAATACCAGATAAAGTTAATGTTAAACCTTCTGCTGTAAGTTTTTCAGATTGCACAACATTTGTTATCTGACCAAAATCACCTAATCCCTTATATGTTTGCGAGTTAATTGTTATATCGCCATAACCAGTCCAAACTCTTGCTGGAGCGTCAACAATATTAATTTTACCACCCATGCCAGAATGTGCGCTGCAATAGTAGTATAATGTATCTGGTGCGCCGCCAGCTACTACAATTTGAGTTTGAGTAGATGAAGTTGTAACGCCAGTTGTATATTCAGTACCGCCACCATGAGTGCCATCTTCAGTAGTAGATAATCTTAATGGATGAGAAGAAACACTGCTATCACTCGTGTCAAAAATAATAGTGTTACCTCTAGCAATAGTTATTTCGTATTGTTGATTAGTATCTACAAAATATTTATTGCCATCACCAGTTCTTCCAACAGTAACATAAAATGTTCTTGTAAAATCACCTGAAAAATCTAAGTCGATAGCAAAAAAAGGCTCTACTTCATCTGCTTGTATTTCTGAATTAAATGATATTGATCTTGCCATTATTTACTCTTGCACTGGCATTTAGTGCCGCCGCACGTTTTGCATTGACGCTTAGCTTTTTTAGCCTTTTTGCGTTTACTTTTTTTACCAAAATTAAGTTGTTCACGGATCTTTTCCATCCAAGCATATTTCATGCCACGATGAGATCGTTTACCTTTTCTATTTTTATCTTTCATTATAATGCTTCTATTGCTGTAAAACCCATTCCGTACATTGATACGGTTGATACATTCCATCGCATCTCATTTGATGCCAATCTAAATTTCCCAGTAGGATTGCTAACGGTAATTGCTTCATTACCACTTAATGATGATCTTAGTTGTGGAAAAATGTTAACAGTTAATTCGCCAGAACTATCACTGCTAGTATCATCTAATACTTTAAATAATCGCGTTGAAGATCCGCTGCCAATACTAAAATAATCGCCAGCTTTAAAATAATTAGTAGCGCTTGCTGGTGCGCCTGTAATGTTTAATGAATTACTTTGTGCTGTATGAGCGCCATTTACTACAGGAGATCCAGCAGAAGTTGCGCAGCTGCCGCGTGCAGTGTTTCCTAAGACATCTGGATTAATTAAAAAAGTACCATAAGATCCTTTTAATTTTATCATAAAGCTAATCCAGTATTCTGCATCTTCTCGCTTCATTGGTTTTAACACTATGTCAGCTTCCCAATATTCTCCTGACCATTTTTGTATTTGTGCTTTTTGATTAAATGGACTTTCAGTAACACCTACTGTTGTTTTAGCCATCATATCTATTTTAGTGTAACTTGTCGTATCTGGAATACTTATAGGATATGTTATTGCCATTAATACTGCCCTCTTAACTGACTATCTATCATTGCGCCCTTACTTACTTCTGCAATTGATGGCAGTAAGGATATAATTTCAGACCTTACAGTTGCAGCAACACCAGTAGATATATTTATATTTTGAACAACAGTTCCAGAGCCTAAATTATTATTTGGTATTATTGTACCAGATTGATTAGGAATAAACATTTCCATTCCTCGTTCGCCAACCATATAAGGCTTGCCCCTACTTACAGATCCGCCATATTGTTTTCCTGTAGTAGGAATAATTGTATCTAAGAAGCCACCAAAAGCATTTGTAAATGGTGCTACTATCATTCTCATTACAAACATTTTAACTAATTCAGAATAAATAACTCGACCAAGATCTTTAAAAGCTGCACTAGCTTTTTTAGTTCCCATAATCATATCTTCAAAAGTTTTACCAAATGCACTTGATATTGTTACAGCTGCCGTATCAAATGCAGTTGATATATCTTCGCCAGCTTTTTGACCAAAAGTTGCTAACTTAATAAATTTATCTGCAAATTGTGATTGACCAGAAGTACCAGTGCCACCAGTGCTACCTATAATTTCTTCAGAATTTCTAGCTGCTTTAGCTAAATCTCTATAAGCTAATACATTGGCTTCAATAGTTCCTTGTAAATTTTTAAGGCTTACAACTCCACTATCTAGTTTTTCTAAAGTTTCTTTTGAAAATACATCACCAAAACCAGATATTAAAAAACTATCATTGGCAAATTCTGCCATATTTTTTAAGACATTTAAAATAGTTATGCCAAAATTAGTTAAGCCTTTTGTAACTAAAATTATAGAGTCATAAAAGAAATCAAAAAGACCTTGCATACCATCTTTTTCTACAAACTTTTCTAAAAATTCAGTTAACTTATCTGTTATTTGAGTCATTCCTATAGCAAGTTCTGCGGTTAAAACATTTGCTAAACCTTGTATGCTTAATTTTAAACGAGCAAAGGCATCGTTATATTTTTCTATGTTAGCAGATGCAGCGCTAGATAAAGCATAGCCAAGCTTTAATGCTTTTTCTTGAGCTTCAGTTAAACCTTCGCTCATTGTATCAAGCATATTAACTAAGTTAACACCAGCTCTGCCGAATAACTGCATAGCAACGCCGATCTTTTCTTGTTGCGTAGATAATCCTGCTATCGCATCAGCAACAGCTTTTATTCGCTCATCAGTGCTAAGAGAGTTTAATTCTTTTGCAGATATATTTAACTTATCTAAAGCATAAATTGCTGTACCTAATCCACGCTCGGCTTCATAGAGATTTTTCTCCATTTTACCAAAAGCAGATCTAACAGTATCAATACTTTCACCAGCTAATACAGCAGCATATTCATAGCCTGCAAGTTGCTGTGTTGATAAGCCTAATCTATCAGCAAGTTTTTTATTAGCATCAACTGCTTCTAAACTTTTTTTAACTAATAAACCAATCCCAGCTATACCAGCTACAGCTACTAAACCAGTTTTAAAATTTAAGATAGCTCCAGAAGCTTTTTTTAAGCCATTACCAAACGAACGGAAAGCAGCTTTAGATCTATCTTTAGCTGAAATTGTTGTTTCAAGTTTTTGAGCCATTTTCTATCCTTTTTGCTTCCATATTATAAAATGCTATCCAGTGGATAAATTCTTCCATAGACATATCGAGTATTGTATCTAACGGTTGATGTAAGCGATCCGCTAAACTGTAAACAGCCAACCGCTGCGGATCGTTAGTTAGTTTTTTTCCGCTTGCTCTACTGTGCTAGTATCAAATAATTTCTCTATTATTTGAGTAGAAAAAGACATTACAAAACCTACATCCATTCCAAGCATCTTTTGCTTATCGGCTTCATCAAAAAGTTTTACGCCACTTTCATTTTCCGCCTTCATGCAAATAACATCTACTAAAGCTTTGAATGATGGAATATCTCCACCGTTTATTGCTTCGTAAAATTTAGGATGTAATTTGCGTAACCTTTCATCCTCTCTAACAGTTAGTTTAGTAAAAAAGACTGTCAATGGATTACCATCAACGCCTAGACCATCAACATCAAAAGAGTATCTCTCTTTGTCTTGTTGTAACGCTATTAAGCGATCGCCTAAGATGCTCATTAATTAAGCTGTAGATTGTGAAAGAGCGCCAGTACCTTGAATTGAAATAGTTGCAGTCATCAAGCCGTTGGCTTCTTGTGTTGGTGAGATCCCAGTAACAAAACCAGAACCAGTAAAATATTTATCGCCAGTTGTTTCACCTTCATAATAAAAAGATGCAGTAACTGCGCTTTGTGCGCCAGCAGGAATACCGCCAGCAGTTAAGATCCCTGCTTGAGCAGTTGAATCGTCAGCGTCAAAAAAGACATCAACGCTTGCGCTCCATCCGACCATTACACTTTCATAAGTTTTTGTTGTTGAGCCAATGTTGCTGCACTCTACAGTGTCCTGAGTTACATCAACTGACCATGAGCTAACTTGAGCTATTGAATCTGAACCGATCTTTAAGACCGCTTCAACACCTTTTGCATAAGCCATATTTATTCTCCATAGTAATTATAGTGGGTTGCTAGAGTCTGTAAATTTAGTTAAATAATTTACAGTGTAAGATAGCCTTGCGATGCCTACTGGCTTTTCTCCAAGACTGGTAAAATCTATTTCAGTGTTCGTCAAAACGATTGACGCGCAGCTGCTAGTTAATGTTGGATCTGCTCCTATTGCTTCTTCAATTTGTTCACATATTGTGTCCAGAGTATCTTCTATCTGGTCATTTTGTTCGCAATAAGCTTCAACCATAACATCTAAGCTTCTATCTAAAGTATTGCTTGTAATGTTACTCATCTCAGAACTTTCTGCTTCTGCATACACGCATAATGCTGGCAAGCTAGCTTGAGTTAAGTTGTATAATTTTGTGTCAAAAACATTTGAGCCAGTTAAGCCTAATCCAGTTACATTCGTAACTATTTTTTCTCTAATAGTTTGTCTTGCATGAGTCATTAAGTTTTCTGTAAATGAAGCAAGCTAATACCTGTTCCATCCTTCTCTATAATTTTGACCTTGTATGATGTATCAACATCATTTACTGGCAGCACTAGAGTGTCATCTACTTTTGCGCCAGTAGGTAATTTATTTGTCTTCATTGTAAATTGTGGTGATGAGGTAGTTACTGGTATTCCATATTCGTCCATTGCTGGAAAATACTCATTAGAGAATATACCAGTAACCACATATTTATCACCAGATGATGCTACAGTCCAAGTAGCGTTAATTGCAAAATCATCTAAATCAATAAAAGCATCATCAGCTAAATTAATCGCCATCTTCAACTTCTTCTAATGGTTGATCGGATCTGTAGTTATTTACTACAGGGCTATCAGTTATAACGCCAAGATCATCATCAGCTAATTCTGCTGCTTTTCTTTTAATTAGTTTTTCTGCTGTAACGCCAGCTACATCTAAAACATCATTCTTAGAATAATCTACTAAACCAATTGTTGTATCTGTAAGAAGTTTTATTCTAGTCATCTTGTTTCCAGATCTTTTGTTGATTTATCAGATTTTTCTTTTTTTGCTTTTGCTTCTGTAGCGCTGCCAAGTGAGATAAGATACCTTCCATCTTTATCATTTATCTCAACTGTTTTACCAGCTAAGACAACTTTACCCTCAACGCGCATATCTTTTAATACAGTTATTTTCATTGTTTTTAATGACGCGGATTGCTCCGCGTCATCTCCAAAAAAGTCGGTTGTTTTAAGAACCATTTATTATTAACTACTTACGCAGAATGAAACAGGATGTTTCACTGCAAAGTCCATTGAAGCAAGGATGATTAATCTTAATCCACCTGATTTAGATAGAGTAATATCATCAACTTTGACCTCAATACCTGACCATGTAGCCATAATAAATTCGCTGAAATCACCTAAGATAACATTGTTGCTTGGTACTTGAGATGAAATAAGAACATCTCTGCCATCAATTCTGCCATCTATAGCAGCAGCTGGAGAGCCAGCTCCTGTAGTGTTTGTCGCTTTTAATGCACCTAATAGAGCAGGAGTAGTAATATATTTAACTGCATTACTATCTAAAGCTTTATTGTCTGCAAATATAGCTGATTGCATTGCAATAATTTCAGCATAAGTAGGAGCGCCAGCAGATGAGAATGAAGTAGTATTAACACCACTTACATTTACTATGCCTGTTGGTTCGCCAGAACTACCTGTACCATTAAGAGCAGCGTTATCAGTTGCAACTCCAACAGCTCTAAGTAGGTTATCTCTAACCATTTGTTCTACAGATAGTGATCCACCGTTATTTAATAATAAACGCGTAATATCGGTGTGTGCGCCCAAAATTTTCTCTGACATTTGAACAGTATCTAAAGTTGGATCAGATGCAGATACATCGCCGCCTTCTGTGCTAACAAAACCAGCTGTGCTAAGAGCAGATACTCTAGGGATAGTAATGTTACCAGTGTTACCAGCTAATGTAGTAATTCCTGCATTTAAGATTGTAGAGAAAGGAGTAAGAGCATCAATTAAGTTGCCGTACTGTTTGTCATCAAATACAACAGCTGCTGAGTTAGTTGTATTCATTGTTCTTTTACCCCAAGCGTTGCTAACATCTTCTGGTACGAAGAAACCAGTTGTTTCTTTACCAATTGCTTTAGCATATTCTCTTGATGCTTCCATTTCGAAAGCTGCTTCGTCTTTGTCAATTAAACCAGCTACAGCTTTTGCTGCTCTAACTAATGAGAAAGATCCTACTTCTCTTTCAGTCATTCCAATTTCTTTTGTTTCAACTGGAGTATTTTCTATTTGAGAAAGTAACTCAGATCTAAACTGATCTATTGTTTGACCATCTGCCACTGCTTTTTGTGCTAGTGGTGTTTGATTGTGGCGAGAAGCTAACGCATAAATTTCGCTAATTTCTTTATCGCGCTTTTTGATTGCATCTGTTGTAGCAACTCTAATTTGCTCATCAACATTTACAGTTTCTTTATTATCTTCTTGTGTCATTTTGACCTCCGTATTTGATAATGTTTTGAATGATAAACTGCGACCAATGCCAACGGTTTGATCCGCTGCCATGCTCACAATACTAACTTCATGCGGAGTAAAAGAAGCTCTATATACTTCTTCTTCTTCGTATTCGTCAGAATCGACCCTAGTAAGTCTATCAACGGAATAACCTATTGATACTTGCGACCTAATACCGTCTATGATGTCATCATATACTTCTTGCGCGAGTGCAGATCTACCAAATCTAACACTAGCATTTAGTCTGCCACGACTTTCATCAAGGTAAGTATTCTCGATAACGCCAATCTGCTTTTCAGCATCATGGTTTAACAATAAAGGAGCTTTATTGTCTAAGCGTTTAAGATTGATGTCGCCAGAACGATGACTAAGAATTTCCAATCCATAGCTTCTCATTACTGGTGATTCAGAAGAAACACTTAAATTTATAGTGCGGTTATCTGTTTCATCTCTCTTAAATTCTAATGGAAAAACAGCATCGCGCATTTCGATCTGTTCTTCTGTTGTTTCTATTTCTTCTTCATTTAGTCGAAGATCCATTTCTTCATCTGGTTCAAAAGTAATTTCAAACTCAGCGTCTTTTTGTTCGTCAATGATAGATGATTTTTCTTCATCTTCTTTTTCATCTTCATCTTCTTCATATCTTTCTAAAATTGCTTTTTTGAATTTCACTGTGTAAGTTTCATCATCTTCAGTAACTGCTTCGATATGTCTTACCTCTTGTTCTTCATCCATGTTTTTCTCCTTCTTCATTTTTTGGACAAGTTTTCTTGACCAACTAAATCCTGCATCTCCACCCCATAACGCCCAAGCAATTCTGCCGTTTGATGGATAGCCCTTTTCACCTTGTTTAAAACCTTCAGCTTTTTTAACGCCTTCTTGGCGGCTAAAAAAACTAAACATTCTTTTTACTGTATCGTCAGATAAGTTTTCACCAGCAACAATTTGTCTGGCTCTTACAGCTCCAACTCTAGTTCCACCTCTGCCAAATTCTTCGCGCCATTCAAGACCTCTTTTAGCTTCAGTTTTCATTCCTTTAGTCGGATAGTTACTAACTGGCATTTTCTTCCTCTTCCTCATCAGCATTAAAAGGCACGCCAGTTTGTGCGTTATATTTTGTGCCGTAAGGTTCGTACGCTAAATCAATATTGAACTTTTCTGCGAGAGCTTGCTGCGCGTCTAGTTCTGAGAAGTGTTGTGATAACTCTTTACCAGATTGATTAAGTACATCTTGTATTGTTAGTAACCCATTATTGATACCAAGCTGATTGCTTTGCATTTCTTTTAGAGGATCTACTGAATGATAACCTCTTGCAGCAAATTCACATGGATCAGCAAATTTTTCATATTTATCTATCGGTAAATTAATATTACCAGTTGTCATTTCTTGCGTTAACCATGCTTTATAAACAGGCTTACAGAAATGATCTATCATAAAAGTTTGTAAAGTTTTAAAACCATCTCGCTCATCTAATAGCCCTACTCGCGCACTGCTGTAGCTTGTCTGCGTCAAGTCATTAGATAATGACGCATAGGATAGCCCTAGACCAGAAGCTATAGTTCTAATCATAGCTTTATCAAAACTTTCAACATTAGTATTTGGATGATTCCAGTTAGCAAACTCAATATCTGTACCGTGAGGTAAGACATCAATTGTAGCTGGTTCAAAATTCATTGCTGGCATATAACCATCTTCATCTAAGTAACTATCGGCAACATTATCTTCACCAGTTGGTGTTCTAATAAAAGCCATTTTTGATGCAGCTGCTTTTGACGCAACTAATTCTGATAATCTAAAGTCTTGCAACCATTTAATAGGTGTCATTACAGATGCTAGTTTATATGGATAACCTCTAGTCTGACCAAATCGTTGCGGTTGAAAAATATGCAAAACATCTTCTGCTGGTATTCTTACAGAATTAGTTAATTTTGTATCTGGTATAGATTGAGCATAAGGAGTGTTTGTTAACCAATAACCTAAAGGCTTGTCAGTTAACTTATCAACCTCAATCCCCATTTTAATTTCACGGTTATTACTTAACTCTTTATTTAATCTACTATCTAAATAATCTGGTTCTAAAAATTTTAACTTTAATCCAGATGGTTGCCTAATTAGTTGCAGCATTACTTCGCCATCTCTAATTAAACCTTCTAACACCATGTTATAAATATCTAGCATTTTAAATCTGCCGCTAACTTCTGGATTAGTGCAGAAATTATTATACCAACGGTATTCAATAAGATCGTTTGCAAAATCATCAAGAGTGCCATCAGCATCTCTTGCGTGAACCATAATTTTAAAGCCTTGCTGATTACCAACAACGCCTTGCTTTAATACCTGAAAGTATCGTTGAACGATTGGATTGTTTCTTGATAGATCCCTCGTTCTATTTCTCATTATGTTTAAATTAACTAACTCAGCATCTGGAGAAGATGATGATGCCTTCCAGTCGTTAAATAATCGACCAGTATTTGTACCAGTAAAATGCCGTTTGCTTTTTTTCTTTTGTTTTGTAAAGCGATCCCAAAATGCCATAGCTTAAAATCCTGATTTAAAATTAAAGCGAACTGTTTGACCTGTTTCTAGTCCTCTCCGTGCGCGATTTTTTCTTTGCTCGGCTACAACTATTCTTTGGTAATAATCTTTTGCTTCAATTAACTCAGATGGTGTTAGCTTTGTAATGCTTCGACCAGCTATAGAGTAACTGCTATCAACAAATGATTTACCTTCTAATGCTGCTTTTATTTGTTCTAATACTTTTTCAGCATGAGATCTTAAATCTTGCCCTGTATTCTGGAGATTAAAGTCTGGCAATACTTCAAGATTACCCTCATATACTATAAATCTATCTGATCCACTCGTTACCCATCCTTGTCCGCTATAGATAGATGGAGCAATATCATCTGTATTAGTTTTTGCATAATCTACTTTGTGTGTTGTGCCGTCAGCTGTAGCTGTAATGTCAAAAGAATAACGACCTTTTGTTTCTCTAAAGTAATAATTTAAAGTCCATGTTCCTGCTGGATAATCAGAAAAATCTTTTTTCCAACGCCAAGTGCTACCTGCATAAACTTCAGCAGGCTCAACAGTTACATATTCTTTTCCTAAATCGCCTATTGTCATTTTGCCTGCACTCCTAAAGTAAATATGCGAACGAAAGTACGCGACTGATCAGTCGTAATCGTATTTTTTAGTTCGTAAAAATAGCCGTTTTTTCCGCCTGATATAAAAGCCGCAGTCGTAGTTCCACTTGTTGAATCAGAAACGACTGTTAAATCAGAGCTGCTAACCGTCCATGACGAGCTACTAATGCTTTCAGCTGAAGCGATAACACTTGACCAATTAAAAGCATAATCAAGTATTGCAGCAGAACTCTTAGTGGCATCGACCTGAGATTGTATAGCAACGGCGTTTGGTGATTTTACCATTGCTTACTCCTCTTAACCGCTAAGCGTCCAAATTCCTGAAGCGTTGATTGTAATTTGGAATGTACTATTTGTACTTGAAACTGAGCCGCCGCCAGTATCTAAATCTACATAACACATAAGCGCATCAGATGCGTGTGTGTCATCATAAATAACCGCATATTTTGCAGTGATACTGACTGCACTACCGAAGCTTATATTATCCGCATCAAATGTTACCGTGCCGCCTGTTTCAGTTACTGTAACAGATGCTAAAGTTTGTCTGCTATAATCAGAGTCAGTAACTTCATTAGTAATATCTGAAATTGTTGAATGAGTTGCCGCTGGCGTATAACTCGAAGTTGTTAAAAGAACTTTGAAAGTATCGCCGTTCATATCAACATCAGCTTTCGCTAAATGTTCTTTAAAATCATTGTAAAATGTCCATGATCCTGCTGCCATAATTAATCTCCTAAATTAAGCTGCTATTGTTATAGTGCGATCATCAGTAGCTAATATTTCTCTATCATCTTTGACCATGATTAAACCACCAGTGCCGCCACTTGTTGTTATAACTGTAACCGTGTTACCAGTTATCGTTAAAGATCCTGTTCCTGTTGAAACATTCACTTCTATTTCTATTGAAGCTGTTTGACCGTTTAAAATTAAACTGCCAGCTCCTGTAATAATTACATTATCACCATCATTAACTGTTACTTGCTGACCAGTAAGTGTTAAGCTTCCTGTAGCAGGATTAGCAAATTCATCTTCGTTAAATTGTACTTGCTTACCATCTAATGTAAGTGATCCAGCATTTAGCGGAATAACATTACCAGTTATCGCTGTTGCCGATTGTCCATTAATATTTAAACTGCCATTATTAGCAGTTGGATTTATACCTATAAGTAAGGTACAAGCCTTACCGTCTATTGTTAGTGTTGCTGTATTTGCTGTAACATCTACTGGAACATCAAATGTTGGTGCAAAACCAGCTAAGCTAAGACTGCCAGAGCCAGCTGTTACAATCTCTCCTGTATTTTCAGTAACACTCTTACCAGATAGAGATAATACTGCTGTTGTTGGCGTTACATTGATGCCTGCGTTTTCTGTAACACTTTTTCCGCTTAGTGTTAAAGATCCATTACCAGCTTGAGCATTTTGACCAATAACATCTGTAGTTGCTTTACCAGCAATTGTTAAAGATCCTGCAAAGACTGGTATGCTGTCGCCATCTTCTACATTTGGAGCAAATGTATTTAAACTTAAAGATCCAACACCAGCTGTAACTAAATTACCATTTACAAGTTCAACTGCTTTACCTGATAAAGATAAAGATGCAGCAGCTGCCGTTAAATTGATGCCGCCTGCAACTGTCGTAGCCTTACCAGATAGTGTTAAAGAAGCAGTTGCTGGTGTTAATACAGTGCCTGCATTTTCTGTAACACTCTTACCAGATAAAGTTAAACTTCCAACAGCAGCGGTAACATTTACACCAGATGCTATTGTTGTGCTTTTACCAGATAAAGTTAATGATGCTACGCCAGCTGTTACTTCTACTGGTATTGCACTTGTACCAGTTGCAGAAAAAGTATCTTCTGCAAAAGAAGTAAAACCAAAAGACATTTTCTAGTTCTCTTGTTCTAGTCTAGGATCTACCCATCCTTCAACTGCTGTCCACTCGCCATTAGCGTAAGTGTATTTGTAACCAAAGTAATCATCTGGTTTTGTTACTCCTGTATGCAATGTTGCATTAGTTGAGTTAACATCTGCGATAATTAAAGTTGGATTACCATTAGCGTCTTTTATTGTTGATTGATCTGCGCCAATCTCAACAATTTCATCATCACTAAATAAATAGATTGAAGTATTAGGATAATCACCATCATTCCAAGTTATAGTTTGTGCCATTTTGGTCTCCTTATGATTTAATTAAAATTTTTGTACTAGATAAAGCAGTACCGCCTACAACTGAGATAGTGTCTGCTGTAGTTTGTAAAGCACCTGTTGAGTTATTTACAAAATATTGAGTTCCTGCTGTTAAAGATGATTGGTTTTCATCAACTTGCGAAACAGTTTTTACTTTTACATCTTCATTATCAGCAACGGTTTGTTGTGCAAAACCAATGAAATTACCTGACGTTAAATTTGTAGTAAAATTATTATATGCAGGAGCGTATGTTACACCTACTACGTTTGGTGAACCATTTGTATAACCAACTATTGCATTTGCTGAAGTTACTCCAGTATTTGTAATATACATAGAATACCAATCAACATCAGAATTTACTGTAACAGGCGTTTGCCAAGTTAAAGTACCTGAAGAATTATCTCCAACAACAATTTTTAAATCACTATTTGAATTGTTTTGATAAGTAATAATGTAATTTTTTGTAAAAGGAATATAAGCTGTAAATCTATTTCCATGAACAGCAGTTCCTGTATCAGCTACAACAGTTGAACCTACGGTTATTGTCGTTCCAGAATAAGATAATACAGCAGTTTTTAAATCAACATTATTACCACTTATCCAAACAGCTATTGTTCCTTTTCCATCTGCTTCACCTTCTACAACATTACATTCACCACCATTTGAATTTGTACTTTCTAAAACTACAGGCGTTCCAAAAGTAGGAGCTGACGTAGTAGATGTAAAAGCTAAGACTGTTGGATAATAATTATTATCAAAATCTATATAACCAATAGTGCCTCTTTCATTAGTATTATCCCAAATTAAATTACCATTTATTAATTTGTCATCATAACTGCCAAAGATTGCTTGAGCATAAGATTGATTAATATATGTTCCTGCACTACTTTGATATTGTCTTGAAAGCATAGAATATGGCTTTCCAGTAACTCCAAAAATAGCATCATTTACTGAATCATAAGCCAACGAATGAAAATCAGCAGAATTGCTTTGCGTACCAAAACTATTATCATCTCCATAAGTTAATGTTGTGCCTGAATATTTAATTCCAATAAAAGTAGTTCTGCTTAAAGAGTTTCTTTGAGCCATAATACCAAAACCACCTGCATCAGAATTATATGTAGGATAGTAAACAGCTCCTATTGAATCAGAATTATATGCTACTGAAGTTATAGCTAAAGGTGTTCCCCACGTTATC
>CEVB01043512.1_pt1 | contig 17472 bp, 19 predicted proteins | sample 531381 | NCBI WGS metagenome assembly CEVB01 (sample SAMEA2622763, study PRJEB7988) | marine metagenome | biome: marine biome (ENVO:00000447); feature: surface water layer (ENVO:00002042); material: "saline water (ENVO:00002010), including plankton (ENVO:xxxxxxxx)" | depth 5 m | reverse complement strand
TAATGATAATACCCTTTTAACTGATTTTGATTTAATAGCAAATAGAAACAATAATCTATATGTCAAGTTTATTTCTAAGGATTTTGGTTTTTTAGAAGCAGAGGTAACTGATTCAAATGTGAATAGACAGACATTAACTTTAAGTTTTCCTAATACAAATAGAAGCATTACTAATTTAGATTACATGGACGGTTCATATTATATTGAAGTAGAAAAGTTTAGCGGTTCTATTGAAAAAACATCACAATATAAAGACAATGGACAAACAATGATAGAGTTTTCTGGAAGGTCTGAAGTTAGAAAACTATTAGGGCCGGTAATTAATAAAAATACATTACACTCAAAAGACATGATATATAGTAGTATTGTTCCGCATATAGATTTGAATAACTCAGGAATAAATATTACTTTGGCAAGTTACGGCAGTGACGAAATAACTGTTGCTAGTAGTCCAAGTTTAACCACTGCTGATGCTGGAAAACTTGTATTTGCTTATACTACCGCCCATGACTCATACATGTTTTTAGGAGTTTTAGAATCAGTTGCCGGCACTACAATAACATTAGAGGAAAACTCTTTGGCAGAAATAACAGGTGCTACTGCGCCAACAGATTCAAGCATAGCATATAATTACAAGTTAGCCTACACTGAATCAAAACAATATTCATTCAATAAGGCGTTATCAGCAAATACTAAATCAGATACAGTTTCTACTTTAAGTGGTGCTTCGGGCAAGGGATTATTCTTTGATGGAGGATATATAATTAGCGGCACTGCTGAAACTACTAAATTAGCAGGGTCAAGTTCTAACACTACTAATTCTAAATCAGTAGGATATTATCTAAATGCGGTTAGAGGAATAAATGAAGCAAGTTTATCCCAAGCAAGATTATCAGATGGAAAAACCAACACAGGAACAATACAATATACTGAAGAAGATGTAATCAACAGTTTATTAGATTTCACTGTTGTAAATATTTCAAGAACAAATAATAGCACTGTAATAGAATTGGCACCGCATATTCCATTAACATTAGGAAGAGTAGATGTTAACCATGCTAATACGATAGATACCCGTCTTGATACTACTAATTTAGGACAAGTGAATGCAAGCACGGTTGGTAATTTTTATTTTACAATACCTGTATCAAGTAGCACTAATGCTCTTTCTTCTATAAGTTCTCCAAGAAAATATCATGGACAACCGGTATATGCAAGCACCGATGCTTCAAGTTCAACTGCGACAAAAACATACATCGGCAGATTTGTTCAAGCAGACTTAAATGAAGCGGGAGATACAATAACCATATACATCAATAAACAATTAGAAACTGATATTGACAATCAATATATTAGAATATTAACAACACAAACTGATGGCGAAACTTCGCATAGAACCCATGAAATGAATTTTTTGAATGGAGGTCATTTACATGGAGGAAAGCAGATAATCCTAATGTCGCCTACTTATGGAAGCGGTACTTCAAGTAGATTAGGAAACATAGTACCTTTGAATTATACCTTCTTTCAAGGACAAATTACAGGTGAAATAGGCTACGCTGATAAATATGGTTCTCCGCATTATAGATTATTTAATATCGAAAAAGGTAATTTCAATGCTACTACTGAAGTGATAGCCACTGATTCAATCAACCGTTTATATTACGGTCAAACTCCATCAAAAATAAGATACTACGCTAATGCTTACAGAGGTGTAGGTACTACTAACGATAATCAAACACCGGTTCGTTTTGGAAAAACAGGATTGGTTAGCACCAATAATCATTCTTTACCCGAATCAAGAGGCTTTACAAGTGTGTTTGGTTCTAATTTTTTTGATAGAACATTAACAAAAAGTGGTGGGTCTTTACCACTTGCGGGACTATACAAAGACCCAACAGATGTTTCTAATTCGGCAACAGGGCACAACTCTCCATATACCGCAAAAGATAATCTTAAACTAATAGACCCTAAAGTTGCAAGAATGTTTTTGTTTGCTAATGGAGATGTTACAGGTTATTCTTCCACAAGAAGAGATAGTTTATTATTTACAATAGAAAGAAGTTATAGTGATTATAATTTAATGTTGTTAAAAGAACCAGCCATAACAGAAAACTCAGATGATAAGGAAAATATGTTTGGGTCAACTAAAAACATAAACTATACTGATGCTGATTATTCATTGCATAACATAACTTCATGTGAAACTACTCTAAAAGACTTGAGAAGATTTTCAATTATGCGTCTTACTGAAGTTTGTTTTGATTGGGCGTTTAATCAGATTGACCCCGAAAATGCCGTAACTAAAGACAGGACTAATTCACAATGGAGATATAATGGCAAGTTTGCTGAAAGCCTTAGCGCAGTATTTAGTTCTGGAAATGTTGCAGTGAGTAATTATATTTCTAATGCTATAACTTGTGATAATGACCCCTCTTCTCATATTGCCGCAGGTAAGCAAATCTATGATGCTAATGGAAGATATATCGGTCTTGTTTCTGGTACGAGTTCAACGGGAAGTACGCCAGCATTCAAAATAGATTTATCAGATGGCCCTATGAAAACCAATGGAAATGCCTTCTTTGCAGGTACTATTTACAAAGCCAATCAAGGACATACAGGTAGTGCTTTTACGACTTCAAGTGCTTTGATTACAGGGCACGGTAAAGCAGATACATTTGTTAATTTCGATAAAGGCAATCACTTCCTAAAAACTATGGTAGCAAGGCAAGTAGGTAGTGGTGGATATGGTGAAAGCGGCTCTACATTTGATGATAACTATGATGTTGATTTAGGGGTAGGTGGAGGTCATTCTCATCGTAATCCTAATCTTTGGCTACCCGTTAATTTTGATGTTACATCACTTATCGGAAACCAAAGTGAAAGTGTTAATTGGCACTCAGCAGAGATTTTTAATATTCTCGATAAGATAAGAATTGAAAGCAATACCAATGATTGTTCGGCAGAAGAATTAATTTACAAGGGAATGTTACCTTTATTCTTAGATAGATTTAGTGTAGAAGATGGAGATGGTGCAGAAGCAAGTAAAGGAATGGTAGGGCAACCTATTATGGGTGCAAGTCTTAGAAAGGCTAATGTCACTAATTTCCAAGACATTTCTACAATTAGTATGAAAACTCAATTCGATTTTGCTAAATGGGAGAATAACGCTTTGAAAGCAGATACCACTGATGATGATAAAGATGCAGATGGAGTGTTAATGGCATTTAAGCCAAGACTGTATATTGAAGAAGATGAAAACTTTGACATATCTTGTAACACAAATACAACTGCTGGAAGCGGCTCTACATTTGGCTCTAATCCTAAAATTATACAAATGGCATCGGGAGATACTTCTTCATTAGAAGTAGGTATGAAAATAACAGGAACACCCATACCAAGTAATTCTGTAATTACTCAAATAGATAGTAGTTCCCTATTTAGAATAAACAACGATGTTACTAGCACATCTTCTCCGAGAACATTAACTGTTGATACGAAAAAGACGATAATAGGTAATAGTAGTACATTTAACTATATAATTGATGCTGATAAAGAAATAGCAATAAACTCTTTATTAGATGGTTCTACAACAGCAGAAGGAAACATAAACAGAAAGTTTTTGGATTTCATGGATTTAACAGGTTGTTATTTAATAAGTGAAAAAGGAAAATACTATAATGATGAACAGACTGTTGCTTCTTATAGTGACATATTTATTACTAATCCATCATTAAATGAACAAACTCCTAATGTCATTGCTTATGTTATATCTCATACAATAGATACAACTAATTCTTCTGAAAGACACATTATTACTACTGACACACGATTACCTAATGATTTTTATAGAATAATGCAACCTAATCATACTTGTTTTTACGATTTCTCGCCCAATGAAATAAGACTAAACTCGGCTTCATCTAAATATACTAAGATAAATGGTGAGAATGCTTGTTATACAGATATTAAAGATTACTCGCTAAGAGATTCTGCGGGCGAAAGAACATTAGGCACTGCTATTGGAACAGGTGCCACTGCTACACATTATAACACAGGAGGCCAAGAAGCGGCATTATCTATGTATGTTCTTATTGATACAGAACAAGTAAAGGGTAAGGCAGGGTTAAGAGTGGTAACAAGAGATGTTACTGACTCAAGAAAAATAGTAGGGCACTATACGGCTTCAGCAGATAATGGAAAAGGTGCTAAAACAAGTGTAGTATTATCTGATGGAGATGATTTCTTTAAGTCTGCTATGACATTTACAGACAACGATGATGATATAGGTTTCTTTTTAACTTTTGAAGATATGCGAGAATTAATAGGTGTTGTTTCGGTTTCTGAACCATTTACTATTACAGTAGAAGGTGATGTTGAGCCAAGTAAAAGAGCATTAATAGGAACAGGAGTTACAATTTGTTCTGAGGTAGATGATTTAGCAGAAATACTGTTAGAAGAAAATAATATAGATTTTACCACCACTTCAGCCGATTATCCTATATTCGTTGCACCTGATTTGAAAGGTCTTGACTTATATTCAGCATTAAACAGCATATTAACTAAAAAAGATAAAATCATATATTATGATAATGAAACTTTCCAAATTAAAAATAAAGATGATTCAGACTTTTCCACAGGTACTTTTATCCAAGATACAGGTGATGTTGAGTTATATAGTTATGAAAAATCAGAAAATATGTTTGACTTGTATAATGAAATAACTGTTTATGGTAAAGACAAAAAAGCCACAAGAAGAGATATTAGAAGTATAGATTCAATAGGCAGAAAAACTTTAGAAGTGTATGATGAAACTTTAATTACTCAAAAAGAGGTAGATGATAAAGCGTTTGATTTATTAAAACTACATAATGACTTTAATGAAAAAATTGAAATAGAAGTCAGCCATAAAAAACTTTCACAACTAAGAGCAGGGGATATAGTAGAATTGGAAATAGCAAGAGAAAATATTCCAAGAAATAAATATTTAGTCTTACAAATAAAGCATGAGTTAATAGGTTCAATGAAATTAGAATTAGGTAGATATAGTAAAAAGTTAGAAGATAGGTTTTCTGAAATAGTAATAGAGCAAAAGAAAATAAGAGCAAGTCAAAGAAGTGACCGCTTTGATGAAAGTAGCGTAATTAATACATTTATTGAAAAGGCTAAAATTAAACCGATAAGAATGATTGCAAGAGAAAGGAAGAGTAGCGGGGGTCTTGTGTTTGGATTTGGGGCAACTCTAAATACCAACAGTCGTGCATTAGGATTCGGGCAAAGCCTCGGTGTTACCTATACAACATTGGCGGAGGAAGAGTTTTGATAACCGATAAGTTCAAGGAATTGCTTGCTACTCAAGTAGTTAGTTTAGTCTCTACTGCTAAGATAGGGCAGGGAGGTAATTCAACAAGTCCTTCTGCTACTGATTTAGATGTAGATATTGGGGCGAGTTCTTCTGCTTATACTGTAAATGCGATTAAGTCAGATGAAAATACTGTTGAAATGAGTTTAAGTATTGCAGGTTCTAATACTAAATTAAATGGTAAAGTCATAAGAGAAGCCGGTTTTTTTGATTCAAGCGGAAATATGTTAGCAAGATTCAATTTTGACGGCATAGGGCCGGTAGCCGCAACAAGTAATTTAGAAATATTCTTTTTAATGGAGATTGAGTAATATGGGAACAGTAAATAATCCACACAATTATAGCACTACTTCGGGCACAACCCCAACTGCACAGATTACTGATGATGTTGATTATCCACATACAGGATTAATCAAATCCCTAAGTCAAGGTATTAGGGGGAATTATGCAATTAAGGGTAGTGCCACTGATTTTGATATTACTTTCGCTGATGGTGGTTCTTTTACTACTATTGCAGTAACAGCAGGTAAAGCATATAGAGATGGTAAATTAGAAACAATTACTGCTTTAAGTGCTACTAATATGGACACTTCATATAATTCCGGCACAGGTGCAGTGGATATTACGCCTGTTACGGATAATGTCTATTTAATGCTTGTTGCTAAATCAGATAATACTATGGTACTAAGAGGCTCTAATGCAGTAACAAATAGAATACCGGATTATGAACCGGATGATATTCCTATTGCTATCATTAAAGTTGTAGGGGGTTCTGCTGATGATTCAGCCGCTACTTCTGATAGATTGGTTCAATTCTTAACTACTGATAAAGTTGGTAATGATTTAAGCATTGGTTATGATGATTCGGGATATACTGAAGCATTATCAGTAAGTGCAAATGCCGGAGATACTACCATAGAAAATAAGGTTTCAAATAAAGATATTATTTTCAAAGTAAATGATGGTGGAACTCCGACTGAAGTAGCGAGAATTGATGGTGAACATGCAAGAGTTGGTATTGGGACAGATACCCCAACTACTAAATTAGAAGTCAAAGGAGATACAACAATTTCAAGAAGTGCGGATTCGGGGCAAACGAGAACGCTAAGCATAGAAGGGGCAAGAAACGCAACGGGAACTGATTACGCTAGAATTGATTTAGAAAATTATGATTCTCACGGCCCTACTTCTTATGTTGGTGCAAGAATTAGCGCAGTTAATGAAGCAGATGGAGTTAATGATGGAAGTTTAGTATTTTCAACTAATAACGCAAATGCAGGAATAACAGAGAGAATGAGAATTAATGATGCAGGAAATGTTGGTATTGGAACAGATAGTCCTGAAACAACGCTTCACCTGAAATCTTCTTCAACATTACAACCTAGATTATTAATTGAAAATACTAATACTAATGTTGAAGAACCTATGCTTATTTTTAGAAAAAACAGCGCAACTCCTAATGCTTTAACGAATCCTGCATCATTCACTGACGCTACTTGCGATACTAACCATACAACGGGATTATCTGATGGCGCAAGCACAAGTGTTAGACATATTACACATAATGCCAATGCCAATATTGTTGTAGGTTTGACCGTTTCGGGAACAGGTATTCCTTCGGGTGCTACCATTGTAGCAATAAATAACTCTACTTGTTTTACATTAAGTGCTGATACTACCGCTACAAATACAAACACAACTCTAACTTTTGTGAGTGCAGAAGTTGATGATTTAGGAATTATTAGATTTGAGGGAGAAGATAGCGTAGGGTCAAATACTCTTTATGCTCATATTCTTGCAGAATCAAGAGGTGTAACAAATACACAAGAAGCAGGTAAATTAAATTTTAATGTAATGCACCAAGGCACTTCAAGACGATTACTGTTAGTTCAAGGAAATACTACTGCTGGTGCATCAGTAATGGTAAATGACGGGCAGCAAGATTGTGATTTTGTCGTGGAGGGAGTAGGGAATGCTCATCTATTAAGAACCGATGCGGCTAATGATAGAGTAGCAATAGGCCATAATAGCCCTACTGCTACATTAGATATGCTTACGGGTGGAACATTCAGAAATACAAGATTATTAACAGTTTCAGTTTCAGCAAGCACTACTTTAACTGAAGCGGCAAATGCTGGAAGATACAACATATGTGCTGGAAATGTAACATTACCTTCAACTTCAACTGCTGGTGAACATTATGCTATTCTAAATACAACAGGTGGAGATATTACTATTGGTCGTAATGGAAATAATATCAATGGTGCTGGTTCTGATGCTACTTTAGGAACATTCAAAGCCGCTACTTGTATTGCTATTGGTTCTAATAATTGGATGGTAATTGGTGTTTGATATGTATATTATTTTAACCGGTTGTGCCCAACAAGGCGCATCACCGCCTTTTGCCGCATCATTAGATGTTTCTTCATTACAAGATATTGCTGATATGTCGGCGGTAGGAACAGGCTCAATTGTTACATTTACAACACCGATAGGAGTATTAGATGCAACAGTGGTTCCAAGTGGAGGAAGCGGTAATTATACCTTTTCTTGGGCCGTAACTAAAACATTTGAAAACTCTGATACAGGAAGTAGGTTTTCTGTTGCTTCAACAGGAAGCACTAATGGCCCAACTTATAATAGTTTAACAATTAATGGTGCAAGACCGGCAGGTGGAGGGCAAGTTTTTGATGCAGAGTTTAATATGGCTTGTACTGCAAGTGATGGTGTAACTAATATTGTTGTCAATGTCCCAATAAGAGTTATAGCCGCAGGGTTCTGATTAAAAAATAATCCATTTTAAGCGGAAAAAAGAACGAAAAAAAATCCAAAAAAAAAGGAGGGAGGCCGAAGCCTCCCTCTCAATTTTTCGTTTTAATAGACCAAATACCGCCGCATTCTCGGCATTCCCATAAATTAACTCTATCGTTTGAACCTACATAATATCCTACTAAACGCTTCGCTAATGTGCGTTTAGTACAATATTTGCAAGTTTGTTTCAAACTCATTGCTTCTTGTCACCTTCTGATTCTCCAATCAATCTTCTCATATAGTCCTCTACGCTTTGGTCTGTAATATTATTACCACCAAAAGCCGCAAAGAATAATAGAGTGATTATGATTAGAAATACCAAAAGGCCAAACCATTCTGCTGTACTCATTACCAATCAACTCCTAATTCTACAAATTGCTCCTTTTCAATAGAAAATGCTTTAACAATACCATTATTTTGTCCATACTTCCAAAGGTCATATACTAATTGAGTATCTTTCATACAATACTCTACTACTTCATCGTATCTTCCCATTTTCCATAGTTTAGGTGCATCAGCACTATCCATTAGTTTAGCATCATCTAAAGAACACTTCACAAGATTCTTTAGTTGCATTCTTTCTCCATGTTCTTTTAGAATGTATTTGCTTGTATCAATATATCTTTCATTACCTAAATACTTATGAATGCAATAAATATCCATAGCATCTCTCAATACAGGCAAATCAAACGCTGCAATGTTATGTCCTAACAAAGAGCCGCCTTTCTGAAAATGATTGTCTAAATCGTATTTTAGTTCGGAAAGGGGCTTTATTACATGACCCGACTTAGCAAAGAAATCAACGGGTTCATCAACATAAACGGTTCCATTAGAACCATCCCATGTAGCAACTGTTGATACTTGAAACATATGAGTATTAGAAAACCCACCTATGTCATGCGACATATTCTTGGTTTCAATATCCAATGCTAATACAGACATTATAATCACTCAGAGCCGTTAGACCACAATTTAGAGATTTTTTTCGCTTCTGCATCTTCAGTCGGTTCTTCGCCACCAATCTTTCTTTTTAAGAAAGCGACGATGTTTGCACCTGCAATACTTAGCATGGAACAACATTCCCAACCTTCATCTCCATAGGTGTCTAAAGTTTCTATAATTACTTTTGGCCCTTTTGTTACATCAAACACTACATATGTGTTTTCCCATTTCATTTCTTTTCCCCCTTTAGTCTAATAAATACTGAACGACCTTGTTTATCTGTTTCAAAGTGATGTTCATTTTCATTCCATAAAACATAAATCCTTGCCTTTTTTAGTCCAAGTTTATCCATAAGAGTATCTAAGAATAATTTCTTACTAACATAACCTTCTTCATCTTTATCCATTTCTGTGAATACTTTGAGAAATGCTGATTCTTGATTCTTTTCAGCCATGCTTCTACGCCTTACTCTTAGGCTTCGTTCCAACCAATCTACCAATGTCATATAACACTGTCGCACGATAGAGGCCGCTTGCCGTACATTATACCCCGTAACCAAGAAGCGGTCTTGCTTGTTGGTAATAGAACGGCTTTGGGCGACACTGCAAAGAACAGACATTTTGAATAGTATTTTCAATAAACGGGTAGTAAAATTAGATGCAATCTTTCTAACTTCGGGAGATGCTGATTGAATATATGCTTCCATACCCTCATATTCAAACTCCAATACATCATTAAACTCCGGTGAAAACTTCATCACTTTAAGTCCGTCTTTCTCTACTTCTTCCCATCTTTCCTTAACCATACAGTATATCTTAAATAAAGCATTAGCGTGTTTATCAATAGGCATGTCAATATCTACAATCTTACCAGCATAAGAGATTTGTTTTCTTCTCATCTTATCTTGAATAAAATGCGGAACATCCCAAATAAACAATAACATTCTTTGAAGAACGCCCTTTTCTGTCATTACTGATTCTAACTTATGTGGAGGATATGTCATAGCCAAAACAGAACGCTCACAAAAACACATCATTGTATCGCCTTCTTTCAACTTTTTAGATACAACCCAATTTTCACCATGTAATGTATTCATAAAAGTATTAAGCATAACAATAGCATCTTGTTTGTGTTGGCTTTCCTTAAATACACCAGAATATTCAAACTCATCCCAATGCGCTAAACCACTGCCTTCTAATTCACCAGCAACCCTTTTTTGCCTAAACTCACCTTTAGTTTCACTATCTTCGCCTCTATCTAATTCTTCTTTATAGTGCCCTATTAATGCCGCATCTGTATAAAGAGTAGTAGAAAACACATTGAAATCTTTTGGTTTCTTAGGAACAAAATCACCTTCAAACTCAGGAGGAATTAATTCTGCTAATGGATGGCTATTTGTATCATTAATCTTTTTGAATACACTTTTTGCTACCGGCCCTACAAAATTATACAATGTAGATTTACCCGTACCGGAAGTCTGTATTTGACAGAAATGTATTCTTGAATCTTCAATACTGAAACCATTAGGTATCTTAATGTAGTCTTTACAGATTTGCCCCAATATAACAAAATACGATACTGCCGCAGGTATTTCATTATAATGCGCTACATTCACTGCATCTTTCTGAAACTCTTGTACGATTCTCGGTAATGTACCAGCAAACGCTTGAGTATTTTCTTCGTATATTTCCATATACTTTTCTTCATCTTCTCCCTCATACATTTGAGAGGTTCTCATTTCTTCATTCATATTTTCACCTTGTCCTCACTGTTTAATGTGTCTAATATTCTTTTGGCGGTCTTTTCGCCTATTCCATCCATGTGACACAATTCATGGACTTTTTGTTCTCCTATTTCCATAATGCAACCATACTCTTTGATTAGAGCCTTTGCTTTCTTATATGAAACTCCCTTAATACTTGTTAGTACATCTAATCTTAAATCATCAGTAGTAACTCTCTTGAATACTTCAGGTCTAATTACATCTCTAACAATAGGTTTCATTTTGCATATGCTACTTATTATTAAAGCCGCTTCTTCTTCTGAAGGAACCCAAAATGCTTTTACATCAGTATCTAATGTAATTCTTCCTATTCCTCCTAAAAACTTATTATTCAACATCATTGTTCTTGCAGGTTCTTGAATGTTAGATTTACCGTATTCTTTTATATTATAAATTGCTTCTTCTAATGAACCGTAAATAATTACAATGTTAGTTTTGTAGTGCCTATCCATGTTATCTATTTGAGTCCATATTCTTTTACTCATAACTGAACCCAAAAAGTCTGTTGATGATTTTGCTTCAAAACAAACATCATCAAAAACATAGTCGCCAATTTCAAGCCATTTCTTTTCTGTCTTTATTCCTAAACTCTTACACTTTAATTCAACCAAGCGCACTAACTTAGAACCTTGTTTTTCTCTACTATCTATTATTAACATATTACTCACCTATATAGTCTGGATAACGCCAGCACTTTCCTACACAATAACCATCAGAAATTAATTTATCACAAAAAGGAGTTTTATAATTACCAAATACAGTAAACTTTGCATGTTTTCTTGTAGTTCCCTCATCCCAATCTAACCATATCTCATCATTAGATTCTACTAACTGTTTGATTTCAGCAACAATCAAATCCAAGACTTCTTGTTTTTCCTTCAAAGAATTGATAGGTTGCCTCCCCGTCAGTAAATCTCTGTACCAAGAAACAAGGTATGCTCTCGCCATATGCGAAGGATTCTCCGTCATAATAGCACTATGCAAACACGGCAATATAGGTAATTTACCGGTGTATTTTGGGACACTGATTTCACCCCCCACAGTATCAATAGGAGGGGCTTTCGGAAAAACTACCAAGTTATTACCGCCCATTTGGAACGGTAAATGGCGTGGTTCTGATGCTAATGAAAGAATATGCTCAAGATTGAAAGAAAGGTCATTCTTAGTTAGTGGAATACAATAATATGGATTACCTTCATTATCAGAAGATGACATATTAACTGTATTAGGAACCCTTCTCAATCTTGTTGGTTGTCCAACTCTATCGTCTAAAGTATTCTTTCCGCCGAAGTTTTCCTTGAGGACTTTTTTCATTTCCCTAAAGAAAGATTGAATATCTCTAATGTTATCGGTTCTTTCACCAAATAGGAATAAATGAAAACCCCTGCCGGAAAAAAACATTGTATGTTTCCAATCGTTATCAATAACCTTTTGCATTATCATTTTCAAATCTCTCCAAGCCATTTCTAAATCATTATCATGCCCGTCAAAATCTAAAAAGATTCTATCGAGAATAACTGATGATTCTATCTTTGCCGTTTCCGAAAAATGTTCAAAGTCATAAACGGTTGTATAAACATTTGTCCTATTATTTTGAGCATTAACAAACTTAGCATATTCATTCCTCGATAAGACTACTCTTCTTTTCATTTGCGGGGCGTTCTTTATGTGACTCCCCGCCCAAACTTCCCTCGGATATTTCATTATTTTTACCTCCAAAATTAACTGTTGCATTGTTTAACATATTCCTTATGACACCGGCTATTTCACCGGATAGTTTAGTATGTATTGCTTCTCTCATTACATCTTCAAATGTATGGCCTACGAAGTTTTCGTTTATTCTTACTTCCCTAACCAAATCAAATCTTTCAATTAGTTTTGACTCCGAATAGATTTCGTTACAAAGTTTATTGATAGTATCTTTTAGGTTAGAAATCTCTGTAAAAGTCCAATCTCTCGCAAGGACTTTTTCCTTTATCATATCTTCATTCAATAGTGAACCCCCTTTAATCTTGCAGGTAATACTATTGTGTAATTACAAGCATCACAACAATACCATTCACCATTCCCTTTTGTTAGCATATGACCGTGACCTTCTATTTCTTCTTTACATAATTTACATTTCATTAATAGTCACCACCTTCGTTTAATATTTCTAAAGCCTTTACTAAGTGTTCTCTAGCATCTAATAGACTTTGTTTAGGTGTCATATTATTATTTTTTAAGTAAGTGAGTTCCCAATCTATATTATGTATTACTCTTTCTATTAAATCATCACCTTCATACGGGACAAATCCCTCAAACATTCCTTTAACCATTCAATCACAACCATGTATCAGTTTGTGCGGCATCACAAATGCCGAAATAAGAACAATGTGAACAAGTCTTATAGAAAAACTTCGCAGGGAAATGCGAGTTTTCATAAGACCAAATCAACTTAGCAATGTTATTCATTACAGAAGTCATTGTTCTTTTCTTTACTTCTTGAGAAAAGACATAATTAGATACAGGATAGTACCAACCCCAATGAGTTACTTTCTTATTAGGGTCTAATCCGTTTTTAATCAACACTTCATCTTCAGCATTTTCAATAAGTAATTGATAGAAAGCCATTTCCTTTCTCATACTTGTTGCTTTGTAGTCTTTCCAAGCACCTGTCTTATACTCAAAAGGAATATACCCGCCATTTTCCTCAAAGATTCTATCAATAATACCTTGAATGTGTATTTTGTAATCTCTCTTTAGAGGAAACTTAGGGTTTGTATCTTTATCAATAACAATTTCTGCATCAAACTTGCCTTCATTACAAACAGGTAGATATTCATGCAGTTTGTTTTCCGCCCTTGCTTCAATAAATCTCTCCGCTTCAAAGGCTGACATTGTGATGTATATGTCTAAGTAATCATCAATAGGATGAAGGCTTTGACAATACTCATAGATTTCTGTACTGTTCATTGATTCTGCTTTCTTAATATCAAACTCATTAAAAAAGTTTTCTCTTGCATTGTGACAAACCGTTCCCTTCAACATTGCGTCTGTTTGGTCTTGAGGAAGTCTTTGTATGTAAGAGAAATCGTACTTTTTAGGACACCAATCAAAAGAACCTAATGAAGATTTAGTTATTTTCAGTATAGGTTTGCTTGGGTCGTCAAAGTTTTCGGGCTTAAAGTCATAAGTAAAATCTTGCATTGAAGAAATTACCGCATTATATTTTTCATCTATATTCATATTACCACCAATCGTCTAAGTTTTTCTGTATTTTACCGGTTCTTATGCTTGACAAATCCCACTCCATAGCCTTGTAAATAGGCTTTGCCTTCTCTACTACCTGTTCGGCGTAGTGCTTCCAATCGGGTACATAACCCTTGAAATCTGCGTAGGTTGTGCCGGAAACATATTCTGCATTTCTCTTCTCTCCTGTTAATGGATGAGTATATGTTTTATGCAAATGCTTTGCTTTTAGAAATAAATAGGAATCATCAAACTCCACATTAGTATGTTCCCAAGCATAAAGCATACCTGCAATACCTTCACCAAGAGAAGGTTTTTTGTTTTCTAAGGTAACAAATAATTTACCTTCTGTGCCACATTTTTTGCACCATTTGATAGGCTCTTTGATGTGATGTTTTAATCCGCAATCGGGACACTTAACAGTCAAACGATTGCTTCTTAGTCTTGCTCTTTTGATAATGGATTCAATATCTATTTTACCTTCTAATACAGAAACATAAGTATCGTGCAGATACCTATTGATTTCTTCTTTAGATTTCTGCTGAACCCACATCTTCAAAGCAGTAGTTTGAACATCTTTTGCTAATTTAGTTTCACTAACTCTTTTAGCAGTAAAACCTGTCATAGTGAACTTTTGTTCATCCAGCCACTCTCCATCATCCCATGATACTAAACCAGCATTGCGATTTTTTGTAGTACCAACACCTAATGCTGAGAAGTATTTTTCAAACTCCAAAACGACAGGGTGTTCGTCTAAACCTAATACATTAGGAAAATGTTCTCTAACACTTGCTTCTATTTCTTTGATAGCAGTTTGAGCCTTTTCAACTGAATCAATCTGAACATAGATTGAGTCTGTATGCCCATAAACTACTTTCATACTCCGCCCACCTTATCGGGTGCGTATATTAGATTATTGAATGTTAATTCAGGATGCAACTTTTGTAGGTCGCTTTGTAATTCATGTACTGCTTTTGCTACATTGTATGTTTGCGAATCCTCATTATATTGCCTATCCAACTCTATTTCCAATCTCTCGATTGTATTTTGCAGTTTTTCAATCTTCTCATCCAATTTATCTATTCTATTAGCAAGACCCTCATTCTCCATAGTCAGTCTTTTGATTTCTTCATTTAATTTATCTAATTCATATCTATTCATAATATCACCGTTACTATTGTTAGGATGGTTGCTATGTTCACGATATTTACCATCATTAATATCCTATTTGATTTTGCTATCATAGCCAGCAGTTCTTCTAATAACTCATTCGTCTTGTCCATCATCATAATTAGCACCTTGCTCTATGTCTACAATGATAGCGTGACGCTTTAAGTTGTTCATCATTTGAAATAACTCCTTTACTTCTTGCAAGGTAGTTTCCCAAGTTTCTTCGGTATCATAAGATACCTTGACTGTTACATATTTAGTCATCATTATTTTCTCCCCTTATACAAATTAACATCGCTTCTTTTACCAACGACATGAAATGTTCTTTTCAGAAATACTCCTATTGAAGAAGTACAGGGTTGTCTCGTTCCATGTTTTTGAATTAGCATTTCACGCATACCACTTGCAGTAAATGGTTCTTCGCATTCTTCCGCTATTTTCATAATCCATCTATGACTGTGTTTCAATCAAACACCTCCCTATATCCGCAAGAATCACATTCTAATACTCCTTTGTCATTGATAAACTTAGAGTAGAGATTCGTTACTTTTCTGTGGGATTTCATTTTCATTTTACCTTCTTCGCAATTGGGACATTTCATTTTTTTTCCTCCTTTCCATATATTTAATTTTTCTACAACAATTTGCACAAGCATTTTGTATAGGGTGTAATACACCCACTTCTCTTTGACAAAGGCGACATTTCATATTTTCATCTCCTTTGCCTTAAATGCGGCTAATCTGATTGCTTCTCTAGCACTTGCAGTAATAGAAGCCGCTAATTTAGGATTAGCCCAACTAAAGCCGGTATATCCGATAATGCCATAAAAAGATGCAGATAGCCTTTTTACTGCCATTTGGTTATTATACCATTTTCTAAACTCATCTTCAGTTTGAGCATTCTTCATATTGCTCTTGTAAGAGTTTCTTAACTCCTTCAATTCTAATACTGCTCTTGGCAAAACGCCTAATTTATCAGTCTTGAAATAAACCATATCTTCTGCCACAGGCTCGCTGAAATCTCTTGGTGTTAAGATATTTACTGCAAACTCTGTTGGTTTGTCTGAAATGGTTTCCCAACTAATATTCCTTGCAATCATCATTGAAGGATATAGGCCAGCAAAATCAAAAGCGGCTACATTAAGATGTAGCCCGTTTGTATCTTCACTTAACGGGTCATAAATCATAGCCCCTTGATATGATTGCTTCTTCTCATTTTTGTTTCCTGTTGGTGCTTTCCAATAGGCATTTCTCATAAAGTAAATACTACCCATATGCGAAGCATAGAAACAAGCATCAAATGGTGCTTTCAATAATCGTTGTAGAGCAATAATCGCTTCACTACAATAATTAGTTTCATCTATTTCAACAATCAATTCTACATCTTTTAGAGCATACTGTGAATAAGTTTCTGAATCTTCTAACCAACCTCTACGGTAAAACTCGTTAGGGTCAGGAAACTTTTCTGAAACTAACTTCTTCTTATTAAGTAAAGATTCAGATACATAATCCAAAGATAGAGAAGGCAATGTTCCTCTTTGCGAGTCATTCCATTGTCTTTCAAAAGCCATGTCTAATGAGAGGGTTATGCGACCCCCTATGGGCTGTTCTATTGGCGAGAATCCTTTTTCACCTCTATTGTATTTGTAGCCATCCTTAGTCTTTTTTAGACCATCTACACGGTTAATCGGTGACATTCTATTAGGGTTAATTCCTAACGCACAACATCTTTCAAGAAGTTTAGGTATATCTGCAAAGTTACCGAACCAAGCAATTAGCATGTCAGGGTCTTTGTCTATCATAGTATTAATGAAATGTTCAAGCATTTCTTTTTCAGAATTAAAAGCATACATTTGTTTATATTGTAAAGTGGAGAATCCGTTAGATTTTCCATTAGGAAACCAAATCCATTGGTAATACTTCTCATCATAATTATCATACATTACAATAGTAGTAATTTCATTATGGTGTTCTCCGCCTTGTTGCCATTCCATATCCCAATACCATTTACGCATTTTATACTCCGGCATTTCGTGTATTTCATCTACTGCGTATCTGAATGTATATGGTACATCAGCCTCATAAGTCTTAGAAAACTTAGATTTTGCTTTTCTAATATCAAAGGAGTTTTCAACATAAACCTTCTTCAATCGTTCACCATCTATATTTACCCA
>CEVB01040811.1_pt1 | contig 17571 bp, 14 predicted proteins | sample 531381 | NCBI WGS metagenome assembly CEVB01 (sample SAMEA2622763, study PRJEB7988) | marine metagenome | biome: marine biome (ENVO:00000447); feature: surface water layer (ENVO:00002042); material: "saline water (ENVO:00002010), including plankton (ENVO:xxxxxxxx)" | depth 5 m | reverse complement strand
CATTAATAAGGTGGCAGAGAAAATTAACCACGATAAACGGGTGAAAAACAGGCTTAAAGTGGTATTCATGCCAAACTACCGTGTAACGCTGGCCGAGAAGATGATCCCGGCTGCCGATGTATCGGAGCAAATATCTACTGCAGGTAAAGAGGCGTCAGGCACAGGCAATATGAAACTGGCGTTAAACGGTGCTATTACTGTCGGTACGCTGGACGGTGCCAACATCGAAATTGCTGAAGAAGTGGGTAGCGACAACATTGCCATTTTCGGTTTAACGGTAGATGAAGTAAAAGCGCTGCATGCTAAAGGTTATAACAGTGCCGATTACTACTATGCAAATCCCGAGATTAAAGCCATTCTGGACTGGCTAGAAACCGACTATTTCACCCCGGGTAAGCCTGGGGAGCTGTCTGCGATTAAACGCAGTTTATTAGAAGGCGGCGACCCTTATCTGGTACTGGCTGATTTTGAAAGCTATGTTAAAGCACATGAAAAAGTCGATTCCTGGTATCGCGATCAGGCCGGCTGGGCGAAAAAAGCGATGCTGAACACTGCATCTGTTGGCAAGTTTACTTCGGACCGTTCGATTGAGGATTATGTCAGCCGCGTCTGGCAGCTTAAAAAGTGCAATATTACCGCGCAATAACAAAAAGGCCTGTCACTGACAGGCCTTTTTTCTGATCCTTATATTGCCCGCTGCACAGTAAGCGCTTTATAGTGGGCAAAAGAACAAAAGCAAAAGAATAAAAAGGAATGTGTTTTGCCAACAGGTAGTTTAGTTTGTGTCGGCACAGGTATGACATTAGGGTCACATATTAGCCCGCTGTCGCGCAGTTATATTGAACAGGCTGACGTGGTATTTGTACTGGTGGCCGATGGCATTACCGAAAAATGGATAGAACAAATGAACGCTGACGTGCGTTCACTGCAGCCGTATTACCTGGAAGGTAAATCACGCATGATTACCTACCGTGAAATGGTGGCCGCAATCCTTGCTGAAGTAAAAGCGGGTAAAAAAGTAGTCGGGGCTTTTTATGGCCACCCCGGCGTATTTGCATGGGTTCCGCACAATGCTATTAAACAAGCGCGGGAACTTGGCTTTAAAGCGCATATGGAGCCGGGGATATCAGCTGAAGATTGTCTGATTGCAGATTTGGGGATCGACCCGGGTTCTTCAGGCTGTCAGCACTTTGAAACCAGCCAGTTTATGTTTTACAAACGCACTATCGACACGGCTGCGTTACTGGTGTTGTGGCAGGTAGGCGTAGCCGGTGACAGAAGCCTGGCCAAATTCACCACCGACAGTGAGTACCGCAAAATTCTGGTCAAGTTACTGGCGCAATATTACCCTCTGGATCATGAAGTGATCTTATACGAGGCAGCCACTCTACCGATTCAGCCAACCCGTATTGAATATTTGCCGATAAGCGCTTTGCCTGATGCAACGATGGATTTAAAAACCACACTGGTAATTCCGCCAAGCACCAAAGCCGAGCTTAACAACGAACTGATTGCCGAGCTGGAGCAACTGGTAAAAAGTCGTGAGGCGGCTGAAGGCTGATGCAGGACAAGGTCAAAAGGTTTAATGAGTTAGTCGGTCAGCGTCTTACTCTTAAACCCATAACAGATAGCGATTATGCGCTTTATGCCAGTTTATATGGTGACGATAATATTCTGCGTTATATATCGCCTGCGCTTGATTCTGACTCACTACATAAGAGCTTTACTTCGGCGGTAAAACTTAGCCAGCAAGACACATGTAAGCGCAGTTTCTTGGTGGCAGTTTTAAATGAAACTGACGAGCAAACTGGCATTTTGGGGCTTACGGTTAACCAGAGTATAAAGCAAATAGAGGTTGGAATTATTTTTCTGCCCGAGTTTCAAAGGCAAAACCTTGCCTATGAAGCCTTGCAAATATTGGTAACCTTTCTTTGTAATCAGTATGTTGAATATAAAATCATAGCTGAAGTAAACCCGCAAAACCGGGCCGCTGTTTGGCTGGCAAATCGGTTGGGATTCAGGTATAACAATGTGTCGGCGTTATTCGAGTTAGAAAAACAACATAAACCATTGTGGGGATAATAAAATGGGAAATATTATAAATTTTATGGAAAAACTCGGCGCATCAGCTGAATTTCAGGAATTGTCTGAAGCTGAAGTATTAGAAATGCTGCACAAGCAAAATCTTACCAGCGAAAAGTCCGACAATTTTAACAGTGCCGTTGTGGAGCTGCTTGATCCGAGAAAGAATTTAGTCTGTGGTATCATGCCAGCAGAGGAGCCAAATCAGGAACCTGAACCAGACGATGAGTCAGAAGAAACGGAAAGTCAATCGAAGAAATAAATAAAGTGTTTTTCTGTATTAACAGATTAAATCTTCTGTTCAAGACAAGCTTGCTGTTGGCAAGCTTGTCTTTTTTTATACCTGCTTTAGGTAAAGAGCCGGAAAGCATAGAGGATAAGATTCAATTAGCTGAAGAGTTAAAAGCTACGGATTTCAATAGGTTTAATGAGTTGTTGAAGCAGGTAGAAGACAGCTCCGTAAATTTAACCGCAGAGCAACATGAACAATTCAGATTTTTAGATGCTTATCGCTTGGCTTACTCTGGTTCTCAAACGCAAGCTGTGGCAAATCTAACAGAGCTCGTAAAAGTTGCAAAGTCTGAAAAAGTACAATTTAAATCTTTGAGTGTATTGTTGAATATTTTGATAATTTCAAGGGATTATAGTGAGGTTTTTCAATATCTTGAACAATATGACCAGATGCAAAAAAACATAACAGATAAAGATTTAAGACAACATGCATTAGGTATTCTCGCGTTAGTATTTAATCAAACAAGTCAATTTGACATTGGATATTTTTATGCAAACAAATTGTCATCCGATGCAGTAGATGGGAAATATGCATGTTTTGGTATGCAGTTTAAGTTGGAGTCACTACATCGACTAAAAAAATATGATGAATTTGATCAGGAGTTTGATGCTGGTGTTGCAACTTGTGAAGCTGCAAAGCAGCCAATTTATAGTAAAATTATTCAATCTTACAGAGTTGAACGTCTGTTAGAGGTGGATCCTAATCAAGCTATAAGTCTGTTAAATTCGTTATATCAAGATGTAGAACAGACTTCTTACAACGTTTTGATTACGTTGTATAAAACGCTATATAGCATTGCATACCTTAGAAATGAACAGTTGGATGTAGCCAAAGAATATGGGCTGTCTGCAACGAAAAATATAAAAGAAGACGATATAAACTATGCCATTTTATTGCTGTACTCCACGTTATACGAGATAGAAAAAGCCAATGGCAATTTTGAAAAGGCACTAACATATCACGAGGTATTGGTTTCCAAGCAGAAAGCCTATGATGACGAAAAAGCAGCAGGTTTGTTAGCTTATAATATTGCTAAAGCAAATGTAGAAGTTAAGAACCAACGAATTGCCTTGCTGGATAAAGACAACGAGCTGCTGTCTTTACAAAAAGATCTGTACGAAAAGGAAGCGCGTCAGAATAGGCTGTTGGTGCTAATTTTAGGCGCCATACTTCTGCTTGCAACGGTTCTGGCATACCGTGGTTTAACCGGCCGTAGTCGCTTTAAGAAAATTGCAGAGTACGACCAGCTTACCGGTATCAGCAACCGTTATCATTTCAATAATCAGGCTAAAATCGCGTTGGATTACTGTGAAACTAACGCCAAACCTGTAGCACTAATACTGTTTGATCTGGATTACTTTAAAGATATTAATGATACCCACGGCCATGCAGTCGGTGATTGGGCATTGCGGGCGGTTGTAAAAACATGCCGCAATTTTATGCGCAATAACGATGTGTTCGGCCGTATTGGTGGTGAAGAATTCGCTGTTGTATTGCCGGGCTGTCAGACTGATAAAGCGGTATTGCTGGCTGAGATTTGTCGTGATGCTATCGCAGGTATTGATACTACTGAGAGCGGAAAGCACTTTTCACTCAGCGCAAGTTTTGGTGTCAGTGGCTCGGATAACTCAGGTTATCAGTTGAAACAGCTGTTGGCTGATGCTGATAGTGCAATGTACAGTGCAAAAGCAGCAGGACGGAACCAGGTGGCTACTTTTTCTGAATAACGCCATCTCTGATGTTGTCTGAGATTGTTAATGCGCTAGAATTGGCGCCAACCTCACAACAGGGAGTTGGCGTATGCCCAAGTCATTACCAGAACAACTACTTACACAGGGTGATTTTCTAAAGCTTACCCTGGCTCACCCGGATAGCCTTGAACCTTTTCAGTTTGACTTGCCAGACGATACCCGCGTTAGCGTATGGGACACTGGCGTTATTTGTTTTGAACCTGCAACTTTAACAGGCAAAGACATCGTTTTATCCTGCGGTGTGCATGGCAATGAAACTGCGCCTATTGAAATCTGTGCTGAGCTGGTACAAGACGTATTGCTTGGCAAGCTTAGCCTTAAACACCGCTTGTTAGTGTTGTTCGGTAACCCGCCAGCCATCAACGCCGGCAAACGTGAAGTTACAGAGAATCTTAACCGATTGTTTTCAGGCCACCATAGCGCCGGTGAGGGGCTGGTTAACGCCGAACGTATACGGGCAAAGGCTTTAGAAGACTATGTTAGCAGATTCTACAGCGATAAACGCGTAACCAAAATGGTGCCGCGTAACCGCTACCTGTACGACTTACACACCGCTATCCGCGGTTCACGCTTTGAAAAATTTGCTGTCTATCCGTTTGTACACGGTAAGCCGTGGCAAAAAGCCCAGTTAGAATTTTTACGTGCGTGTGATGTCACAACCGTGCTGCTTATGCAAACGCCAGCGTCAACCTTTAGCTATTACGCGTCGAATACTCATGGTGCTGATGCCTTTACCATTGAACTGGGTAAAGTGCGGCCGTTTGGGCAAAATGATATGAGCCGCTTTGCAAAAGCACGCCAAACACTGCGGGTACTGGTAAGCGAAGCTGAGGTAGCAACACAACCCTTCGTTCAAGCCGATTTCCAGTTGTACCAGGTATACCGTGCTATCAATAAGCAAACCGATGCTTTTAAGCTTAACTTTGCCGATGATGTAGAGAACTTTACCAGCTACCCGGTCGGCACTGTGCTGGCAACCGACGGCGATATCGAATACCGCGTCGAGCGAGAAGGTGAGGCGTTAATATTTCCTAACGCCAAGGTGGCCATTGGCCAGCGCGCTATGCTGATGGTGGTTCCGACAACAGTATCGGACAATCTGGCGTAGGTACGTTTGCGGTACCGGATTAGCGTAAAAGAGTAAATTTAAGCTGACAGTCGTATGCAGTGCACAGTGGCTGTCAGGGCGCTTGCGGTTGCAATGCAGTTTACGTAAAGGTAAAGTTGCCGCCGTTAAAGCATATAACACCGGCGCAAATAGCAATGTTTACGCAAACGGGGAGAGTGGCTAAAGCCGCTATACTACATTGGTAACAGCTTTACTTAAATACATAAGCTGCTACCGGGTTTAAGAGCCTGATAAACAGGCCAATGCCGACAGGGCAACCACATGTCTATGACGTATAACAAACAAGAGACATCCTATGACTAACCCAAATAACGCCACCATCACCACGGTGCACACCGCAGAGTTTACCGCCGGTGATGCGTTAAAAATTCCTACGCTGCGCATATTACGCGATGACGGCAGCTTATATGACGGGGCCGCAGCGCCAGAACTGGATAAAGCCACGGCACTGAAAATGTACGATACCATGGTATTTATTCGCGTGCTGGATGAGCGCATGCTGGCCGCGCAGCGTCAGGGCCGGATCAGCTTTTACATGCAGTGTTTAGGTGAAGAGGCCACAACAGTTGGCAGCGCAGCAGCACTGGACGATAAAGATATGATTATGGCGCAGTATCGTGAACAGGGTGCGCTACGTTACCGGGGTTTTACGCTGGAACAGTTTATGAACCAGCTGTTCTCAAACGAGAAAGATTTGGGTAAGGGCCGCCAGATGCCAGTGCATTATGGCAGCAAAGACATTTACTACATGACGATTTCTTCGCCGCTGGGCACACAAATTCCTCAGGCCAGTGGTTATGCCTATGCACAGAAGCTACGTGGATTAGATAACACCACTATCTGTTATTTTGGTGAGGGCGCGGCGTCTGAAGGCGACTTCCATGCCGGCCTGAATATGGCGGCGGTACATAAAGCCCCGGTGATTTTCTTTTGTCGTAATAATGGCTACGCCATTTCTACACCAGCTAACGAACAGTTTGTTGGTGATGGTATTGCTTGTCGGGCAGTGGGCTATGGCATGAAAGCGCTGCGGGTTGACGGGGCTGATATTCTGGCTGTTTACCAGGCGACGCAAATGGCGCGCAAACATGCGCTTGAGCATAACGAGCCGGTGCTGATTGAATCTATCGCTTACCGTTTAGGTGCGCATTCATCATCCGACGACCCAAGTGGCTACCGCTCTAAAGAAGAAGAAGAAAAGTGGCGCCAAAACGATCCAATTTCACGTTACCGCTTGTGGTTAATTGAAAAAGGCTGGTTAGACGAGGCTGATGATAAAGCCACCATTGAAAAGCTGCGTACTGAAATTCTCGATGCATTAAAAGTGGCAGAGAAAGTGGCCAAGCCAGGCATTGAACATTTGATTTCAGATGTGTACGCCGAGCCCATTCCGGCATTACAACAACAATTAGATGAATTAAAAGCGCATATCCGTAAATACCCGGATGCGTATCCGGTAACGGCGGGGAGATTAGACTAATGGCCAAAATGAATATGTTGCAAGCCATTAATAATGCGCTTGATTTAGCCATGGCAAAAGATGATAGCGTGGTCTGTTTCGGTGAAGACGTTGGCCACTTCGGTGGCGTATTCCGTGCGACCAGCAAGCTACAGGAAAAATACGGTAAAGCGCGCTGCTTCAATACACCACTGACCGAGCAGGGCATTGCCGGCTTTGCTAATGGTATGGCGGCACAGGGTATGAAGCCGGTGGCAGAAATTCAGTTTGCCGATTATATCTTCCCGGCGTTTGACCAGATCGTTAACGAAACGGCGAAATTCCGCTACCGCTCAGGTAACGAGTTTAATGTCGGTGGCCTGGTGTTCAGAAGCCCGTATGGCGGTGGTATTGCCGGTGGTCACTACCACAGCCAGTCACCGGAAGCTTATTTTGCCCATACGCCGGGGTTAAAAGTGGTGATCCCACGCGATCCGTATCAGGCGAAAGGCTTGCTACTGGCGTCCATTGCCAGCCCGGATCCGGTGATTTTCTTCGAACCGAAGAAGCTTTACCGTGCCTCGGTTGGTGAAGTGCCGGAAGAGTACTACGAAATTGAACTGGGTAAAGCCGAAGTCACGCAGCAGGGTAAAGACGTTACGGTGCTGGCCTGGGGCGCACAGATGGAAATCGTGCAAAAAGCGGTAGAAATGGCCGAGAAAGACGGGGTGTCATGTGAAGTGATTGACCTTCGCAGTATTTTGCCATGGGATGCCGATGCGGTAGCCGAATCGGTGAAGAAAACCGGCCGTCTGGTGATTAACCATGAAGCACCGTTAACCGGTGGTTTTGCCGGTGAAATCGCCGCCACTATCCAGCAAATGTGTTTCCTGTACTTGGAAAGCCCGATTGAACGTGTTTGTGGTATGGATACACCATACCCGTTGGCGCTGGAAAAAGAATACGTGGCAGATCACTTAAAAACCTACGAAGCCATTATGCGCTCAGTTAAATTCTGATGGAGGCAGAGATGAAAAAAGATTTTATTCTGCCGGATATCGGTGAAGGTATTGTTGAGTGTGAAATTGTCGAATGGCTGGTTGCTGAAGGCGACACCATTAAGGAAGATCAGCCAGTTTGTGATGTGATGACAGACAAAGCGCTGGTGCAAATTCCGGCGGTACACGATGGTGTGGTAACCAAGCTGTACTACGCCAAAGGCGACATTGCTAAAGTACATGCGCCGTTATTTGAAATGCAGGTAGAAGGCGGTGCTGAAGCCAAAGCAGGCACAAAGCCAGATACTAAACCTGAAACCGCTACGGCCGTTGCCGCAGCGTCTGTAACAGCGGCCGCTAGCGCCAGTGAAGACTTTATTCTGCCCGATATCGGCGAGGGTATCGTTGAGTGTGAAATCGTTGACTGGCTGGTAAGCGAAGGCGATGACATCGTTGAAGATCAGCCGGTGTGCGATGTGATGACCGACAAAGCGCTGGTACAAATTCCGGCGAAATACTCTGGTAAAGTGACCAAGCTGTATTACGCCAAAGGTGAGATTGCAAAAGTACATTCACCGTTGTTTGCCATGACGCATGCTGGCAGCAACGCTGCAGCTGAGCCCGCGCAACAGGCCGGTGCGGTGGTACAGTCTAAACCGGCCAGTACAAGTTGCGGTATAAAGCAGACAGCGACCGCAGCTGGTAATGGCAAAGCGCTGGCTAGTCCCGCAGTACGCCGTCTGGCGCGTGAGCTGAATATTGACCTGGCGAAAGTGCCGGGTAGTGGTGATAAGGGCCGCGTCTATAAAGAAGATGTACGCGCCTTTGCTGAAGGTAAAACCGCTGATACTGCGCCAGCACAGGCAACGGCTAAGGCAGCATCGCCTGTAGTGGCAAGCGGCGGTCGCCGGGTTGAGCCTATTAAAGGTATAAAAGCGGCAATGGCACGGCAGATGGTGGAGTCGGTGTCGACTATTCCACACTTTACCTACTGTGAAGAGATTGATTTGACGGAGCTGATTGCACTGCGCTTCAGCTTAAAAGATCAGTACGCTAAGCAGGGTATTAAGCTGACGATGATGCCGTTTTTTATCAAGGCGTTATCAATGGCGATCAAGCAGTTCCCAATCATGAACAGCCAGGTCAATAGCGATTGTAACGAACTGACATATTTTGACGATCACAATATCGGTATCGCAGTAGACTCCAAAGTAGGGCTGTTGGTGCCGAATATTAAAGGCTGTCAACAGAAGTCGATTATTCAAATTGCTGAAGATTTAACCCGGTTAACCGATCAGGCGCGCGAAGGCCGAGTCAGCCCGGCTGATTTGAAAGGCGGCACCATCAGTATCTCTAATATTGGCGCCCTGGGTGGCACCGTAGCTACGCCAATTATCAATAAGCCGGAAGTGGCGATAGTGGCGTTGGGTAAAGTCCAGGCGTTGCCACGCTTTAATGCCAGAGGCGAAGTAGAAGCGCGTCAGCTGATGCAAATCAGTTGGTCCGGTGATCACCGGGTTATAGACGGTGGCACTATTGCCCGCTTTACCAACCTGTGGAAACACTATCTGGAACAGCCAGCCAGTATGTTAGTGGCGATGCAATAAACAGCATCGCTACTTGGCAGTGCTGCAGCTTTCTGATAAAACCCACTGATATATAGTGGGTTTTTTATTTCGCAATTTAAGGTAAAGCGATGCAATACAAAAACCAGCTTCGTAACTTTTATATTCCGGAAGAGCAGTCAATCTACCTGCTTAATACGAATGATGCGAAGAAACTAAAAGACTGGGTGGCGTTATGTATCTCTGAGCTGGAAAAGCTGGGGTATCGCCAGATAGAGCTGATAGGTAAGGGAGCTTATGGTTTCGCTTTCGCCGGGCTGGACAGCCGTGCACAGGCCTGCGTATTTAAATTTTCGCGTATAAATTTACCGCAGCACATTCAGGAACGGCTGGCTGATGAAGCCTATATGTTGTCGCAGGTTACGCATCCGAATGTACCGCAGTATATCACTTATCAGGTGGTTAAAAAGCAGGGTATCCTGATGATGCAACGTGGCAAAGGCATCGATCTTGAACAATTTAGTCTGAATAAAGGGCGTTTACCTGCCAGGTTGCTGGTCGATATTGCCTGTCAGCTGGCAAACGTGCTGCTGGCGCTGCGTGAACATCATAAAGACGGCGAATTACAGCCGATAGTACACGGTGATATCAAACCCTCAAATCTGGTATTTGATGAGCAAACTGGCCTGGTCAGCCTGATTGACTGGGGGTCGTCGGTGTTTGCGCAGCTCGATGCACAGGGGCAATACTTGTCTAACAATGTCATGCAGCTTATGTCAGCTGATTTACACAGTTCTAATGCCAGAATGGGCGATGTGTATTTTATCGGCCCAGAGCAGCGCAACGGCGCGTTGTCCAGCCCCCGCTTTGACGAACAAGGTGTCGCCAGTACGCTTTATGCACTTGCATCCGGTCAGTCCTGCCGTTTTGGCCGTAAAGCCATACCGGCCAGAAGCTTAGGCTTGCCGGTTGAATTTGCAACTATGCTCGACAGTATGCTGTCAGATGATGCGCAGTTAAGAGCGCAGGCGGGTGATTTTTTTTTACAGCAGATGCCACGATTAAAACACCTGGTTTTGCCTGATATTGAATTGTTTGATGATGCACCAATGTTACCTGTCTGGGTGAGCCCTCAGGTGCGTGAGCTTGATACTGTGGTTTATTCATCGCGCAAATCATTTTTACGGGAACATAGTGAAGAAGATGGCATTGCCTATGTAGATGATGTGCAACTTGAGCGCTATTACAAAAACTATCTGGAGGGGATGGGAGAGACCGAGAAAGCCTTTGTTGCTGCGGTCAGCCGGTTGGCACGCTATCCGGTGGTGGGCGGGCTGGCTATCCACTGGCAGGCCAGTGGCGTTTACATAGACTCCAGCCTTAATCTGTATGATGACAGTCTGGCTAAATCTTTCGCGTTGTCGGTCAATAATGTTGTATCTTTGGCCAGAGCCATTGCAAAGGTAGGTATATTTAAAGCCTGTTTATTCAATGCACGAAATACTATTCACATCAGCCGTGCAAATGTGCAGCAGCCTTTCCTGCCGCCTGTGGATGCGGTAATACCTTATCAGTTGGCGCCGGTATTAAGTAATGAAGATGCCAGCAAGCAGCACTCTTACTTTGAAGATGGTAAAGACCCGGATGAGCAACTGGTGCTGCCGGACACTATTATGGCAGATATTGCCAGCCTGAATTTAATCCGCCATACCGGCTGTATCATTTTTGAAGTAACCAGCCTTTATATGAAGATCCACAGTTATTACCGGCTGCTGGATCCAAATGCTGAGGCTGAATTTCGCACTTTATTGCAAAATATCCTGGCGAAGGTCAGCGAAATCACCGGCGAAGGCGTAGGTGGATTTATGAAGTTACCTTATAAAGACACCCGCTTTTTTGCGCATCAGTCTCAGCTGCCTGTGCACTATTATCCTGCTAACCCACTTAAAACAGCGGGCAAGCCGTAAAATAATGTACAAATCTCACTCGATCAGCTGTATTAAAGTGTTAAATGCCTGCTGAGGTCGCAAATCTTTGCCGCGAAATGGTTTAAATTTACGGGCAAAACGAGTAATGTACGGGTTTTGAGCATTAATCAGAATTCCTTACTTCATGTCGAATGAAAAAACTGCGTTATACCACCTGCTGAACCAGCAAGCTGAGGCGTTAATCGAGCAAGAAACTGATCTGATCGCCAATATGGCCAATCTAAGCGCATTATTGTTTAACCAGCTACCCGATTTAAACTGGGCAGGGTTTTATATCATGCGCTCGGGTGAGCTGGTGTTGGGGCCATTTCAGGGCCAGGTCGCCTGTGTACGGATCCCGGTAGGAAAAGGGGTCTGTGGTACTGCAGTAGCCAGCGGCCAAGTGCAGCTGGTTAAGGACGTACACGAGTTTCCTGGCCACATTGCTTGCGATGCAGCCAGTAACTCAGAAATTGTTTTACCTCTGCGTCATAATGGTGAAATTATTGCGGTATTAGATATCGACAGCCCATTGCTTGCCAGGTTTGATGGCGACGATAAGATTGGTCTGGAGCAGTTGATCAGCCTGTTTGAAAAACACCTGGCTGCAACGTTATGAAAGACACAATTTCTATTCACGATTATTTGTTTGATGTTGCAGATGTCGGTGATTGGGAAGGTGAAGAAGAACTGGTAACAGATAAGCTCAATGCGGTTTATCATGCTGTCTGGCATACTTTACCTGAAGAGATAAGCGCTGCAGAGGTTGAGCAGTTACTACCTGATATCTGGGATCAGCTACGTGGTGGTACTGTGCTGCTTGAAGCAGATGAAGATGAGTTAATTGATTGGGCGTTGGCTTATGTACGCCAACAGCTGGAACAAGGCATTCCGAATGCGGATGCTGCAGATGAAGAAGAGTGAAGCGTTAATGACCACCCCATCCGAACAAAATGTAAAAGCTGGCAATGTAAAAGAAGTGCTAGCTTATCTTGCTGTAAAGTTTCCAGCGTGTTTTAGTATTTCAGGTGAAGCTAAACCTCTGAAAATAGGGATTTTTCAGGAGCTTGCACAAAGGCTGCAAGATGATGCGACAGTCAGCAAGACGCAGTTGCGTCAGGCGCTCAGAGTCTACACATCCAGCTGGCGCTATCTTGAGTCGACGAAGGAAGGTGTTAGCCGTATTGATTTGGACGGTAACGCTGGCGATGTGATTGATGCTTCACAGGCTGAACATGCCAGTAAAGTGCTGGAAGAAAGTAAAGCCAAAGCTGCCCAAAAACGTAAAGCAAAAATTGCCGAAGCCAAAAGCCAGGCAACCGCTGAAAAACCTGCTTACAAAAAAAGCCCGAACAAAAAGCCAACTACAGCCTCTAAAAGCACTAAGGTTAACCAGAAACCTGTATCTGATACTGTGGCACCGGCCAAAGCCGTCCCGGTATTGGAGAGGATACCGGCTGAACATGTTGTCGTTGGTGGTAAAGTATTGTTAAAGTTGGGGCAGAGCCCGATGCTGGCAACAGTGCTTGAGATCAGCAAAGACGATGTGACTGTACAGTTGGGCTCTGGTATGGTGATCAAAACCCGTCAGGATAGTTTATATATTGCCTGACCAACTCTGAGTAGCTTATGAAAAAATTATCAGTACTTGCGACAGCCCTCATCGTTGCCTTTAGTATAAATGCTTCTCCTGAATCTAAAACTGAACCGTTGATGCTGCCTTCAATTGCGCAGGATGCTCAACATGCGACAGCCAGTAAAAGGATTACAGCGCTTTTCACCCGGGGCCATTATACGCACGTGCAACTTGATGATGAGTTATCATCCAAGATGTTCGACACTTATCTGAAGAATCTGGATTATTATCGCAATGTACTGACGAAAGCTGATATTGATGCTTTTGAGCAATACCGGGATAAGTTTGATGATGCTATCAACAAAGGTAACCTGAACTTTGCGTTTGATATGTTTAATTTGACGCTGAAGCGCCGGTTTGAACGTTTTGATTATGCTCAAAAGCTGCTGGAAAAAGGTTTCGATTTTAATGTTGAAGACCAGTACATCTACGACCGTGAAGATGCTAACTGGGCATCAACGACAGCGGAGTTGGATGAAATATGGCGTCAGCGGGTCAAGTTCGACGCACTGAATCTGAAACTGGCCGGAAAAAATGCTGAAGAGATCCAGACTATTCTGAAAAAGCGCTATCACAATAGCCAGAAACGTTTAACGCAAAGCGAAAGTGAAGACGTTTTTCAACTGATCATGAACTCGTTCGCGCGCAGTATTGAAGCACATACATCATATCTGTCGCCCCGTAACGCAGACCGTTTCCAGCAGGAAATGAACCTGTCACTGGAGGGAATAGGAGCAGTGCTTCGCGCTGACGAAGACTATACCGTTATACAAAGTCTGGTACCTGGCGGGCCTGCAGATTTAACGCAGAAATTGAAGCCAAAAGATAAAATCATTGGTGTTGCCCAGGATAAGGCTGAATTTGTCGATGTGATTGGCTGGCGTCTTGATGATGTGGTTGATCTTATCAAAGGCCCTAAAGGCAGCACAGTACGGTTACAGGTTGTTGGTGCGAATGATATCGGTACCAGCCATGCGCAGGTTATCAGTATTGTGCGTGATAAAATCCGTCTGGAGGACCGCGCAGCAAAAGCTGAAGTGTTTAAACCTCAGCTGTCTGAGTTAGATCAGAAAATCGGCGTGATAAGCATTCCTGGCTTTTATAACAATCTGGCTGACGATGTTAAAAAGCTGCTGGTGGAGCTAAAAGAAAGCTCTGTTGACGGCATTATTATCGATCTGCGTGGTAATGGCGGCGGCTCTCTACAGGAAGCTACTTTACTTACCGGGCTGTTTATCGACAGTGGGCCTGTTGTGCAAATCCGTGAAGGTGACGGCAAGGTATCGGTGTCTCAGGATAATGACGGCGTAAGTTACTATGAAGGCCCGCTAACCGTTATGGTAGACCGCTACAGTGCGTCGGCGTCAGAAATATTTGCTGCAGCGATGCAAGATTATGGCCGTGCGCTGATAGTAGGCGAGCAAACTTTTGGTAAAGGCACAGTGCAGCAACACCGCGGACTAGGCCGTATTTACGATATGTTTGATAACCCATTAGGTAGCGTGCAATACACTATTGCCAAATTTTATCGTATTAATGGCGGAAGTACGCAGCATAAAGGTGTGATACCGGATATACAGTTCCCTACAGCGATTGACCCGGCAGAATGGGGCGAGAGTAAAGAGGAATATGCGCTGCCATGGGACTCAATTAATGCGGCGCGTTACAGTAGCCTGAATGATATTTCCGGTGTGTTACCTGCGTTAAGAGAAAAACACCAGGCTCGCATCGGTAAAGAACCTGAGTTTAAGTATCTGCTGGATGACATCACAGAATACAAGCAGCAGATGGATGACAAGACAGTATCACTGAAAGAAGTAGAGCGCGTTGCCGAGCGCGATGAGAGCAAAGCGAAACAGCTGACCAGGGTAAATGCGCGGTTGAAGCGTTTTGGTATGCCGGAAGTGACGTCTTTAGATGATGTACCAGAAAAGCTGGAAAAGATTGACCCGTTTCTGGAAGAAGCGGCCAATATTACGGCAGATTTTAAAATGGTAAGTCGTCTGGCAAAAAAATAGATACAGAGTTCATCATAAATAAGGCGGTTTTAATACCGCCTTTTCTAATAAAATCATAATAATTATAAAGGTTTACTATGACAACACGTGGTGAATTCTCCTCGAGAATTGGCTTTATTCTTGCCGCATCCGGTTCTGCTGTCGGGTTGGGAAATATATGGGGTTTTCCAGCTCAGGTCGCCAGTAATGGCGGTGCAGCTTTTGTTTTAATGTACCTTATTCTTGCGTTCTTATTGGCTTACCCGGTGCTTATGGCTGAGTTTTTGATTGGCCGGGCAACCGAGTCTAATGTTGTCGATGCGCTAGGCAAAGTGTCAAAGGGGCTCAGCGGCAGGTTAGTCGGCATGTGGGGTATCGTTACAGTGTCGCTTATCCTGGCGTTTTACGGCATCGTCGGCGGCTGGATGCTGGCCTACACGCTGGAGGCTGTTGCCAGTCTGGCGGGATTGGAAGAAACCGCGCAATGGTTGGTTTCACAGTCTGTTAGCCGGAATATTATATTTTGCGGGCTGTTTATGTTACTGACCGTCGGTATTGTCAGCGGCGGTGTAGTAAAAGGTATAGAGCGTTGGTCGGTGCGATTGATGCCTACGCTGTTTGCTATCATGATTTTGTTATTCGGTTACGTGATGACGCAAGATGGCGCAATTGATGGACTGAAAGTGTATTTGCTACCTGATTTTTCACAGGTATTGAATCCGGATTTGCTGATCAGTGCCATGGGGCAAGCCTTTTTCTCGATGTCTTTAGGTGTTGGCACCATGCTTATCTATGGCTCTTATGTTAGCCATAAAGAGAACCTGCCAAAGCTCGGTGCTGCTGTATCGCTTATTGATATCGGTGTGGCAGTTTTAGCCGGATTACTGATTATCCCTGCAATGTATGTCGCGCTGCACAATGGTGTACAGATATTTGCCGAAGATGGCCGCTTACTGGCTGAAGACACACTGATTTTTGCGGTATTGCCGTCGCTGTTCGATACCATGGGATTGGTTGGTTTATTTGTCGCGCTGGCGTTTTTCCTGCTGATGTCCATTGCTTCATTGACGTCATCTATTTCGATGCTGGAGGTTCCGGTGTCTTATGTAGTAGAAAATAAGAATGTCAGCCGGCACAAAGCAGTCTGGTTGATTGCCGCCATTATTTTCGCTGTCAGCGTCATCATTATTCTGAATTTCTCAACGCTGTTTGGTTTTGTTATCGCACTGACAACAAGATACAGCCAGCCTTTATTAGGCTTAATGTTGTGTATTTTTGCCGGTTGGGTGTGGAAACGTAATGAAATACTACAGGAATTGAAGAAAGGCGACAGTAACGCAGAGAACTCTTTGTTCTGGCGTATCTGGCCTTGGTATGTCAGGTTTGTTTGCCCGGTGGTGATCTTACTGATGTTTTACCGTTCGCTATAACTAAAAATATAACAAAAGCAGAGTGAAGGGCCGGGCGACGCCCTTCATCAACCGGAGCAACACCATGTCTGAAAAACAACCCAGTTTTCTTGATGCGTCTATTCCACTCATCGTACTGGTCATTTTACTCTCAGCGTCAGTCTATCTGTTTGGCGACAATTCTTCATACGGTCCTAATCAAATTGCATTGTTTATGGCAACAGCAGTTGCTGTGGTGATTGGTTTGAAAAACGGCTATCGCTGGGCCGTTATCGAAAAAGCCATGGTTAAAGGCATTTCGTTGTCACTGGGGGCTGTGCTTATTTTATTATCTGTTGGTGCATTAATTGGTACCTGGATGTTATCCGGCACAGTGCCAACGTTGATTTATTATGGTTTACAGCTGTTAAACCCGAGTTGGTTTTTTGCAGCCAGCTGCCTGTTATGCGGCATTGTAGCGATGAGTATTGGCAGTTCCTGGACAACAGCTGCGACTATAGGTGTCGCTTTGATAGGTGTTGCACAGGGTCTGGGGTTGTCGCCGGCAATTACAGCAGGCGCTATAGTGTCAGGCGCCTATTTTGGAGACAAAATTTCACCGTTAAGTGAAACCACCAATTTGGCGCCTGCAGTGGCCGGGTCTGATTTATTTGATCATATTCGCCACATGCTGTGGACGACAGTGCCGAGTTTTGCAATAGCACTGATTTTATTCACTATTATTGGCTTTAGCACTGATGTTACTGCCGATTTTGACAGAATAAATGAAATCAGTAATGTGCTACAGCAGAACTTTTCCATTAATTTCACTGCGCTGATCCCTTTATTTGTATTGTTAACCATGGCGGTTAAGAAAGTACCTGCTTTCCCGACTGTCTTTATCGGTGCGTTGTTAGGTGCAGTATGGGCTGTATTGTTTCAGCAGGATTTGATGGCAAAACTGGTAGAGCAGGATATTAGCTATGCACTGGCCAGTTTAAAGCTGATTTGGCATATCTTTCACGCTGGTTTTACGATTGATACCGGCAACGCCAGTTTGAATGATCTGTTAAGCGGTGGCGGCATGGCCAGTATGCTTAATACTATCTGGCTGGTATTTTGTGCGATGATGTTTGGTGCGACCATCGAAAAGATTGGCCTGCTACGCAAGTTTGTTCAGTCAATTCTGTTTTTTGCAAAAAGCACCGGCTCACTTATCACCAGTACTATTGCGACGTGCTTTGTCACGAACGTACTGACCGCCGATCAATACATGTCAATAGTCATGCCCGGCCGTATGTTTAAAGAAGAATATGAACGGCGTAATC
>CEVB01006630.1_pt1 | contig 17676 bp, 17 predicted proteins | sample 531381 | NCBI WGS metagenome assembly CEVB01 (sample SAMEA2622763, study PRJEB7988) | marine metagenome | biome: marine biome (ENVO:00000447); feature: surface water layer (ENVO:00002042); material: "saline water (ENVO:00002010), including plankton (ENVO:xxxxxxxx)" | depth 5 m | reverse complement strand
ACAGACATCGCTATCCTTACAGGCCTTACAGAGCAGCATATTGTGCAGTATCAGGATAATTTTAGTTTACATACTGCCGCTGTTTCACCTTTTACTGTATTGTGTGAAGCCGCTAAAACATCAGGTATTGATATCAGAATAGCCTCGTCTTTTCGTTCTTATCAGCGTCAGGCCGCTATTTGGCAAGCCAAAATAACAGGCGCCAGAACCGTATTTGACCAAGACGGTAAGACCGTGGATGTGACCAAGTTAGCCGGTATGGCGAAGCTCGACGCCGTCTTATTGTATTCAGCGTTACCAGGCGCCAGCCGCCATCATTGGGGCACAGAGGTCGACATATATGATGCTGCAGCCGTACCAGACGATTACAAACCACGACTGCTGCCTGAGGAATACAGCGAGACAGGCCCATTTTGGGCCATGCAACAATGGTTGCAAAAACACGCTGCTGGCTTTGGCTTTTTTCAGCCTTATCAGGTTTATCAGGGAGGTGTTGCGGCAGAACCATGGCACCTTAGCTTCAGGCCTGTCGCTGAGCAATATCTGGTGCAATTTTCACCATCGACATTGCGTCAGTGCATCGCACTACATCCTCTGACGGAACAGGAACTGGTGCTTGAACACCTGGATACGATTTTTACCCGCTACGTTACGAATATCTGCAGGTAATACCTGTGAACTGGCCGCTGATAATCGCACTTTCACTTGCTTTTGCCGTCGTTGTCGGCAATATCCTGCTACTTAAGCATACAGCCAGGTTGCAGATATCGCCTTTCAAGCAACTGTCAGGCAAAAATGCCAAGCTGGATTTGACAGACAGTGTTAAAGACAGCCGCACTCACTCAGACTCATTACCTGTGCGATCAAAAGCAGAATAGCCCTGAAGAAAACGCTGTAACTGGTCGCGCAAATTAGGCGGCGTGCCTTTAATCAGAATGGTATCGCTGTGTGGATCATATTGCACACGGTCGCCCAGCAGTTTCTGTTCAAAACTAATTGATAAGCCAGCGCCCTGCCCACTAAATTTAATCAGTTTTTTTAGCTCCTTTACTTCTACCGGAAATTGTTCAGCCACTTGTAACTGCTGTTCCTGACAATAACGTAAAAAGCCCTGTTGCTCCTGCTCATCTATCACCGCGGACAACTCTGTCAGTACGACATCCTGACCCGCTTTGGCCCGCTCCTCACAGTAACTGTACACCTGTTTACGTGCATCATTTTTCTCGCCGCTATCAAACTCTGCTGCCGCAAAATACTCCTCAACAGATGCCAGCACCACCTTACTGTTAGCTTTGGCATCAGTGCCTTCTTCACAACCTAGAAAGTCGAGAAAAAAGTCTGCCACTTTACGTCCTGCCCGGCCGCGGATAAAGCTGATGTATTTCCCTTGTTCCGGTGAACTTTGATATTCGGTTAAATCAATCCGCGCGGCCAGTTGCATCCGGGCAATATCCAGATGACGCGATGTTGCCAGTTCAAGCTCGTCGGTCAGCGAAAAATGGTCTTTACTCCCCAACAGACAGATCAGCAAGTAATCACTGGTAAGATAGCGATAATGGCACACCAGCAAATAACCACTTTCGGGCAACTGATGCGCTTGCAGTTGCTGCTCCAATACCGCAGTTGCAGTGTTGGCAAGGACATTAAAATCACTGTTTTGCTTTTGCCAATCCTGCAATACAGTGACAACCTGTTGATCTTTCTCCGGGTTAAAAGCTGCGTAGCCTTTAGCCGGTTTACCGTTGTACGCCAGATGCAGCTGCTCGACCAGGTGTGCAACGGCTGCAGTAGGCGTCACAAGTGACGGCCTGTAATGCGCTTTACTTTGTGCTTGCTCATCCAGTTCTAGGTAATTTATCGCCAACTGCTGCACATCTACTGACATAACTTTTCCTGTTTAAAATGAATTCTGGTACTATTCTAACTGTTTAATTCACGTGACCTGCGGATAATTCATGCCAATTGTATCAAAGTATTCCACTGCACAAATTGAAAAGCTGGTAAATCAGCTACTGGATGTGTTGCATGCTGAAAAAGCCACCACAGAACTGAGCCTGATGTGTTTAGGTAACGCCATCAGCCATGTTGTTAACAGCAGTGTACCGCACAACCAGCGTGCCGCCGTTGTCAGCCATTTTAGTCAGGCATTGGCTGACACTGTTGTTGACAAGGCAAACTAAACACTTATGGTGCTGGAAAACAACCTGTCACTGGTAAAAAAGGTCAACCGGCTACTGAACTGGGGTCACTGGTTTAGCTTCTTTAATATTTTGCTGGCGCTGGCAGTAACTTCAGTTTATTGGCTGGCTGAACCCTTACCGGTTTCATTCATAGGCTGGCTGTACCTGCCACTGAACTGGATAGGTCATACCGCATTTTTGTGTTTTATGTTTTTTATTCTGACGATATTTCCGATATCGTTGGTATTTCCGTATCAGCGCCATGTACGGGGCTTAGCCGCAATACTGGCTACCGTAGCCTTTATAGTACTTATTTTTGACGCCTATGTTTATGCCAACCTGGGTTACCACGTTGGCAGCGCATCGTTAGACCAGGCAGCAGAACTGTTACGACAGCAAATTGTCACTAACTTGCGCAATTTCATATTGATTGTTGTTACGGTTGCAGCCCTTTTATTAGCGGTAGAGCTGACACTAAGCAATTTTTGCTGGAAAAAAATAGAACGGCTGAAAAAGTCAGCAATCGCAACACCATTATTTGTACTGTTTATTGGTAGTTTTATGTTAAGCCATTTGCTGCATGTTTATGCTGATGCCAACGTAAAATACGATGTTACCCGTCAGGACAATGTGCTGCCGCTATCTTACCCTGCAACTGCAAAAACCTTTCTCGCCCGTTATCAGCTAATTGACCTAAATAAACAAAGCCAAATACAGCTCGATAAGCTGAGCTTACCGCAACAATTCAGTTATCAGCACAACATGTTGTGTCAGGAAACTACAGCCAGTCGTTCTACTTTACTGCTGGTTACTGATAACTTTAGCCCAGAACTGGTTAAGCACCTGGCCAGCGCTGGCCTCAGACCGCTGGAGCAACATTTTGCTCCGGTAGCACCAGACGAAGCCTTGCTCAACCTTCTGTATAGCAAATTCATGATAGAGCAGAATGCTCAGCAACAATTACAGACAGCGCCGTCCTGGTTAGCGCAATTGCCTGAGGGACGCATTAGTATAAGCCGGTCTGCTGAAACCGAAGTTGCGCAATTGCCTTGGCTTAATGTTGCAGCACCTGCACAATACAGCATTGTCTTCGACAATACCCCATATCAGCATTGGCAAAGCTACAGCCAATTTGACAACATAGTCGTATTGGGTTTAAGCGGCAGCCATAAACAGTTCAGCCTGGCCCCCGCTACTGTTTGGTCAAATTGGACTGCCTTGCGGCAGTTACAACCACACCAGGTTACACAACATCTGGATTGGCTACCTACACTGCTGGCCCAGGCAGGTTGTCAGGCACAAGCGAACTGGCCGGGTGACAATCTATTACATCCGCGCACTTTACCTAAGCTCAATATCAGTGGTGGTGAAATCATCAGTTTTAAAAAAGACAAGATGGTTATTTTGCGTGCAGACGGCAGTTATGGCGTCTGGTCAGCAGGTACTTTAGTACCTCTCAATGACCGCTTAGATTTACCGATGCTGACAGATGCATTAAAGCGCATTGAACAACCAACTGATTAATAGCCAAGTATATAGCCAGCTTTAACGATTGCAAAAACCGATTAAGGTGATCATTTTAATTCACTTTAAACAATAATGAGAACGTTTATCATCTAACTATTAAAAAGTTCTGAGGATAAACATCATGAGCAAAACCATTACCTTCGCTATTATGCACTTCAGTATTGCCTTCGCTGTCACTTACCTTATTACCGGTAATTTTATTCTGGGTGGTGTAATTGCAGTGGTTGAGCCGGCCGTAAATACTGTCGGCTACTTTTTCCATGAAAAACTATGGCAAAAAATGAATAAAGCACAGCCGCCAGCCAATATTGCTGAGTTTACCCACCCGGCTTAACCCGTCAAATAATCGGCCACTGCTGCTGTTGTGAAAAAGTCAGAAAGCTCCAGGCCAGTGTGCGGCTGACTTTTTGGCCCTGACGCATTTCGATTACATCGGTTTGCACTGCACCGACACTATTAAGCAATTTACGTAGTGGCTTAATATGCTTGTGCTGCGATACCAGAGTAGTAAACCAGCATACTTGCTGTTTAAACAGCGCGCTTTCACGGATCATCTGGCTGATAAACGCTAATTCACCACCCACGCACCATAATTCGTGCTGCTGGCCGGCAAAATTGCGTGCGCCGCCCTGCTGCTCCTTCCCCAGATTAATCCACTTACGCGAGCTCGCCGCCTCCGCTTCAGCCGCCGAGGCGTAAAAAGGTGGGTTACACATCGTCAGGTGAAATTGCTGCTGATGCTGAATAATACCACTGAAAATTGTGTTACCTGTTTGCTGTACAATGTGCACAAGCTGCTGCAGTGAGGGGTTACTGGCAACAATTGTTTTAGCAACCTTAACCGCGACAGGGTCTATATCACTGCCGTATACCTGCCAGCCGTAACTCTGGCTGGCGATGATTGGATAAATCAAATTTGCACCAGTACCAATATCCAATAGCTTAACTTGCTTGCCCAAGGGTATCGTCGGGTAACTGCGCGCCAGTAAGTCGGCAATATAGTGCACATAATCTGCCCTGCCTGGCACTGGCGGGCACAAATAACCCTGTGGTAACTGCCAAAATCTAATATTGTAATACCTGGCAAGTATTGCCTGATTTAGTGCTACTACAGCAGCGTTATCACCAAAGTCTATCGTTTGCCCACCAGTTTTATTACTGCAGATAAAGCGCTGTAAATCAGGTAAAGCTTTTGTCAATTCAGCAAAGTCGTATTGACCGTGATGCAAGTTGCGTGGATGCAACAAAGAAGACGAAGACATGTCACATTTAACCCGGAAAAATAATGGTGCAAAGTTTATCATGTTCTGGCTTAACTTAAGCAACGCTGCAAAAAAACCGTTACAATAGCGGCTATTAACACAGCCCATATTGGGCAGAAATTTGGATATCGCATGCTGGCTCTTGGGAAAATCAACAATTTAGTAGTTAAAAAACAGGTGAAGTTTGGCTTTTACCTGGATGGACTAAGCTGGGGAGAAATATTACTGCCAAATAATGTCGCCCCTGCAGGGCTGGCTATTGGCGATCAGCTTGATGTTTTCCTTTACCTTGATTCGGAAGACCAACTTATTGCCACAACTGAGCGGCCTAAAATTAAGGTAGGCGAAGTTGCTATGTTAAAAGTGGTTGCTACAACTAAGGTTGGTGCATTCGTCAACTGGGGGTTGAAAAAGGACCTGTTAGTGCCTTTTAGCGAGCAACAAATTCCGCTGAAAGAAGGACAAAGCTATTTGCTGTACTGTTATGTCGATAACAGTAACCGGATAGTCGCCTCCAGTAAGCTGGACCGGCATCTACACAAAACGGTTCCCCAATATCGCCCAGGAGATAAAGTCGATATTATCATCAGTGAACAAACCGATATCGGCTATAAGGCCGTCGTGAATCATCAACACTGGGGCGTGTTATACCAAAGTGATGTATTTAAACCTCTGCGCCGTGGCGATAAACTGCCTGCCTATATTGCCAAAGTACGTGATGATGACAAAATTGACTTGCGTCTGAGCGCCTCGACGTTTAAACAAGCACAAGAGTTGACAGCTCAGGTGTTGGCGAAATTAGAGCAAAATGGCGGTAAACTTGTGTTAACAGACAAAAGTGCACCTGAGCTTATTTATGCGCAATTTGGCGTGAGTAAAAAAGCGTTTAAACAGGCAATTGGCAGCTTGTATAAAGAGAAGAAAATTGTCATTTCAGACGCCGGTATCATCTTGGTAAAACAGTGATCCTAAAACATTAAAAGGGCCTGTTGGCCCTTTTAAATTAAAGTGTAGGCTCAGCGAAAGCGGTTAAACTCATCTTCAGCTTCTTCGCGGCTCATACCATAGCGTTCCTGCATTTTGCCGCAGAACTTTTCAAAACGGCCATTTACTTCCTGTAAATCATCGTCAGTGAGCTTTCCCCATTTCTCTTTTACTGAACCTTTAACCTGGCGCCATTTGCCTTCTGCAATATCACTATTCATAGCTTTGCTCCAATGTTGATTAAATACTCGCTGCTGCAGCCTGGTACAATTAAGTTTAAGCAGCGCGGCAGCTGTCAATATGACTGCAAGGTCTGAACCAATAAGCTAAAAATAATTAAGTTACTGTAAAATATTAAGAAAGTTAAGAGAAGAGCTAGAAGGCAGCTAAAGTGCGTTGCAAGTGCAGGTAGCTTTTACCTGCACCGTTGCAACTTTTTCAGATCAGACTATCCCGGTTCAGCGGCTTGGACAGCAGCATATGCACGGCACTGGTTGCGCGTTCTCTGAACCCGCCTTCACAGTAACAAAGATAAAAATGCCACAACCGGACAAAGTTGTCGTCGTAACCCAGCTGATGCACCTTATCACGGGCTTGCATAAAATTATCACACCAGTGTTTCAACGTTCTTGCATAGTCGAAACCGATATCATGTAGCTGGCGCATTACCAAATCTGTATTGCGACACACAGCATCTGTCATGCGGCTGACTGACGGCAGGCAGCCGCCCGGAAAAACATAGCGTTTTATAAAATCCACTTCACGCACATATTGACGGTAGCGCTGGTCTACTATCGTTATCGCCTGCAGCATCATCAAGCCTTCTGGTTTTAGCAAGCTGCTGCATTTAGCAAAATAGGTATCAAGATATTCTTCGCCAACAGCTTCGATCATCTCGATAGACACCAGCTTGTCAAACTCACCACTAAGATCCCGGTAATCGCTGAGTAGAATAGTAACCCTATCTTGCAGACCCAATGCGTTAATTCGGGCAGTGGCATAGTCATATTGCTGTTTTGATATAGTGGTTGTCGTCACTTTACAGCCATAGTTTTGTGCTGCGTAAATAGCCATAGCGCCCCAACCCGTACCTATTTCTAGCAAATGATCATGCGCTTTTAACTGTAGCCGGTCACAGATCAGTTTGAGTTTATATTGTTGTGCCTGAACAAGATCAGCGTTTTCGTCCGGGTACACAGCGCTTGAATACATCATACTGTCATCGAGAAACAGCCGGTACATGTCATTTCCCAGATCATAATGTGCTGCAATATTTTTCCGCGCCTGCGTTTTAGTGTTACGGTTGCGCCAGTTCAACAGCTTCAACAGCGGGCGCCCAAGCCTGCTGATTGCCGAATCCAGTTTGTCTAACGCAGTCAGGTTTAATGCAAAAATACGCACCAGTGCAGTCAGATCATCACAGCGCCACCAGCCCAGAATGTAAGCTTCACCAGCACCGACTGAGCCAGCAACCACCATCTTTTGATAAAATGCCGGGTCAAGCACTGTAATAACCACTTTCAGTTCAGCCTGTTCATCGCCAAGCCTTATACGTTGATTACCCTCAACAAGGGTGATATCGCCATGCTTTAACTGACTGATAAAGTTCAGTGTAAATTTCCTATACAGGCGTTCGAACCAGCTCAGGTTGTCAAACAGAGAAACGTCCGTCAGGCTCATCGTCATGATTTATTATCCTTCGTTTTAGGGTGAGCATGCACCGGCACCCTTTTTAAAAGCAACTTCAGCGCATGCCAATATATCCGCCATACTACCTGTACGTTTTGCCATGGCTGGCGGATCAACCATTGTCGTTTCCATTTCGCTGTCAATTCATGGCGTTGCAAATTGAACCAGGCACTAAATACCTGATGCCCACCTTGTGTATTGGCAATACTGCATCTTAATGCCCGACCAGGTACAGGGATCTGCCAGTGATACTGCATGTCAATTGGGTGAAAAGGCGACACGTGGAAAGCTTTATCATGCTGATAATGCTGCTGACCGTGGACAATATTCTGCAGATAATAATGGCGCTCGTTCCATGGCGTATTACTTACCTCCGCCAGCAGATAGCAGAACTGCTGTTGCTGATCAAAGCAGTAGTACAGTGTAAGCGGGCTAAAATATAACCCCCAGTTAGCAAGAGGGGTCAGCACGAATACTCTGTCAGGTTTCGTTAAACCGCCTAACTGCTTAATCTTGTCGCACACTGCCTGATATAAATTATCAGTACCTGTCAGATAATCAGCACGCCTGAAACTTAAAGCGCCAAACTGCTCGAATTGAATGCCTGCATCTTGCAGTGACGCTTTGCTCAGTTCATTGCAATCAAGCCAGTACAAGGCTAACGGATAACTGAAACCGTGGCGGCGGGGAGTAAGCCTTAAATGCCCCACCTCCCCCTGATACACAGCATGACCGTTCTGCATCAGAATGACACACCGAGCATAGTGGCGACATCAGTCGCACTCCTGGCGCCATCCTCATGAAAACCGTTATACCAATATGCACCACAGAAATAGGTGTTGTTTTCACCATTTATGCTGTGACGTCGTTGTTGGGCAGCCAGCGTACAATGGTTAAACACCGGGTGGGCATAACGGTATACGCCGAGTATCTTATCTTTCGCTATCGCAGTAGTATTATTCAGTGTCACGCAGAATGTAACCGGTGCGCTGATACCTTGGAGCAGGTTCATATTATACGTCAGGGTTGCCTTGTCACTTACGTTGGCGTCAAGGTTATAGTTCCATGCTGCCCAGGCTCGTTTGCGCTTCGGCAGTAACCGCGTATCCGTATGAAGCACTACATCATTTTGCTGATACGCAATGGAGCCAAGAATTTGCTGCTCTTGCAACGTGGCACTTTCCCCCAACAGAGCCAATGCCTGATCGCTGTGACAAGCCATGACCAGTTTATCAAAATGCTCTGTGCGGCCATCGTCAAAACTCAGTATTACGCCTTTATCATCACGTGAAATGGCGCGAATTCGCTGATTTAGTTTTAGCTTGTCAGAGCCAAGCTTTGTCACTAACGCATCGACATAACGCTTCGAACCACCACTGATAACCGACCACTGTGGCCTGTTACTGATATTCAGCAAACCGTGGTTATTAAAAAAACGCAGGAAAAAGCGTAGCGGAAACGCAGGCATGTCAGCCAGGCCCGCAGACCAGATAGCTGCTCCCATTGGTAACAAGTAATTATCACGTATTGCAGCACCAAACCCATGCTTAGCGAGGAAATCCCCCAAAGCCAAATCAAGATCAGCATCGTTCGAGGCCAATAATTGCTTACCGAGCCGGTTAAAACGAACAATATCACGGAGCATCAACCAGAATGATGGCCTAAGCAGATTTCTGCGCTGAGCAAACAGGCTGGTTAAGGTATTTCCGTTGTATTCGAGATTCTGCGCGCTGTTTTTTACCGAAAAACTCATTTCAGTTGGCTGAAAGGCAACCCCCAATTCGCTCAGAAAGCGGTTAAAAATTGGATATGTCCAGTCGTTAAAAACGATAAAACCTGTGTCAATTGCATAGTCCTGGCCTGCAACATTTACCTGTACCGTTGCAGTGTGACCGCCAAGATAATCATTGGCTTCAAACAGGGTTACATCATGTTTTTGCTGTAATAAGTACCAGGACATCATGCCCGAAATACCACCACCAACAACCGCTATACGCATACTCTTCCTTCAAATTACAGTTATCTGCTTATGTTTACTTACCGCTACTCATACGCTGCTTCACTTTGGCGGTCAGCCAGCCAATTATCGGTAAATGCTGATACACCATCTCGGTCAGATCATAGTAATCACGGTGGTAAGTGATCAGTTCATTCTGCCAGCGCAGCACACTGCAGCCATCCAAACTGACTAACTCCCCGTTTTTTACTGCCGGATGGCGCATTTGCATACGCCAGCTGAGAAAACCATGTTCACCCTGCTCCATCTTTTGCCCGGCGCTAAATTCGCAGTACAGCAGTCGGGCATAAGCATGGTTAAAGTAATCCGCCAAGGCCTCGCGCCCTACCAGGCTATGTACAGGATCAGTAAACTCGACGTCAGCGTGATAAATTTTATCCAATTGCTCTAAATTGGCGCTGGATAACTGATTGTAAAATTTAAGAAATTGTTCAATCCGTGGTGCTGCATCAGTTGTCATGCGTTTTTTTAACCTCTGCAAAAAGTTCAAGCGTCTGTTTACGTGCGACAGCGTGATCGACTATGGGTTTCGGATACGCCGACAATGGCTGTGCGTGCGGCCAGTGTATCGTCTTGCCGGTAAACTTACTCAGTTCAGGTACATACAAACGAATAAAGTCACCTTTTGGATCAAATCTTTCGCTTTGCGTTACAGGGTTAAAAATACGGAAATAGGGCGCAGCGTCAGTGCCGGTAGAAGCGGCCCACTGCCAGCCACCATTATTGGCAGCAAAATCACCGTCTATCAGCTTAGACATGAAATAGCGTTCGCCCCAACGCCAGTCGATATGTAAATCTTTAACCAGAAAGCTGGCTGCTATCATCCTCAGACGGTTATGCATCCAGCCTGTCTGGTTCAACTGCCGCATTGCAGCATCGACAATCGGGTAACCAGTATTGCCGTTACACCAGGCGTCGAATAATTGTTTATTGTTATGCCAGCGAATGCCTGCTGTCTCATGCTGAAATGGCTGATGTTTTATCAGCTGCGGGTAAGCAACTAAAATATGCTTATAGAATTCGCGCCAGATAAGCTCGGACAACCATACGCTGGCTCCGCTTTTATCTTCTGACCATGCTTCACCAGCCTCCAATTGCAGCCTGGCAACGCACTGCGCTGCAGAGATTACGCCAATGGCCAAATACGCTGATAACCGGGATGTACCGTCTTGGGCCGGAAAATCCCGTTGCTGATGATAGTCGGCCACTTTTTCGCGGCAAAAGCGCCGCATCAACTCAAGCACACCGCTCTCGGCTACTTCCCAATCCGCTGAGCTGTCATCTCCGTCTTTAAGTGGCGGAAAATCCGGCAATTCCAGCTTGGGTTGACTAATCTTCTTAGGACGGCCATAACAGTGCACCCCTTCTTCGCGCAATTTTGCCAGCCATGTACGTTTAAACGGCGTGAAAACTTTATAGATATCACCTTGCTGCGTTTTAATATCGCCCGGCGACATAATGCACTGAGTGTCAAAACGAATAAACTGGCCATTGTGTTGCTGCACCAGATGTTCAACGGCGCTATCGCGCTGTTGCTCACGCAACTCATATTCTGTCTGAACAAAAACATTCAGTTCAAACTGCTGGCATAAAGTGCTAAATATTTCAGGCACTTGCTGATAACTGCCACCTTCGATAGCTAACATTGGTAACGCGAGCTCTGTCAGCTCTTGCTGTAGCTGCACCACCCGCCTACGCAGTAAGTCTTGCTTTATCGCAGCCATATCATGCAAAGCCCAGGTTTCTGGCGTAGCGATATAAAGTACCAATACTGCTGCCCCAGATTTTTCAGCATGCTTCAGTGCGCTGCACAATACCGCATTGTCCAACAACCTTAAGTCGTTACGCAGCCATACAAGGTTCAGCTTCTGCATATCAGGCCCTCAGCCCCAGTGACTCGGGGTAAGGTTCAAAATAGCGCTGACTACTAACATAGCTGTTGGGCTGCAACTTCAGATGGTGCTGCAATAGTGTTATCGGCGCGAGCAAAGGTACAAAACCTTGCCGGTATCGGTGGATAAGTTCGGTCAGCTCCTGCTTGGCATCCGCGTTAAGGCTGTGTTTAAGGAATCCTTGCAAGTGCTGCAATACATTAGTGTGCTGTTTACGGGTAGCGATATTTTTAAGCGCCTGCATTAGCTCCAACAGGTAGCGCTGGCACAATTCATCCGGTGCAAACAACTTAGCCTGAGCGACGAGACGCCCGAGCGTGCGATAAGCAGCTGGGCTGTGCGCCATAACTAAAAATTTGTAGCGGCTGTGAAAGGCTACCAGTTTGCCAATGCTGAACCCATCCCGCATTGTCTGCTGATAATCGTGACAACTGAATACGCGACAGATAAAGTTTTCTCTTAAATCCGCATCGAATAACCTGCCATCTTCCTCTACAGGTAACCAGGGGTATTTCTGCATTAACTGATGTGTATATAACCCCACGCCTAACTTACCCAGTTGCTGGCCTTTAGCATCGAATAACCTCACCCGTTCCATGCCACAACTGGGCGATTTAGCGCAGACGATATACCCGCTTAGGTCGCTGAAGCGGGGCAAGGTCTTCGCGGTATAATCCAGCATAGATTGAGTATGATCGATACGGGTATCATTACTTTGTACCAAGCGAACATTCTGCTTTTCATCAAGCTGCAAACGGATAGCCGGGCGTGGCGACGGCATACCAATGGCCATTTCCGGACAGATCGGGACATAACTTACTAGCGGCAACAGTTGCTGCAAACAAAATGCAGACGCCTTATGCCCACCGTCGTAACGTACTTTCTCGCCTAATACGCAGGCACTGATACCAATTTTAATTGCCATAATTTAAATCCATTACTCGTTAGCGCTAATTACAGCTGTAACTGCTCTGTGGATCGGAAATATTTTATGTCGCAAACCTGTTTGCATAAAAAAACGGCAAGCAGTCTGCACTGCTTACCGTTTTTAAACCGTTCAACCAAGCCGAAACGGGTTATTTTTTGCTGGTACCCAACTCGACACGCGACTTTAACTTCTGTCCTGGCCGGAAAGTCACCACACAACGGGCAGAAATGGGGATATCTTCACCCGTTTTCGGGTTACGCCCTGGTCGCTCATTTTTAACCCGCAGGTCAAAATTGCCAAAGCCGGATAACTTTACCTGATCACCCGCCTCAAGGGCCACGCGGATCTCTTCAAAAAAAGCTTCCACTATTAATTTAGCGTCGCGTTTGCTGACACCAAATTTTGTAAACAGACGTTCTGCTAAATCGGCTTTGGTAAGCGCCATTCTTAATCCCTCAACGTTGCGTTGAACTCATCACCAAGCGCGCTAACTACTTGATTTACCAACTGTTGGATATCTTTATCTTCCAGGGTACGCGCTATATCCTGCAAGGTAACAGCAATGGCCAGTGATTTAAACCCCTCTGCCACACCCGTACCTGTATACACGTCAAACAATTTTAGGTCAACTAATTGATTTCCGCCAACTTTTTTTATAGTAGCAGCTATATCAGCAAAACGCACCTCTGATTTAACTACTATTGCTAAATCACGCCGGTTCGCCGGATACTTTGACAATTCATGTGCCTGTACAATTTCACGTAACCCCAGCGCCGCAACATCCAGTTCGAACAGATAAGCTTTACCTTTAATACCCAGTTTACGTTCTGCTTCCGGATGTAATGCACCGACATAGCCAACGTGCTGATCAGCTCGGTACACCGCTGCGGTCTGCCCCGGGTGCAAGGCGCTGTGTTCAGCGGTTACAAACCGGAATTGCTCAGAGGCAGATGTTTGCGCCAATAATGCCTCAACATCACCTTTGATATCATAGAAGTCGGCGTTACGGTTTTCCATATTCCAGTGTTCGTTATGCATTGAACCAACAATAACACCACCAATTACCGGCACTTGCCGCACGCCTCCTTCAGCTGCAGCATCTGGAATAAACTTTAAACCATACTCAAACAAACGGATGCGGCTTTGTTGCCGGTTCTGGTTATAAAGCACCGTTTGTAACAGCCCCGGCCACAAATTTAACCGCATTGCCGACATATCGGCTGAAATTGGATTCGGTAATAGCAAAGCCTGCTGTTGTGGCATTAATACTTGCTGTACTTTAGGGTCAACGAAACTGTACGTTATTGCTTCTTGATAGCCCCGGTCTACCAATACCGTACGCAGACGCTGTACATTCAGCTCTGCTTCGCGGAAAGTACGCATTTTCAAACTGGCCTTAGGCGCCAGATTGGGAATACTGTTGTAGCCGTATACCCGCGCAACTTCTTCTATCAAATCTTCAGCAATACTGATATCAAAGCGGTAACCCGGCACGGTTACCTGCCAGCCGTCGGTAGTATCGCTCACTTCAAGTCCCAGCCGGTTAAAGATGGCACTGACTTCAGCTTTGTCGATACTGATACCTAAGATCCGCGCTAACTTTTCCTGGCTCAGGCTGATAGTCGCGGCTTTTGGCAAGTCGGCTTCGGACACGGCTTCTACCACCGGGCCAGCCTCACCGCCGCAAATTTGTAACAGCAGCTCTGTCGCCCGTTCCATTGCCATAAGCTGTAACTGTGGATCCACGCCACGTTCATACCGGTGCGAAGCATCGGTATGTAAACCGTACTGACGGGCTTTACCAGCAATAGCCAGCGGTGCAAAAAACGCACTTTCCAGAAATACGTCTTTGGTTTCAGTCGTGACGCCGCTGTGTAATCCACCAAAAATACCTGCCATAGCCAGCGCTTTGTTGTTATCAGCTATCAGCAGCGTATTGGCTTTTAACACAACTTCGCTCTCATCCAGCAGAACCAGCTTTTCACCCTCTTCAGCCATGCGTACATTGATGTCGCCATCAATTTTTGCCAGATCAAAGGCATGCATAGGGTGGCCAAGCTCTAACAACACAAAGTTAGTGATATCAACAACTGCATCTATACTGCGCACACCACAGCGGCGCAGTTTTTCGGTAAGCCATAGAGGGCTGGTAGCTTTGACATTAACGTTGCGCACTACCCGGCCTAAATACCGCGGACAGGCCTGAGGGCTGCTTAACGTGATGGTTTTCTTGTCTGCAATAGACGCTGCAACCGGCGTAATAAGCGGCTGGCTAACACTTAGCTTGTTTAATACGCCAACTTCACGGGCTAAACCTTTAATACCCAGGCAATCTGCACGATTAGGTGTAAGATCAACCTCAATGATACGATCATCCAGTTTCAGGTAGTCGCGAATATTCTGACCAACAGGCGCATCCTGTGGCAACTCCAGTATACCGTCTGAATCATCTGCCATGCCAAGTTCAGATAATGAACACAACATGCCGTGCGATGGCTGCCCGCGCAGCTTGGCTTTCTTAATCACAAAATCGCCCGGCAGCACAGCACCGACTGTAGCAACAGCAACTTTTAATCCCTGACGGCAATTTTTCGCGCCGCACACAATGTCCAGCAGCTCATCAGCGCCAACGTTTACTTTGGTTACCTGCAGCTTATCGGCGTCCGGGTGTGGGCCGCACTCAACAACTTCGCCAACCACCACGCCGCTGAATTCACCGGCGACAGTTTCAATACCATCAACTTCAAGACCTGCCATTGATAACTGTTCAGATAAGGTATTGGTGTCAATGGCTGGGTTTACCCACTCGCGTAACCAGGCTTCACTGAATTTCATCTAAATTAACTCCGCTTATCTGAACTGTTTTAAAAAACGTAAATCGTTTTCAAAGAAGGCACGTAAATCTGTTACGCCATAACGCAGCATCGTCAGACGTTCAACGCCCATACCAAAGGCAAAACCGCTGTACACTTCCGGGTCTATACCCACAGAGCGCAGCACATTAGGGTGCACCATACCGCAACCTAATACCTCAAGCCATTTACCGTTTTTACCCATTACATCAACTTCCGCTGAAGGCTCGGTGAATGGAAAAAACGAAGGTCTGAAGCGGATCTGCAGGTCTTCTTCAAAGAAGTTATGCAAAAAGTCATGCAAAATACCTTTTAGCTCGGTAAAGCTAACGTTGGTATCAACCATTAAGCCTTCAACCTGATGAAACATCGGGGTATGAGTTTGATCGTAGTCGTTCCGGTATACCCGGCCCGGAGAAATAATACGTAGTGGTGGCTGCTGCTGTTCCATAGTGCGTATTTGCACCCCTGATGTTTGCGTGCGCAGCATCAGCTTAGGGTTAAAATAAAACGTATCGTGATCCGCTCGGGCAGGATGGTGCTCCGGAATATTCAGAGCATCAAAGTTGTGAAAATCATCTTCAATTTCCGGGCCGTGTTTTATATCAAAGCCAAGTTCAGCAAAGAATGACGAAATACGTTCAATAGTGCGGGTTACCGGGTGCAGCCCCCCCGTCTCCAGAGTCCGGCCCGGTAAGGTTACGTCTATTTGTTCCTGTGCCAGTTTAGCTGCCAGTTGCTCGTGCTGCAGCAAGTCGCGGCGTGTGTTTAACGCCTCCTGCACTTTTTGCTTCAGCTCGTTTATCTCAGCACCGGCTTGTTTGCGCTGCTCTGGGTCCATCGCACCCAGTGATTTCAAAAGTTCAGTAATGCTGCCTTTTTTACCCAGAAACTCTACGCGGATAGTTTCCAGCGCAGGAATATCTGCGGCGGCGGCTACGGCCTGTAAGGCATTTTCCAATATTGCTGTTAGGTTCATGCGTGTCCTCAAAGCAGCTAAGGTGATATCGTGTCAAAGCCGACAATGATACACCAGAATGCGGGTTAAACGCAGGCTGCTGAGGCACTTTTTCTGCAAAGAACGCGCTGTTTTAGTTAAGAATGTCTTTTACAAAAGGAATGGTAAGCTTGCGCTGGTGCACTAAAGTGGCTTTATCGAGTTTATCCAACATACTGACCAGCGCCCGGATGTCCCTGTCCTGATGATTTAACAGATAACGGGCCACTTCATCGGGCAGCTCCATACCGCGTAAACGGGCTTTCTGCTGCAGTAGCTTTTGTTTGTCCTCATCGGTCAGTAAACGCAGCTGAAATGCCGTGCAAGCCTGCAGTCTGGATACCAAATCAGCCAGTTGCAACCCCAGCTGTGACGGGCTTTCGTTACCAACGATAATTAAGGCTTTACCCTGTTCCTGCATACGGTTATACAAATCAAACACTGCCGTTTGCCAGCTGATATCACCCGCTATCGCCTGAATATTATCCAGACATACCAGATCTAACTGCTCCAAATCATCGAGCAACCTTGGGCTTAACAGTTTACAATCATCTAACGTCAGTAACTGGCTGGTCAGGCCCTGTTCCTGAGCTTGCACACAGGCCGCGTAAAGTAAATGCGATTTACCACTGCCACTGGCGCCAAACAGGTAAACCGGGCTTTGCGGCATACGCTGCTGCAGGTAGCTTTTCAAAAAAACCACAGCTTCGCTTTGCCCTGCGGCGTAGAAGCTGTCGAGCGTTTCATCTTCCGGCAGTGTTACGGCAAGCGTGTACTGTAGTGGTTGCATCAGGGTTTAACGTACTCAAATCGGGAAAATACCGGTTGTTCACCCAAATTCAGTGACTGATACTCAGCGGTATTTTCTTCTGCTACTAAACGTAGGCGCGGGTTAAAGCGCAGAGCGTTCATCAGGCCGTCGGCGCTGATACTGGTGCTTAATTTATACTGTGCGCTATCGCTGTCATAGCGAACTATTGTCACTTCAGATACGCCAACCATCTGCTGTAATAATTTTTGAACCTGTACCAGCGCGGGCAGATCAGTAAGATGCTGAACTTCAAGCACATAATCACTATCGGACTGCGCTGACATTACACTGGCATACTGCTGCGCCAACTGAGATGACAAGGAGGCAGCAAAGCTTTGCATCAGGCTGCTTTCATCCTTTTCGATGATTTCATCACGATAGGTTCTGCCATTTTCCTGCCGTTGCCAGTTCAGCCGCAACATGGGCTGACCGTCTTGCTCAGTGCTATCGACAGCAACCAACACGACAATATCAGGCCGGTAACGGACACTGGCCTGGTTAATCTGCTGCCAAAACCCGGCCCAGACGTCAGTTTCG
>CEVB01027070.1_pt1 | contig 17695 bp, 19 predicted proteins | sample 531381 | NCBI WGS metagenome assembly CEVB01 (sample SAMEA2622763, study PRJEB7988) | marine metagenome | biome: marine biome (ENVO:00000447); feature: surface water layer (ENVO:00002042); material: "saline water (ENVO:00002010), including plankton (ENVO:xxxxxxxx)" | depth 5 m | reverse complement strand
TATCGCTGTATATACGGCGCTGGCTTTTGCAGGCGCTTGGTGGCGAGGTGGCCGATACCAAGGCTTTGGTGCAGCAGGTAGCTGCAGGAGATTTCTCAGTACATTTTTCACTGCAGCCAGGCGATAACAGCAGCTTGCTCGCTGCTTTGAGTAGTCTGGTGCTCCAATTAAGGGGCATTATTTCCCAGCAAACTGCCATGGCAGAGCAACTGGCCGCGCAGTCAGAAGCGCTGGATGATACCAGTCAGCATACCCAGCAAATCCTGCAAAATGTGATGGATCAGACTGCTCAGGTGGCTACAGCCGTAAATGAAATGACCGCGACCTGTGAAGATATGGCCCGTAGTGCGACAACCGCGGCAAAAGCTGCGCGTGACGCCGACCAGGAGGCACAAAATGGCGTTGCTGCGGTTAAGCAAACTATTACAGCAATAGATGCGCTGAAAGTTAAACTGGAGCAGGTATCTGATGTTATCGCTAAGCTGTCTAAGCGCAGTGAAGAGGTGGGTGCGGTGACCGATGTAATAGGTGCTATTGCTGAGCAGACAAACTTACTGGCACTGAATGCGGCCATTGAAGCAGCAAGGGCTGGCGAGCTGGGCCGTGGTTTTGCCGTGGTTGCCGACGAAGTGCGGACATTGGCCAGCCGTTCGCAGGCGTCGACACAGGATATTAATCAGCGCATACAAGGTATTCAGCAGGATTCTACCAACGCTGTGCAATCTATGGCGCAAAGTAAAACGGAAACTGAACAAACGATTAGCTGCTCGCAGCAGGCTAATGAAGCGCTGGGCCGTATTAATGCCGCGGTCTCCAGCATTACGGATGTGAATGACCAACTGGCCAGTGCAACAGAAGAGCTGGCGGTGGTATCGGGCACGATAAACGAAAATATGGAAAACATCGCTGATGCTGTGGAAAGTACCACTGCGAAATCCGGTGAGTTATCTGCTGCCAGCCAGCAGCTAAGGCAAATGGCCAGTGAAATGAAAAAGTCGCTTAGCGGTTTTAAAATTTAACGACAAAAACAAAGCCCCGCAAAAGCGGGGCTTTGTTTTGAGGAATAATGGTCGGTACGAGAGGATTTGAACCTCCGACCCCTGACACCCCATGACAGTGCGCTACCAAGCTGCGCTACGTACCGATGTACGGCGTATCATAATGATTCCCTGCCAGAAAGCAATGCTCCAGCAATTGATTGCGCTAATTTTAGCCAACCAGACAAGGTGTTAGATGCCGGTTAAGGCGATATTCAGGCGAGGTTGCTATACCTGTCGTGTTATCTACTAGGAGCGACATATGAAATCTATAACAACAACGGCAGCCATGCTGGCGTCTGCTTCACTACTTGCTGGCTGTGGCGGCGGGGGAGATGGCGATACTGAACCCATGTTTGCAACCTTTAACCTGAGCGTAAGTGATGCGCCGGTAAATGGCGCCAGAGCGGTATTGGTTTGTTTTAATGAAGTTGAACTTACCGGCGATGGCCTTGGCAGTCAGAGCTTCACTATTGGTGACGATGATGAAGCTGTGGCTGCCAACGACAGCTGCCGTGATGCAGAAGGTAACGTTATTCCTAATACCCGGGGGATTGATCTGTTACTGCTGGATGGTGCTAAATCAGAAGCGTTAATTACCGGTGCGCAGTTTGAAGCCGGTAATTACGGTCAACTGCGGCTGGAAATTGCCGAAGGCAGCTATGTTGAACAGGAAGATGGTTCACGTGCGCCGCTGCGGGTTCCGTCAAATGAGCTGAAACTGGGCAGTGTTACCTTATCTGCCGGCGGCACTTTTAACTACACGCTGGAGTTTGACTTGCGAAAAGCTATGGTGAACCCGCCGGGTCAGGATGGATACCTGCTAAAACCTGTTGGGCTAAGGTTAGTCAACAACAGTGAAGTAGGGCATTTAACCGGTTCAGTAGCTGAAGGTTTACTGATCAATAATAATTGTACCGTGGCGCCTGCCGATGCTTTGATGCCAGTGGCAACCGTGTATTTATATGAAGGGGCAGATCGCCCGCTGGCGGAACTGTCTGACAATGGTGGTGATAATACTTATCAGCCCTACGCCAGCACCAATGTGTACTTCGATGGTGTCAGCGAGTACAGCTTCAGCCTTGGCTTCATTGATGCGGGTGTCTACACCGCAGCATTAAGTTGCGATGTACAGGATGATCCGGAGGTTGCTGATGAAGTCATGTTCTTGCAGGCGCAGAATACTGAGATAACGGCCAGTAGTACTCCGGTTGAAGCAGATTTTTCTGAATAGTATCTTGCTAAAGATGACAGGCAGCATTGTGCTGCCTGTCATTATCAGACTACTGAATATCCACCATAGTGCCGTACTGCTGTCTATCCACCGCATAACTTGTTAATATAGCCATCTTTACGTCCTCTCTGGTGTGCGGTGATGCTGTGGATCCCCTTTACCTTGCTGGCTGCTTTCATGCAGGCTTGGCGCAATGCGTTTCAAAAGCAGCTGAGTAAAGATGTTAGTGTAGCTGGCGTCACCCTTGCCCGTTTTATCTTTGCTTCACCTCTGGCCGCTTTCTACCTTTGGGCGTTATATGCCTGGAAGCCTGCAGCCATGCCAGAGTTTAGCGGCACTTTTGCCGGTTTTATCATTGCTGCTTCACTGGCGCAGATACTGGCCACGGCACTAATGGTAAAACTATTTCAGTTAAAAAATTATGCTATTGGCGCCGGCCTGGCAAAAAGCGAAGCGGTACTGGCAGCGATGCTCGGCGTGTTGTTTTTTGCAGAAAGCTTAACGCTATGGGGCTGGTTTGGCGTATTTCTCGGCGGCTGTGCAGTGTTTTTACTCAGTGGAGCACGCCTGCAACAGCTGTCGTTTCAGGTGTTATTGCTTGGGCTGGGTAGCGGTCTGGCCTTTGCGCTAACGTCGTTGTGGGTGCGCCAGGCCAGTCTGACATTAGGTTTGCCTTTTCCGCATGGTGCGGCCTGGGTGCTGTTACTGGTGATATTGCTGCAAACCCTGGTTCTGACGCTTTGGCTGGCGTTAAAAGACAGGGGGGTTCTGCTCGCATTATGGCGACACCGCAAATTAACGCTGGCAGTGAGTGTATGCAGCTGTGTCGGGTCTGTCGGCTGGTTCACAGCAATGAGTCTGGAATCTGTTGCACTGGTTAAAACACTCGGGCAGGTTGAAGTGTTGTTTATGCTACTTATTTCAGCTTTTATTTTTAAAGAGAAACTTAAACAAACAGATCATCTGGGGCTGGCACTTATTGTTATTGCTGCTGTCATTGTAATGTGGGCTTAAATGGGTTTGGCACTGGTGAAATTTCGCTAACCCAGTAAAATGAGCGCTCTTTTGGCTTACCAACATAGTGATTTACGTGTCAGAACAGGATCTTTACGCCGATATACGGCCCTACAACGATGCCGAAGTTGCGCCTGCTATAGCCCGGCTGATAGCAGATGACGAGTTTATTCAGGCTATTTTGCATTACCGTTTTCCGCACCTGTCGGGGCCATTCGGCTGGTTGCTGTCACCGCTGGTCAAGTTTGCGTTAAAAAGACGCTGGGCAAAGCTTAATACCGTGCATGCGGTGCAAAAACAGGTTGCCGGTTTTATGGATCGGATGATAGACAGCACAACTAACAAAGTGACAGTGTCTGGAATAGAGCAGCTACAGCAGGATAAAGCCTATTTATTTATTTCAAACCACCGCGATATTGCGATGGACCCCGCATTGGTGAACTGGTGTCTGCATCACCATGGCTTTGACACAGTGCGCATTGCGATAGGCGATAACCTGCTACGTAAAGCCTGTGCCACTGAGCTGATGAAATTAAACAAAAGCTTTATCGTAAAAAGGGGGGCTAAAGGCCCGCGCGAGATGCTTAAAAACCTGTCTCAGCTATCGGGTTACATTAAGCACTCACTTGAGCAAAAACATTCAATCTGGATCGCGCAAAAAGAAGGCCGGGCCAAAGACGGTAACGATGAAACAGATCCGGCTATTCTGAAAATGTTTTATATGGAAGGCAAAAAACGCGGCGAAGAGTTTGCTAGCTACATGGCAGGCTTGAATATAGTGCCGGTCTGTTTGTCATACGAATATGATCCCTGTGACGCCGATAAAGTTAAAGAACTGTGGCACAAGCAAACACAAGGCGCGTATCAAAAAGCTGAGTTTGAAGACATAGACAGTATCATTAAAGGCATAGTCGGCATTAAAGGCCGGGTTCATGTCGGTTTTGGTAAGCCAATCAGCGAGGTTCCAGCCGAACCTGAACAGCTGGCTGCGCTTATAGATCAGCAAATCTGGCAACAGTACCGTCTGTTTCCCATCAATTATCTGGCTGCAGGCCAGGAACATACTTCTGTTAACGAACAGGTTGCTCAGCAGTGGCAAAACCGCTTGCAAGCGGTGCCAGTGGCAGCTGCGCCTATGTTAAGTGCGCTGTATGCTGCGCCTCTGGTGAAACAGCAACAGCTGGATGAAACACTTTGAGCTATCTTGTCGGCGTAACACTGCTATGGGCGTTTTCATTTAGCCTGATTGGTGTGTACTTAGCCGGTCAGGTTGATCCCTACTTTGCGGTATTACTGCGTGTGGGGCTGGCGCTGTTGGTTTTCCTGCCATTTATGCGTCGTTTGCCCTGGCTACTGGCAGCTAAATTATCGGCATTAGGCGCCGTGCAACTGGGGCTGATGTATCTGTTTTATTATCAGTCATTTTTGCTGCTTAGCGTGCCTGAAGTGCTCATTTTTACTATCTTTACACCGGTTTATATCACACTACTGTATGATGCCTTGCAACAGCGTTTTCGTTACCGGTTTTTACTGGCCGCTATGATAGCGGTGCTTGGCGCTGCTATTATGCGTTATCAGGGCCTGACGCAGGGTTATTGGCTAGGTTTCATCATTGTGCAGGGCGCTAATCTGTGTTTCGCACTGGGGCAAGTGGGCTATAAAATATTACTGGAGAAACAGCCATTAGTGATTGCCCAACACCAGCTGTTCGGCTGGTTCTATGCAGGGGCTCTGGCTGTTGCTTTGCCGGCCTGGCTGATACTTGGCGGTACGCAATACCCGGATAGCGCGACACAATGGTCAGTTTTGCTTTGGCTTGGGTTGGTAGCGTCGGGTGGTGGCTATTTTTGGTGGAACAAAGGCGCTACCAGGGTAAGCAGTGGTACTCTGGCGGTGATGAATAATATGCTGATCCCAGCGGGCTTACTGGTCAATATTCTGCTTTGGAACCGCGAAGAGAATGTTATGACATTGCTGGCTGGCTCATTACTACTGATTTTTTCTTGTTTGCTGTGTAAGCCTGGCAGTATAGCAATAACCGGAGAGGCAGATGGCCAGACAAATTAGTTATACCTTTAAAAATCAACATAAAATTATCAACTTCAGTTACGATAAGTATCGCGATATGTACGAAGCGGTAGCTGCAGCTGAAGGTATTGATTTAAGAGCGTTTCTTGCAATGGAACAGCAGGTTGCGATGACGGCGAAGCGGGGAGCTGCTGTAAAGAACTATCGTCAGCAGGAGTTTGCCCGCATGGGTTTTGCAAATATTGCTTTTGTCCGGGATGAACACTGACATTGCTGCAAATAAAAAAGGACACCGAGGTGTCCTTTTTTGCAAGCGCTAAATTACAGAACTGTAACGTTAGCAGCTTGTGGGCCTTTTTGGCCTTGTTCGATTTCGAAAGAAACGCGCTGACCTTCGTTTAAGGTTTTGTAACCTTCAGTCTGGATTGCACGGAAGTGAACGAAAGCGTCTGCGCCGCCGTTGTCCTGAGTAATGAAACCGAAACCTTTATCAGCGTTGAACCACTTAACTACACCAGTTACTTTAGCCATGAATGACTCCTAAAAATTTTAATAAACTAATTGACGCTTAATTGCGCTTTTAGCCTGACTGTTACCTTACTTATGCGGCCAAACGTGCGTGAATCTTCAGGACATGACTTACAATGAAGCTGTGTAGCGAAGTTTTCATAAACATTTTGTTACATAGGTCTGCTTTACAGGCCGGTAAGCACTATAGCAGGTCTGCACGGAATGTATATAGCTAAATACAAATAAACCGTTGTCGTGCAATAAAAAAGTCGATTAAATAAAAAAGGCCGGATATCCGGCCTTCTTCTGCAGCTGCTTATTTATTGAGCATTAAGCGTTTAGTGCGGTTTTTGGTTCAACAAAGGTAAAACCTAACGCTTCAGCAACGCTTTGGTTTGTTACCTGGCCATTAATGACGTTCAAGCCGTTCATTAAGTGCTGATCATCAAGTAGTGCTTGTTTGTAGCCTTTATTTGCCAGACGGATAATAAATGGCAGTGTTGCGTTGTTCAGCGCGAACGTTGATGTACGTGGCACGGCTCCAGGCATGTTTGCTACACAATAATGCACTACGTCGTCAACAATGTAGGTTGGATCAGCGTGGGTCGTCGGTTTAGACGTTTCCACACAGCCACCCTGGTCGATGGCAACGTCTACAATAGCTGAGCCGGGTTTCATACGCTTGATATGATCTTTTGTAACCAGTTTGGGGGCTGCAGCGCCTGGCACCAATACGCCACCGATAACTAAATCTGCCGCCAGTACTTCCTGCTCCAGTGCATCAGCAGTAGAGTAAATAGCTTTAACGGCACCGTTGAACTGCGCATTGATACGGCGCAGTACGTCAACACTGCGATCCAGCACTGTTACATCTGCACCCAGGCCAACAGCCATCTGAGCAGCGTTGGTACCTACCATACCACCACCGATTACAACCACTTTGGCTGGTGCTACGCCAGGTACACCACCTAACAACATACCGCGGCCAGCGCATGATTTCTCTAAGGCGCGGGCTCCAGCCTGAATAGACATACGGCCAGCAACTTCTGACATAGGTGCTAACAGCGGCAGGCCACCACGATTGTCGGTAACCGTTTCGTAGGCAATACAAATGGCTTTTGATTTAATTAAATCTTCAGTTTGTGGTAAGTCCGGGGCAAGGTGCAGGTAAGTAAACAGGATCTGGCCTTCACGCAACATCGCACGCTCAACAGCCTGTGGTTCTTTTACTTTTACAATCATCTCTGCTTTAGCAAACACTTCAGCGGCTGTTGCCAATACAGTCGCACCTGCTGCGGTGTAGTCTTCATCGGTAAAGCCAATGCCGATGCCAGCATTGGTCTCAACCAGCACGCTGTGCTTATGGTTAACCAACTCGCGTACGCTGGCTGGAGTCATGCCAACGCGGTATTCGTGGTTTTTTATCTCTTTTGGTACGCCAATAATCATAATTTTGAGCCTTATATTGAGGTAAATGTTGGCTGAGGTAAAATTTGTGCGCAGTATACTTATTATTTTGTAGAATTAATGCTTGTTTTTAAGCTTCTGCATAGTGCAAAATTCTGTTTTAATTTAAACGGCAAAGTTTTTCGCTGCTATGTACTCTTTAAATAAAAGTATCAAGAAGTTAGATCGTATAGACCGTAAAATACTGGCAGAATTGCAGCTCGATGGCCGTTTAGCAAATGTAGAGCTGGCGCGCAGGGTAGGGCTTAGCCCAACGCCTTGTCTGGAGCGCGTGCGAAAGCTGGAAGCGGAAGGTGTTATTCTTGGTTATACCGCCCAGGTAGACCCGCATAAAGTAGGTGCCGCGTTACTGGTTTTTGTTGAAATTACACTAAGTAAAACCTCGCCTGAAGACTTTGATGAGTTCAGTAAAGCGGTACAGAAACTGCAAGAAATCCAGGAGTGTCATCTGGTCTCCGGCAGCTTCGACTTTTTGCTAAAAACCCGAGTAGCAAATATGGCGGCGTACCGCGAACTGCTTGGCGAAACGTTGCTCAGATTACCCAGCGTACGGGAAAGCCGCACTTATGTGGTGATGGAAGAGGTAAAACAAACCACCTTTGTCGCAATCAGCAGTTAATTGTCGGTTCAGCCGGCCTTCACAGATGCACTTTTACAGTGTCTCTGGTATCTTAGCCTGCAGTACTGCCTCTTGGTGCGCAAAATGATAAAAAGATGAGAAAAGGTAGGGTCCTTCATTTGCAGAACAGAGTTTATTTTCCGCTAAACGGTGTGCAGCGCTTGCTCGAAGTTGGATTAATCGTATTTTCCGGCTTTGGCTTGTTTCTGTTGCTGGCGTTGTTGTCTTTTGATCCGGCGGATCCGAGCTGGTCGCAAACCGGTTATCAAACCAGTATCCATAATTACGCCGGCCCTATAGGTGCCTGGCTGGCTGATCTGTTGCTTTTCAGCTTCGGCTGGATAGCATATTTAATACCTTTTCTCGTCGCGTTAAGTGGCTACCTGCTGTTCAAGCGTTTTCATGATCTGATGAGCCTTGATTATCTTATTCTGGGGCTGAGGATTATTGGTCTGGTATTGACGCTGCTAACGGCAACAGCTATCAGCAGTATGAATTTTAATGATATTTTTTATTTTTCTTCAGGCGGTGTAATAGGGGATGTCGTCAGTGGCGCGTTATTACCCTATTTTAACTTTATCGGTACTATTTTGTTGTTGCTGTGCGGCTTTGCTACCGGGCTTACTCTGATGACCGGTATTTCCTGGTTGACGGTGGCTGATGCTTTAGGTGCTGCTTGTTACAGCGCTGCACAGTTTGTAATGTCAGTGCCCCAGCGTTTAAAAGAGCGCAGTAAAGATGACTATGATCCTTTTGCACAAAGCCCGGATGAAGACTCGCCGGTCAAAACAACTTACGTTACTGAAGAGCCGGTTCTGGCTGCGCCTAAGCCGCGGCAGACACCTAAGCTTGGTAAACCTGTTGCAGACAGTTTACCAATCTCGCCGTTAGACGAAAAAACGCAGGCTAAAGCGTATTACAGCGTTGATACGCTGGCCGATGAGAACCTGTCATTCAGTGCAATCGATGAACCTGATAGTGGTGATTGGGAAGAAACTCTGCACCAGCTGGATTTACCGTCTGAATCTGAAGTAGAAACTGTGCTGTCTGCTGTGACAGACGATGAGGATGATAGTGAAGAAGTGTCGCATCAGATGGAGGAGTTGCCATCTCTTGCGCTGCTGGATAGACCAGATAAAGCGGTGAATCCGATAGACCCCGCGGATTTGGAGCGGGTATCCCGCCTGGTCGAAGCAAAACTGCTGGACTTTAATGTTGAAGCCAAGGTTGTTGGTGTGCATCCTGGACCGGTTGTAACCCGGTTTGAGCTGGATCTGGCGCCTGGTGTCAAAGTCAGTAAAATTACCGGCTTATCAAAAGATTTAGCCCGTTCTTTATCCGCTATCAGTGTGCGTGTAGTCGAGGTGATACCGGGTAAATCTTACATTGGCCTCGAACTGCCTAATCAACACCGTGAAATTGTGAGGCTGTCAGAGGTCATTGGTGATGAGATCTTCGATAACTCTAAGTCACCACTGACAATGGTATTAGGTAAGGATATTGCCGGTAAGTCGGTTGTGGCAGACCTGGCGAAAATGCCTCACTTGCTGGTTGCCGGTACGACCGGATCCGGTAAATCGGTTGGCGTTAACGTGATGATTTGTAGTTTGCTGTATAAATCAACGCCTGACGATGTACGCTTTTTAATGATCGACCCGAAAATGCTGGAACTGTCTATTTATGAAGGTATTCCACATTTGCTGACCGAAGTGGTTACCGACATGAAAGATGCAGCCAATGGCCTGCGCTGGTGTGTTGGTGAAATGGAGCGGCGTTACAAACTTATGTCTGCGCTGGGTGTGCGTAACCTGAAGGGTTATAACGCGAAAATCAAAGAAGCCATTGCTGATGGTTCACCGATCAAAGATCCGCTGTGGCGGCCATCAGATGATATGCGTACTGAAGCGCCATTGCTTGAAAAGCTGCCCTCTATCGTTGTAGTAATAGACGAATTCGCCGACATGATGATGATAGTTGGCAAAAAAGTGGAAGAGCTTATCGCACGTATCGCTCAGAAGGCTCGGGCTGCGGGTATTCACCTGATTCTGGCGACACAGCGGCCCTCTGTTGATGTTATTACCGGTTTGATTAAAGCGAATATTCCAACCCGTATTGCCTTTCAGGTGTCATCGAAAATTGACTCACGCACCATTTTAGACCAACAGGGCGCAGAGAGTTTGCTCGGGCAGGGAGATATGTTGTATTTGCCACCGGGTTCAGGCGTGCCGACCCGGGTGCATGGTGCCTTTGTTGATGATCACGAGGTGCATGCTGTAGTGGCGGATTGGAAAAAGCGTGGCAAGCCAAATTATATTCCGGATATTTTAAGTGGTGAAACCACAGAAGAAAATCTGCTGCCGGGTGAAACCATCGAAGGCGAAGATGGCGAAGCTGATCCGCTTTATGATCAAGCGGTTGCCTTTGTCACGGAAACACGCCGGGCCTCGGTATCCGGCGTACAACGCAAATTCCGCATTGGTTATAACCGGGCCGCGCGTCTGGTAGAGCAAATGGAGCACAGTGGTATTGTTACCGGCCCGGGTCATAACGGTAACCGAGAAGTCATGGCGCCAGCGCCGCCAAAAGGATATTAAATGCTAAGTAAAGTGTTTGCTGTTGTTCTGATGTCTGTTTCTGTTTCGGCGCTTGCACAAAGTGCAGAGGAGCAGTTGCAACGTAAATTAGCAACAATAAAGACCTTCTCTGCCAGCTTTGAGCAGCAGGTAACCGATGCTCAGCATCAACTTCTGCAGCAAGGTAAAGGCCAGCTGATGATAAAGCAGCCGGCCAGATTCCGTTTCGAAACAACCGAACCTGAACCCAATCTGTTTATTGGCGACGGCGCTACATTGTGGTTTTACAACGAGCCGCTGGAGCAACTGACGATTTATGATGCGCAAAATGAGGTGAACAGAACGCCTTTTGTGTTACTGACATCAACTAAGCCTGAGCTGTGGCAACAATACGATGTTACGCGGCAGGGTGAGCAGTTTGTTATCCGCTCAAAAGCAGCAGACAGCCCGGTTAAGCAGTTAACGCTGAGTTTTTCCGGTTCAGCCTTATCAAAGATGCAGGTATTAGATATGAACCAGCAATTAAGCGAATTTAATTTTACGCTGGTGCAGTTGAATATTGCCTTAGAAGACAGCCTGTTCCGGTTTGAACCGCCGGAGCATACTGATATTGATGATCAGCGTCAGCGATAATTATTGTGAATTCTATACCCCTCGATTTTGGTGAGGACTTCCGCCCGCTGGCTGCCAGAATGCGCCCACGCAATCTGGATGAATATGCAGGTCAGCAGCATTTAATTGGTGAAGGTACTGCGCTTCGCAAAGCCATCACGGCGGGGCGGGTGTTTTCGCTTATTTTGTGGGGCCCTCCTGGCACAGGTAAAACTACACTGGCTGAAGTTATTGCCAGCCATGCTGATGCAGCTATCAGCAAACTCTCAGCTGTTACCTGTGGTATTAAAGATATACGTGACGCTATCGCTGAAGCTAAGCAACGTCAGCAGCAATATCAGCAACGCACCTTGCTGTTCGTTGACGAAGTACACCGCTTTAACAAAAGTCAGCAGGACGCATTCTTACCTTTTATCGAAGATGGCACTATCATTTTTATTGGTGCAACCACCGAAAATCCGTCTTTTGCGCTAAATAATGCTATTTTGTCCCGTGCCAGAGTGTGTGTACTTAAAGCCCTGAGTGATGCCGATTTGCGCAAGGTGTTGATGCAGGCGTTAACTGACACAGAACGGGGTCTGGGTGAGGGAGGCATTGCACTTACGGCTGACGCAGAACAATTGTTACTGCAGCTTTCTGCCGGTGATGCCCGCAAACTGCTCAACCTGTTAGAGCAGGCCGCAGAACTCACCGACGCAGGTAGCGCAGGTAAAGTCATCGAATTTGACACTCTGAAGCATCTGGTACCAAAGCAGTTGCCGGGTTTTGATAATCAGGGCGACTTATTTTACGATCTGATTTCGGCATTTCATAAATCCGTGCGCGGCTCAGACCCGGATGCCGCACTTTACTGGTACTGCCGGATACTGGCTGGCGGCGGCGATCCCCTGTATGTTGCAAGGCGTTTACTGGCAATTGCCAGTGAGGACATTGGTAACGCTGATCCGCGGGCACTAACATTGGCGCTAAACGCCTGGGATACGTTTGAGCGCGTCGGGCCGTCGGAGGGTGAGCGCGCGATAGCGCAGGCTGCGGTTTATCTGGCATTAGCGCCTAAAAGCAATGCGGTTTATAGTGCTTTTAATCAGTTAAAGCAGTTAGTCTCGGAGCAACCGGCCTATGATGTGCCGTTACATTTGCGTAATGCCCCAACCCGTTTAATGAAGCAGTTGGGGTTTGGTGAAGGATATCGCTACGCGCATGATGAACCCGGTGCTTACGCTGCAGGAGAGCAATATTTGCCTGACAGTTTAGCCGGGCAATCTTTTTATCAGCCATCAGATCGCGGTATGGAAAAACAGCTATCGGAGAAGCTGCGTTATTTAAAGCAGCTGGATGCCCAAAGCCCTAAAAAGAGGCGAAACTAGTGTTATCTTATCTCGCGGTTGCAGTTGGTGGCGCTGTCGGCGCAAGTTTACGCTACGGTTTGAATGAGTTGGCAATGAATGTTTTAGGGAAATCATTCCCTTTTGGTACTTTGCTGGTTAATATTCTGGGCTCTTTTGTGCTGGGGTGGGTATATGCACTGTTTAGCAGTGGTATGCTGGCAGTGTCGCCCTGGCGTGCGCTGATTGCTATTGGCCTTATTGGCGCTTTTACCACGTTTTCTACCTTTTCGCTGGATACAGTGTTGTTGTTGCAGCAAGGCGACTGGCTGAAGGCTATCACCAACGTATTATTAAATGTGTTGTTATGTTTAACGCTTGCCTGGTTAGGGCTTAAACTGGGTTCAATGAAGTAATTACTATGCTAGATGCGAAATTTTTACGTACAGAATTAGAAGAAACCGCCAGCCGTCTGGCGCAGCGTGGCTATGTGTTGGATGTTGCGCGGCTGACCGCGTTGGAAGAGCAGCGCCGTTCGTTACAGGTAGAAACACAGGATTTACAGAATCTGCGTAATACCAAATCGAAAGCCATTGGTCAGGCAAAAGGCCGTGGTGAAGATATCACGCCTTTACTGGCTGAGGTGGATGGCTTAGGTGCGCAGCTTGATGCTGCTAAGCAGCAATTAGACAAAGTTTTGCATGACGTTGAGCAGATTGCGCTGACGGTACCTAATTTACCAGATGCTTCGGTACCTGCCGGTAAAGACGAAACAGACAATGTTGAAGTTCGTCGGTTTGGCGAGCCTCGTCAGTTTGCGTTTGAAGCAAAAGACCATGTAGCGCTGGGCGAGGCGTTGGATAGAGGCCTGGATTTTGAAAGTGCAGTTAAAGTTGCAGGCTCGCGTTTTGTTGTTATGCGCGGGCAAGTTGCAAAACTGCACCGCGCTCTGACGCAGTTTATGCTGGATTTACACACCGGCGAACACGGCTATACAGAATTATATGTGCCTTACCTGGTAAACCACGCCAGCTTATTGGGTACAGGGCAATTGCCCAAGTTCGGAGCGGATTTGTTTCATACTCAGCCGGCAACGGAAGAAGGCCAGGGTATGGCACTTATTCCGACGGCAGAGGTGCCGGTGACAAACCTAGCACGCGACACTATTTTTGATGCAACTGAGCTACCGGTAAAATATACCGCTCACACCCCATGTTTTCGCAGTGAGGCGGGTTCGTACGGGCGTGATACCCGTGGTTTAATCCGTCAGCATCAATTTGACAAAGTTGAGCTGGTGCAGTTGGTTCACCCGGAACACTCAATGCAAGCGTTGGAAGAGCTGACAAGTCATGCAGAGAAAGTATTGCAGTTATTGGGTTTACCTTATCGCGTAATGTTACTCTGCACGGGTGACATGGGCTTTGGCTCAAGCAAAACCTATGATCTGGAAGTATGGTTACCAGCACAGAATACTTACCGGGAGATTTCGTCCTGCAGCAACATGGGCGATTTCCAGGCACGGCGTATGCAAGCCCGTTATCGTGCAGCTGATATGAAAAAGCCAGAGCTTATTCATACCTTAAACGGTTCAGCACTCGCTGTTGGCCGCACACTGGTGGCCATTCTGGAAAACTACCAGCAAGCGGATGGCAGCATTGAAGTGCCGGAAGTGTTGCGGGCCTATATGGGTGGCGTAGCGAAGCTGGGGTAAACCTAAGCAGATGCCGGCACTGACGTTACTGGACTGTGCCGGTTTTAGCAGGATCAATAAAAATGCCCAAACCCCGTAAAAGCATGAAACAGACTAACCCCGCGCTAATGCGGGGTATTTATCTGGCGATAATTATTGGCATAGTAGCAATTTTCGCCATAGTGACGCTGGAGTCGATAATCAGTATTCTCAGCGACGCCTTTGCTGATTCATAAACACTTAGCTGGCTTGGGCAGGCCGGCTATCCTTGTCGCCTGCTTGGCAGGGCCTTGCGGGAATAACATAAACAGATACTTGCTATTACCTTTTTCAGGGCCAAGCTGCTGCGCCATCGCTTTGACTAAAATGCGTATAGCGGGAGACGTCTGAAACTCGACATAAAACTGTCTTACGAAATGCACAACTTCCCAATGCGCCTCGGTCATTGTTATCTGTTCTGCCACAGCAAGCGCCTGAGCAACCGCCGTATTCCAGTCTTGTAAATTAGCCAGATAGCCGTGTTTATCTAACGGTATTGCTTTTCCATCAACTGTTATTTCTGCCATAAAATATTCTGCGTCGCTTTACTGCAAAGTTCTACCCATTGTTGTGCGCTGACAGCGGTGATGCCATCAGGCTGTTGAAGTTGTCGTACTGTTAAATCTGTCTGCAGCGCATATAACTTTTTTACAGGCCACGAAAGGTGAGGAGACAAGCACAGATAAACTGCATCCTGCCGCAACAGAATAGCATCGTCGTGCTGACAAATTCGAGATAGAGAATCCAGATTTACTTCTGTTGTAATCAAGCTTATTAATTTCATTAGATTGTAATCACCTGATGCTGAGCTGATAGCAAAGCTGCAATATCTGCTCTGGTTAGCAATGTTATGTTAATACTAAACAGTTCAGGTTTTAACCCCCGGGCAGTAACTGACTCAAGGCAAGCATAAACCTGCTCTATATCGTACAGCGAAAACAACTTAAAACTGCGCGGGTAGGGTTTCAGGCCAAAGTCTGGCTGGTCGACTGTTGGCAGTAACTGATAAACAGCGTCATCACAAAACAAAATGCTGACGCTGTGCTCGATTGCGGCTAACGCCAGCGCCATATCCAGAGCTTCACGGCCATTGCTGTGGTTAAACGGGCTGTGTTGTTGTAGAAGCAATATATTTCGCATCAGAACTGTATCAACTTATCTATATTGGTTTGGCGCATCGCGAACTCAGCCAGGCCAGCAGCGACATAGCCGTGCTTAGGTTGTTTTACTGCAGTTACGACGCCGCGTTTTTCTGCAGCAGTAACGCAAAAAAGCAGAGGTATATGATGTTGCTGACAAAAATGGGCCAGTTCGGCGCTGAGATCTGGCTCATCAGCAGGCAAATCGTTATCAGCAGAGACGCAGTATACGGCATCCTGGTACAAAAAAATGTGCTCTATGCTATGACCCATTTGAACTGAAGTTTTGGCAAAATGCAGTGCACTCGCCAGGCTCTGACTGGCAAAACCATTGGATGTAAGCAGTAAACCAAAGCGCGTCATAAATAAAGTGCCTGAATAAAAAAATGCCCCGACTAGCGGGGCATTTTAACTAATTAGTGTAAAGAGGCATAGCGCCGGCGTTTAGTCATCGCCGCCAAATACGCCAAGTAACTGCAACAAATTGACAAAAATGTTGAAAACATTCAGGTATAAACCAACAGTTGCGCGAATATAGTTTGTTTCACCGCCATGAATAATCCGGCTGGTATCAAACAGAATAAGGGCTGACATGATCAGAATAATTGCAGCGCTGATAGCTAAGCTTAGGGCTGGAATCGACAGGAAGATGTTTGCCAGCGCGGCGACCAGCACAACAATCAAACCTACCATCAGGAAACCACCCATAAAAGAGAAATCTTTACGGGTTGTTAGCGCATAAGCTGACAAACTGAAAAAAATCAGTGCTGTGCCACCAAGGGCCTGCATAATTAACGCTGGGCCATTAGCTAAACCCGCGTAGTAGTTCAGCATCGGGCCAAGTGATGCGCCCATAGCGCCGGTGAAAGCAAACACCCAAAAAATACCACTGGCAGAGTCCGCAGTTTTATTGACAATAAACAACATAATAAAACCAGCTACAAAACATACCAGCGACATCATTGGAGACATATTAAGCGCCATGGCCACGCTTGCTGTCACGGCACTGAAGGCGAGGGTCATAGCCAATAAAAAGTAGGTATTTCGCAGAACTTTATTGATCTCCACACTGCGTCCGGCAGTGCTTAGAACAGAAGTTTCTCTGTATGACATAATTTACTCTCCTGATACAAAGGTTTAATAACGCATTTGACGATATCATACGCAGTAAGTTCCGTTCAGACCAGCATCCACAGTAACAATTTAGCGACAATGTGATTTTTTTCGATTAAATGCTTTCTTTTGTCTGACGAACTGATTAATATACGCGTCGCCGGAGGGATGGCAGAGCGGTTTAATGCACCGGTCTTGAAAACCGGCGTGGGTTAATAGCCCACCGAGAGTTCGAATCTCTCTCCCTCCGCCACTAAAACCACCTTCAGGGTGGTTTTTTTGTATCCGTAAAAACTGAAAGGCCGTATGGCGTAAAGGAAATGGTCTGGAAATTGTACGAATAATGGCTTTATTGTCGATTTACTAGGCAAACGGTTGAAAAGTACAAAAAAGCCCTTTACAAAGCCCGGTACAGTTTTTAATATTCGCCCTGTAACGCGGAGGGATGGCAGAGCGGTTTAATGCACCGGTCTTGAAAACCGGCGTGGGTTAATAGCCCACCGAGAGTTCGAATCTCTCTCCCTCCGCCACTTACATCTCAAAAATTCCAACATCAAAGTCTTACATTTAACGCCTTTCTTTAATTCAATAGTTTAAAATTTTTAACCTTTCTGGCACACTTAACCTCAACCGGGCAAAACTAATAGTCTTGGCATAATTTGTTTAGCAAATAGGGCTGTGCTCGGCTAAGCTAAACGACAATAATAATTCTAATATCCAGTGAAACGGAGAGGCAAATTGATTAACGTCTTGTTAGTTGATGATCACGAGCTTGTACGTACTGGGATCAGTCGCATACTAATGGATGAGCGCGGTATCAAGGTGATAGGCGAAGCTGGCTCCGGCGAAGAAGCTTTACAGTTTTGCCGTCAACATGAACCTGATGTGGTGTTGATGGACATGAATATGCCTGGTATGGGCGGTATGACAGCGACTAAACGTATTCTGCATTATTGCCCGGATATTAAGATCCTCGCGCTGTCTGTATCGTGTGAAGAGCCGGTTCCTACTAAAGTCATGCAACTGGGTGCGGCTGGTTTTATCTCGAAAAACTCTCCACCGCGCGAGATGGTATCCGCTATTCGTAAAGTTTACAGCGGTGTCAGACATATTTCCGATGAAGTCGCGCAGAAAATGGCATTGAGTAAAGTGAATAATCATAGCCAGAACCCGTTTGACGATTTATCTGATCGTGAATTGCAAATCATGATGATGATTACGCAGGGCCAAAAGGTAAATGATATTGCTGAACAGCTGAATGTCAGTGCCAAAACAGTAAACTCCTATCGTTATCG
>CEVB01071802.1_pt1 | contig 17715 bp, 29 predicted proteins | sample 531381 | NCBI WGS metagenome assembly CEVB01 (sample SAMEA2622763, study PRJEB7988) | marine metagenome | biome: marine biome (ENVO:00000447); feature: surface water layer (ENVO:00002042); material: "saline water (ENVO:00002010), including plankton (ENVO:xxxxxxxx)" | depth 5 m | reverse complement strand
AATCCACCTGCAGTTACAAAAGGAAGTGGTGTACCTTGGTAAGAAATAATTGTGAATGTTGTTGTTGCAGTTGTAAGAATGAATGAAAGGTTTAACAAATTTTTTTATGGATTCTTATCTGCTTGTTTACTGATGATTATTTTTGTTAGCTGTGCTGATGAATTTTATTTTGGTAAAAGCAAAAAAGACCTAAACGAAGAATTAATAAGATCTATGTTTGAATTAGATTCGCTAATGATGAACATGAGAATAACGCTAGGAGATTCTAGCATAATACAAAAATAGGAGATAAAATGGCAAAAGAACAAAAAAAAGAAGCTGTTTTAAAAATAGACGAGAAAGAATATTTAATAGATGATTTAACTGAAGAGCAAAAGGTCATGGTAGATCATGTTGCTGATTTAGAGAGAAAAATTAATTCATCTACTTTTAATCTTCAACAACTTAACTTTGGAAAGAAAGCCTTTGTTGATGCACTAAAAACATCTTTAGAAAAGGATTCTGAAGAAAAAACTTATACGGGATAAAAAAAAATGTTCGAAACATACGCAGAATATGGAGCTGTAGGGGTAGTAACAATATTATTTGGTTATATGGTTTTAAATTTAATGTCTAGTCAAAAACTTCAAAATGAAGATTTAGATCAAATAAGACAAGCTAATGCAAAACTAGAAACTAAAATGAGTAATGTGGAGAGCATTGTTTTAAAAATGTTAGATAGGTGGAACAAGTCAGATGATACAAGTCAAAGACATAGAGAAGCCATTGTATCTGAACTAAATGATGTAACAGATGACCTATCATATATCAAGGGAAGGATGAATGGTAAATCATAATGATTGATACAACTAAAACAGTCGCAAATGGTATTGTTGGAGTTGGAGTCTGGTGGGTAAACTTGCCAATGACTTTGCAGATGGCTGTTTCACTTGCTACATTAGTGTATTTAGTAATTAAAATAAATAATGAGATCAGGAGAAAATAATGATTCAAAAAATGATTATGGAATATTTGTTTAACGATGATAACAAAGCAAAAATTATTGACGAACTAAACAAGAATGTTAACATACCTATTATCAATGAAGATACAGAAGAGAAAGTCATAGCTGCTATCTACAATGTATTTGAAGATGTAATGGGAAAAGTCTTAAGCAAGTAATGCCTAGATTTAGTACAAGAAGTAAATCAAGGTTAAATACTTGTGATGAAAGACTAGTAGAACTTTTTAAAGAAGTTGTAAAACATTTTGATTGTACGATTATAGAGGGACATAGAGGTCAGAAAAAACAAGATGAAGCATATAATAAAGGAAATAGCAAAGTTAAATTCCCTAATGGTAAGCATAATAAAAGCCCTAGTGTTGCTGTTGATGTCGCTCCCTATCCTATTAATTGGAGGGATCGTGATAGGTTTCACTACTTTGCTGGTTATGTTTTGGGAATTGCTTCCCAAATGGGAATCAAGATAAGATGGGGTGGAGACTGGGATATGGACACCCAAACCAAAGATAATAACTTTGACGATTTAGTTCACTTTGAGATTAAGGAATAATGCCTAAACAATTTAAAACATATACTAGATTTGATGGTGGTCTTAATACAAAAACAAACTCTAGGTCTATACAAGATAATGAGTTAGCACAAGCTGACAATGTTATTGTAGACGAGTTTGGTGTAGTTAAGTCTTGTGGAAAGTTTGCTGTAAATACTGGTGGTGGTAAAGACTATCAAGCTCCTGATGTAAATGCTATTCAGGCTGGTTATGGATTATTTCAAACTAGGTTTGATTATAATAAAAGCAATTCAAATACATCTGTAATATCTACATTTTATGCAAATGCTCATACTGGATCAAAAGTTACTGTAGAAAGATCAGATGGTCAAGGAGATGCTTTTACAGATGAAACTATTGATTTAGGAGCACCTACTAGCACTAATCAAGGAAAAGTTATATACCACATTGCAGATGGTATAGTTAGGGTATGTGATACAAATGTTGCTAATACATCTACAAGTATTAAAAAGTATGGATATTTTCAAACTACAGATAGGTTTAGAAATGAGTCTGGAACAACTCAAACTCCTGGTAACTATAATGGAGCAACTGGCTTTCAAGACTTAGATACAAAGTTAAGTAAACCTACTAGAGGCGTTTGTAGTATAGGAATGAGAGGCACTACTGCTGCTAGTGGAAGCGATACTTTATTAATATCTTCTATAACTGACTCTTTTCCATCTTCAGTATCTACAGAGTTAGCTAGTGGAGTATATTTAGCTGTAAATCAAACAGATGCAGCTGCAGGAAGTGGAGGTACAGATGCTATTGCAAGCAGATCAACTGATGAAAGATTGGTTGTTGCTGCAAGTGGGGCTAGTTTTGGCGATGATGGAGAAAATTATAGAATATATCCACCTGATGCTACTGGTTTTAATTTAGATTTTAAGATAACAACTAATTCCTCAGCTCCTAGTAATACAGTTGCTGCTTTCAAGGCTGGTAATTATGAATTTGCAAGCACTTTTTTGTACGATGGAGATCAAGAGTCTTTGCCATATGTTCTTGGTGGTGAGCTAACACTAGCTGATAACGATAGTATTACTTGCACAGTAATGGTTACAAATAATAGTAGTGGAACAGTTTTTCCTGCAAACATAAAAGGTGGTAGAATATACATTAGAAAAAAAGATTCAGATGAAGCTTTTATTTTTTTTGGAGAAGTTAGTCTTATTAATGGAACAAAACCTACTTTAGATGGTCAATTTACACACTGGGATCTTGAGTTTGGATCAGTTGCTCCTTTTGCATTTTCTTCTTTTGTTAGCAATGGTCTTAATGTAGATACATATGAGTCTTTAAATGGATACAATCAAGATGCATCTTTTATAAGCGTTGGTTTAGCTGGAGAAAAATATCAAACTAGCGTTGTTACAAATAGAAGAGCTTTTATAGCTAATGTCAGATATACAAATGAAGAAGGCATTATGAAAAATAAAGGCGATACTATTAGATATAGTGAGATAAATAAATTTGATACTTTTCCAGAGTTTAATTTTTTAGATATAGGTGTAAATGATGGAGAAGAGTTTATAAAGCTAGAAGCTTTTGCTGATAGATTGTTAGCGTACAAGGAAAGAACTTTATATGTTATAAACATTGGTGGTGGTTCTGATACTCAATGGTTCTTAGAGTCAACACAAAATAACATGGGTGTAAGCTTTCATTCTGCAGTTGTTAAAACAGAAATAGGTGTTTGCTGGGTAAATAAAAATGGATTGTATATCTATGATGGTTCTAGAATAACTAATCTACAAACTAAAATAATTGAATCAGACTGGACATCGTTTATAACTAGCGATACAATGTTAGCATATGAGCCTACGCATAAACATTTAGTAGTTATTAAAAGTGCTAGTGATAGTGGTTCTGATAATGGAGATGCTTATATTTATAGTTTTATCACAAACTCTTTTACAAAAGTAACTAGCTTAATATCAGATAGTGTAAAAACAAATCCAATAACAGATTTACATAATAATCTTTCTATTGGAAAAGGAACTACTCAAATAGAATCTTATGATGGAGAACCAAGTGATCATCAAACTTTTGATATTAAATTAAAAGATGATGACTTTGGATTACCAAATACTGTTAAAAAAGTATATGGTGTTACAGTAGAATACTCTACAACAGAAGCAAATACTAATGGTGTTAAGTTTGAGTATATAAATGATTCTGGTGCTAAAGTATCATCTGCTAACCTAGGAAATTTGAGTGATACAAATGATGCAGTTACTGTTGATAAATTTAATATAGGTAGCCCAGTTCTTGCTTCATCTTTTCAAGTTCAGCTTGATTTAGATGGAAACTGTGATCACAAAATACATAGTGTTGGTGTAGAGTATAGACCATTATATAAAAGGATAACATAATGGCTATTGATAGAGAAAAAAGATTTTTATATAACTCTAAAGGAGTTAAAACAAAACTACAAAAAGGCTATCCAGCTAGTAATTCTGGCAATGATGGCGAAGAAAGAATAGTCAAGACACCTGATGGTAAACTTAGACTTTATAGAAAAGAACTTGGTGCTTGGCACTATTTAGAATTTATAAGGAGTTAAAATGACTTTAGCAGAAATATTAGCTGGTATAAGAGCTGGACAAGCTGTTGGTCAATCTGAATCTTTTACTAATTTAACTGGTGTAGCTGCCGAAGAAAGAGCATCTTTAGCTGATGCTAGAAGAAAGTTACAAGAACAAAGAAAAGAAAGAGAAAGACAAGCTGCCAGACAAGAAAGAAGAAGAGGTGGTGCTAGAACTATAGGTGCTCTTGGAGGTGCAGCTCTTGCTCTTCTTGCTAGTGGTGGAACTGCAATGCCATTGGTTCTGGGTGCAGCTTCTGGGCTTGGTAGTTTTCTTGGTCAAAAAGCAGCTGGTGATTTATCTTTAGATGATGTTAGATCTGGACTAGGTGGAGGTATGTTTTTTAGAGGTGCAAGAGAAAATATATCTGGAGCTGAAAGAGATATAAATAGATTTTTAAATGAAGCAGAACAAAATTTTAAACAAAGACAAGCAGTTAGTGCTATTGGAGATGCTATCACTGGTTACAGAGCAGGTAATTTTTTAGCTAACTTTGATCCTAGTAAAAAGTTTAGTATTGGAGATTTATTTAAAAGAGAGCCTAAGGTAACTCAGCTAAATGATACTGCTAGCCTTTTAGATCCACCCAAGGCAATGGATTTACTTGAGCCAATAAAAGATAGAATAAACATTCCAGTTGCAACACCAAGTGCCTATGAAACTGGTATGAGGCTTTTAGAGTTTCAAGAAAATAACCCTATGTCAGCAGTAAGTAATGCTAGAAGAGGTAGTTTTTTAATGGGTAGTGGTGCTGGATACAATCCGTTTGGTTAAAGGAAAAAGGTAAAATTATGACATTTCAAGAATTATTAGAACAAGCTGGCTTACAAGATCAAGCTGCATTATTTCAACAAGACCCAGCTCAGATAGCTGCATCTTTAGGATTTACTGGAACTCAAGCTCAACAGTTTGGACAGTTTTTTCAACCCTTTAATCAACAAAGACTTTTAGATGCTGCAACAGAAATTCAAAACAGACAAGCAACAAGAGAAGGATTTTTACAATCTCAGTTTCAATCTGGATTTCAAGGGCTTGGTCAAAGCTTAGGACAAGCAACAAGACAAATAGGTCAGGCAGCTGGTAGAGCTGGATTTGCTGGTTCAGGTGCAACTCAAAGACAAATAGAGCAAAGCAGAGAAAGAGCTAATCAAAGTCTAGCTGATATAATGCAAAGAAGAGCTCAAGGTATGTTTGGCATAGAACAGCAAGCTGGTCAAGAAAGAGCTGGTTTAACTGGTTTGTTACAAAACTACTTGACTGGAGTTTTTTCTCAAGCTAGAAGAATACAATCATTAAATCCAACTGGTGGTTCTGGAACTACTCCAATGCCACAACAAGGAGGATTTGGTGTCGGAGCAGGCGGTATGGCTGGTGGAACAGACCCATTAAAAGAAGAAGAATTAAAGTTAAATACAAACTCAATGAGTATTTATTAGGAGATAAACATGGCTAATGGATTTACATTTGAATCACCTTTAAATAGATTGTTGGATGTTACTATCCCTAGATTTTTAGAATCTCAACTTGCTAGGCAAGAAAGAGAACAAGTTAGAGATCAAGCTAGGCAAGATAGGATGGATGATATAGAAAGACAGCAACAAAATATGTTAAGGCAAGAACAAATTGCTGAAGATAGATTTAATAGACAAATGATGGAGCAAGACAAGCAAAATTCATTTATGAGACAACAAGCTTTTAAGGAAGAACAAGACAGAGAAGAGGCTAGGATTGAAGAGAAAAAAAGATATCTTGAGTCTGTTTCAAGAGAAGACGATAAAATATTGTATGAAGAATTAACTAGCGGAAAAGATCTTAAATCTATTGTTAATATGGCTCAAAGAGACGAGGGTAACAATATTATTTCTGGCAATATTTTTAATAATTCTGCTTTTGACAGAGGATTTGCATCTATTGCTAAAAAAGCAGAGTCAGAAATAAAAAGCAATCAAGCCTTTGTAAAGTCTCTTGAGTTTGACCCATCTTTGCAATCATTTTTTGAAAGACAAATTAACACTAAGGGTATGCAAGAAGGTTCTAACGATCTTATTTTTAATTATTTACAACAAAAGTTAAGTATGGAAGATGCTCGGAAAGCCAGAAGTCTAGCTAACTTAATAAATATTTATGGTGCTGAACAAACAAGACTTAAAAATCTTAGAGACAACTATCAACAATTATTAACAATAGGAGGAAGCAAACAAGATCAGCAAAATGCTATCTCACAAATTGAAGCAGTAGAGGGTAATGTTAATAATTTATATGACAGATTACAAACCTTTATACAAAATACTCCATCATATAATACTAATATAGATGTTAAAGAAGAATCTGATAATGATATAGTTGCTTCTGCAAACTTTGGAACAACTCCAGAAACTGCAGTAGAAATAAAAAAGGGAGAGAATATAGGAGAAACTATACCTCCAGGTGGTTTTGTTTTTAGAACAAATCCAGATACAAATAATCGTGAATTATTTTTTAAAAATGATGAAGGAAAGTTTGAAGAGTATAGGGTTCCTCCAGAAGCTAGTGATAGACCAGACTTAACTGCTATTCAAAGATTAGCTGGCACTTCTCCAAACCCAACTGGAATCCCAGCTAGAGATGTAAGAGATTTGTTAAGGACAGCTCCTAGGGTAGAACAACAATTTGGAACTGGAGAGGGTGGTGTCTTAACATTGGGTGGCTCTCCTAAAGAACAAGTCCAAGCAGTTAAAGTTGTAGAAGATAACTCAGATGTAGCTATAAAAGACTTAACAAAGAGCAGGAGGTTAGCTGTTGCAGGTAGAGAAAGCGAAGAAGAGTATCAAGAAAAAAGAAACTTAAAAAATTTAGAACTGCAAAATTTAATATCAAATGCTTATGAAGCGTATTTAAATGAAGGCACTAGTGCTAGAGTTAAAGCTAGATTAAAAAAGTTTTTACAAAGAATGAAAGATACTCAGAAAAAACCTATGTTTACTGGTATACCAGCTCCTGGGTTTGAGCCTTTTAGAATAACTGGTGGAAGAAATATATTTAACGAAGATACTGTAAATCTATTAAATCAAATAGAACTTTAATATGGCTAGTTTTACTTACGAAGAATTAGCTGGTTCTGTTGATTCTAGTCCAAAGCCTAATAAGCAATTTACGTTTGAAGAGCTTTATAAAGATACAACTGGATCAGATTATATTCCAAAGCTAGATAATAGCTATTTAGATAAATGGCTGCCAAACTGGATTAAAAAAGGATATAATGAATCTATCACTGGTATGGCAGAAAGAGTTGTGTCTGGTCAAGATAGATTTGATATTTCTGGTTATGATGGTAGTATACTATCTGATATAGGTTCTGCTATTGTTGGCTTTATGATGCCTGCTGATTTGGTTGCTACAGTAGCTGGTGGAGGAGTTGGCAGTCTTGCTACAAGAGGTGCTGCAAAGTCTGGTTTAAAAAGAGCTATGAACATGGGTGCTAAGAGAATGGTAAACTTTGGTTTGAACAAAGAGCTTAGCGATAAAGTAATAGAAGAGGGAGCTAAAAAACTTTTATCTGGTGCTTCTATTCAAGCTGGTGCTATTGGAACTTATACTGGTCTAAACTCAGCACTAAAACAGCAAATAGAAACCAATGATATTGATTGGACTAAATCTTTAACAGATGCATCTAAAGCTGGTTTATCTGGTGCAGTAGGAGGTGCTTTGTTTGGTAGAGCAGTTGCAAGAGGTTCTTCTACAACAGCAGCTTTAACTCAAGAAGCTATAGGTTTTAGTACTGCTGAACCTATATTAAGTGGTAGGTCTCCAGACCCACAAGACTATCTTACTGGATTAGGAACTGTTCTTGGTATTAGAACTGCACAAAAGGCTCCTGGTTTTTTAAGAGATGAGTTTTCTAAGATTAGACAGAGATACTCTAACAAAGAGTTTGACCCTACAAACAAACTATCTTCTGCAGATAAAAATGACTTAATAAACCTAGCTGAAGACTATGCTACACAACGATCTCTAGCTCAATCTTTTAGCGAAACATGGGGTTTAAAAGAGAATATAAAAGGAACATACATACCAGAGGTAAGGATATCTGATGATATAAGAGTAAAAGTTCCTACCAATCAAAAACTATACAATCAAGTTGTTTCTGGTTTGAGAGCTAGTATGAGAACAGCAGAGTTAGCTCCAACAAAGAAACAGATAGATAAATTATACACAGATGCATTACAAAAATCAACTGGTAAAAAAACAAATGCTTTTAAAGAGGTAAAAGGTTTTAAGATTATAGAAGAGGGTGGAACTAAATCAAGAAACATCACATCAAAAGAGTTCTTTTCTGTATACAATAGAAATCCTTTGGTTAGAATAAATGCAGAAAGTTTGTCATTAAAATTAAAAAACAAGCTAGAATTAGATGATGACGCTTTCTTAGCTGAGTTTAATAATATTGAGCTTTCAAAAGTAGGCGATGGTCAGCTTAAAGAAGTAAATGAGAGATTATTTAAAAGGGTAGAGAGAAACACAATTTATAAACAATTTGTAGAGTATTCTAATGAGATACCACAAAAAGATTTATTCGATCATGTTTTTGGAGAGAACATAGCTAGATACTTTAAGTCTTACCAAAAGTCATTTAAAAATCCTAGAGCTCAAAATGTAGCTAAGCTTATGGCTAATGCTAGAAACAATATTGTAGAAAGAGAATCTTCTCAGTTAACCAATCTAAACAACTCGCCATTAAAAGCAATAAAAGGCAATGATTCAAGAAATAAAGATGTATATGCAGAAGTTTTAGGAATAAAAGAAGTTACCCCTGAAAACAAAGATATTGTTCAATGGTTGCAAAACTGGGCAAAAGAAACTTATAGCTATGCTGGTACTGGAAACATAGTTAGAGCTGGAGAGATAAAAAAATATTTACCTATAATGTACAAACCTAAAGTTATGAATGCACTATTTGATGACTATGTTTCTATTAACGAAAGGTTTGGAAGAGCTTTTGACGAAACACTAAGAGGGACAGAGGTTGAAGCTGCTTTTGCTAGCTTTATTAAAAGAAGGGTTCTTGCTGGAGACATGAAACAATCTTCTAAAGACTTTATTATTGCTGTAAAAGATGCATATGGTATTAGTATGCGAGATGCCTATGAACTTGTTACTGAAGGTATTACTGCTAACACTATAGCACCAATGAACTTTGTAGAAAAAACAAGAAAGTTAAAAATAACAAAAGATAACTTTGAAAGACTTGCTCCATTCTTAGAGCTAGACCCTTTTACTTTGGTTGCTGTGTATGATCACAGATTAGCAAGAAGGGTAGAAACTGCTAAGATATTTGGCAGAAACAATGAGGTTATAAATAATTCTGTTGTTCAGTTGCAAGCCACAGCAGGTAGAGAAGCAGCTTTATTGACAGATGGTATAGCAAAACTTACTGGTGCAGTTGAAAATGATGTAAGTAAAAACTTTGCTCCTAGAACAAGAAAGTATATTCAAAACTTAATGGCTTTTGAAACTATATCTAAAATATCTTTAGGTACTGCTACTATTGCTAACATAGGTCAGCCTTTAATATCTATTATGCCTCAGCTAGGAATGTTTAGAACAGTAAGAGGTTTTGTTAAACTTCTTGATCCAGAGTATAGAAAAAAGTTAACAGTTCCACAAGTTGAGTTAGTCAAAGAGCTTTTAGGAGAAACTGGTACTGGAACTGTCATGAGAAGATACGCTGAGCTTTTTGCTAAGTATAGTGGATTTAATCCTATAAATAAATTTAATAACTTACTAGCAGCATCTGTAGCAAAGACAGCTATAGATGATTTTGTTAGAATAGCAAGGAACAATCCAAATAGTATAAGAGGTAAGCAAGCAGTACAAAAACTAAAAACTTATTTTAACATAAGTCTTGATAAAAACAAACTGCCTACTGAATCTCAAGTAGTATCAGGTATGTCAAACTATGCGAGAAAATCTCAGCTACAAAGAGACTTTCTTAGAGAGCCTAATTGGTTTAGCAATCCGAAAACAAGACCATTAGTTATGTTCAAAAGCTTTGGATATAACCAAGCTAGATTTATAAAAGATAGTATAAAAGCAGAAATGAAGATGGGGAACCCCTTGATATTTTTAAGACTTGGACTAGCTGGTATGGCAGGTGGTTCTTTTATACAATTTGCAAAAAATAGTATGTTTGAGTTCTTTTCTGGTAGACCAGTTTATAACGAAAAAGATCCTACATTTGATGAGTTTATAGAGAATCTGTCTGCTGTTGGTGCTTTTGGTATGTTAACAGATTTTATAGACATAGAAGATTCTGTTGGTAACTTAAAGTTTGCTGTTACACCAGTATTTTTAAGCGATTTAACAAATGGATTTAAGGCATTAGAAGAGTTTCAAAGAAGCGTTGACACATTTGGTATGACTCAAACACCATTCAGAAGAGCTTTATATAAAGCATCTCCAATACTAGGTTCTGTTCCTAGAAGAGTTGCTGAAAATATTCTTGCTACTGAGGGTCAAAAAAGAGCTACTCAAAAATCTAGAAAGTCAAGAGTAAAAAGTAATATATTAGATTTAATGATAAAAGGAGATACTGACAAAGCATTATCTAATCTTAGAAAATGGAATGAAAAATTTCCTACAAATGCTCTTTCATATGATGACATAAGTCCAAAAACTATCTATAGAAAAGTATTAAATAAACAAATAAGAATAAATCAAGAAAATATAAAGTTAGGAAGATAATATGGCTACAAATTTAAAAAATGTTAATTTAAAGGGATTAACTTCTATGCAAAAAAAACAAATGCAAAAGCATAAAGTTCATCACACTAAAAAACATTTAAATTTAATGGCATCTGAAATGAGAAAAGGTAAAACCTTTAAACAATCTCATAACAAAGCTAAAAAAATGGTAGGAAAGTAATTTAGTTTTATGCCAAAAAGAAAATTTAAAAAAGTACGTAAAACAAAAAGAGGAACTCCACTTAAATATGTGAGAGGCTCTAAGAATCCATCTGCTAGTGAGGCTGAGATAATGAGAACAAGAAGGCTTTACAGAGAGGGAAAGCTAACTCCAGCTATGATGGATGCTATATCGGAAGTGAGGAAGAATAGTGGCAACAAGAAAAAAAAGCGTAAGAAAAAAAGCAAGTCCTAAGAAAAAATCTACTGGAGGCAGTAAAGCTGCAGTACTAGCAAAGTACTCTAAGAGTTCTGGTATATCTAAATCAACCTTGTCTAAGGTGTACTCGAGAGGGTTGGGGGCGTTCTATTCCAGTGGTAGTAGACCTGGAGTATCTGCTCATCAATGGGCTGCAGGTAGAGTAAGAAGCTTTGCTACTGGCAAAGGTGGTGCTAGAAAAGCTGATGCTGATTTGATCAGAGGTGGTAAGAAGAAAAAGAAGACTACTACAAGGCGTAAAAAGAAATGAAGAAAAGGAAGAAGAGAGACCCAAAGGTAGGGACTGGTAAAAAGCCTAAAGGTTCTGGTAGAAGATTATATACAGATGAGAACCCTAAAGATACAGTGAGAATAAAATTTGCTACGCCTGCAGATGCTAGAGCAACTGTAGCTAAAGTTAAGAAGATAAGAAAGCCTTTTGCTAGAAAGATACAGATACTAACTGTGCTAGAGCAGAGGGCTAAGGTAGCTAAAAAACCACAACAAGCTAAGATAGCTAAGGCTGGTAAAGATGCTATTAGAAGAATGAATAAAAAAAAATCTAAAGCAAAGAAAAGGAGATAGTATGCCTAAAGGAAAAGGAACTTATGGTAAAAAAGTTGGTAGACCAAAAAAGAAAATGAATGGTAAGAAAATGAATGGTCTAACTGCAAAGCAAAAGACATTGCCAAAGAAACTTCAACAAATGATATTAAAGTCTAAAGCCAGAAAAAAGAAGAAGAAGTAATGGCTACCAAAAAGAGAGGAAAGAAGAAAGATCCGAGACTGGCTAAGGCTGGTGTCTCTGGTTACAATAAACCTAAGAGAACCCCTGGCCATCCTACAAAGTCTCATGTTGTGGTTGCAAAAGAGGGAAGTAAGGTTAAATTAATACGCTTTGGTCAGCAAGGTAAAAAGGTAGGAACTCTATCTGGTACTGCTGGTAAACCAAAGAAAGGTGAGTCTGCTAGAATGAAAGCCAAAAGAAAGTCATTTAAAGCTAGACATAGAAAGAATATAGCAAGAGGTAAAATGTCTGCAGCTTGGTGGGCAGATAAAGTAAAATGGTAATATTATGAACAACGAACAATTATTTAAACTAATAGATTCTTTAACTCAAGGACAAGGTGCACTTTCTAAAACTCCTATGGGTAGAGAGGTTTTATTTTTAACTAGTCCAAGCATGAATCCTGGAGTTAGTGTACCAGAGAATGTTGACATACAAGAGATTATAAGAGGAATGGCAAAACCTAACTCTCCTATACAAAGTCAGTTTTCTAGCATGATGGGTAGATTTAAATTAAGCAAAGACGCAAGCTCTAAATCTATAGATGATATAATAAAAGAAGCTGATCTTTCTCAAACATTATCTAAGGCTCAGATGGATAAAACAAATGTAGATACTCCAACTCAAGTATCAACAGATGACTTGTCTAGAATGGTTGGACAGAGCTCTGATATAAAGAATGTAAATGATTTAGTAAAATATTTAGTTACAGTTAGACCTAGATTTCAAATAGGTGATCCTAGTGCTACTGAAGACTTAAATAACTTCTTTAGAATAATACAAGATAGCGATGCTGTTCCTAAGAGTAGAAAGTCTATGTAAATAAAAAGAGGGCATAGCTCGACTACTACACCCTCTTTCTCTGCACAAGTAAAGAGGCAATATGACTGCACTCTATAAGGAAAAACTTTTCTCTCTCTCCCTCCTAGGCTAGAGGGGTTTAGCTTAAAAACTTTGCCCCTCTAGTTTCTTCTCTATCTTCAGACCAATACCCATTGTATTCTTTGTGTGCCCACTTCTCTGCTCTAATCTCCCACCTGTTATCATCATGATAGTCTTTATCACAGTACACAGCTACTGTACCAGCTTGTGCATACTTTTTAAGAAATTTGCTAATACCTAGATTCCTAGCATCTAACATATGTTTTGCTTCGTGTAAAACAGTAATAAACATATCTTTTGGATTGGTTTTTTCTGGTGGTATATCTTTGATAATTACTTTATCTTCTTCTGGTATGTATTTTGCTTTTACATCTAAATCTTTATCCAATATAATAACTGGATGTAAGTTATAATGATCTAGTATTGACTTGACTATTATTTTCTTCAATTCTTATCTGTCCTTCTAACTCTATTGAGTTTTTATTCTTCTCATGTATAGTCGCTTCCTTTATATCATTGAATAGCTTGCAACTATCTCCAGAATATCCTAGCTCTACAGAACCTGGAGTACCATATCTATTCTTAGAAACAATAAGCATTATCTCGTTTGGCATCCATATTCTACCATTGGAATCCTCTGCACCATATCTTGATACATAAGGATAGTGTGTAAACACTACCATCTCTGCATCTTGCTCAAGAGAGCCAGACTCTGCAAGGTCTGATAGTCTTGGTGTTGAATCGATCCTATGTTCAATGTTTCTGTTTAATTGTGATACTAAAATTACGCACATGTCGTTGCCTTTTGCAAGCCATTTGTAACGCATAGTTGTATCACGAATCTTATGTCTTAAATCACGATTGTCATTTGATGGGTATTCAATCAACCCAATATGGTCATCAATAACAACGTCTGGTTTTATTCTTGTTATCTCGCTAAATGTGTCATGCATATCTCTTACTGAGTCATACATAAATAATTTATCTTTATAGTTATTTCTAATATATTCTATAGCTTTATCTACCTCTGGCTTTACAGACTTAGCACCACTCCTCAAACCTCTGTAAGAAATAGTATCTGACTCCATAGCTATAAACTTTTTCATCATCTCTACGTTAGGCATCTCACGATTAAACATAACTACTCTCTTACCAGACAATACTAATTGTCTAGCTATGTTTGCAGCCACAGTAGTCTTACCATTAGCTGGTCTACCTGCTACGATAGTTATCTCTCCTCTAGTCATGCCATGCACTACTGAATCTAGTTTGTCTAGACCAGTTTTTATTATACCTCTACTATTAAATATAGAGTCGTTGGTTTCTTCTAGAGTTTTATCTATGTTAAAATCATTCTTAGATGGTCTAAGGTTTATAAGGTTAGATGAATCTAAGTTAACATCATTGATAAGAGAGTCTATATCTTTGTGATTGTCCTCAGCATTCTTGATTAATCTATGAGAATGCTCTACCATCTTTCTCCTTAGGTAGTGTTCATGAACCATTCTTGCATAGCTCTCTGCATTGCTAGTAGTAGCTTCGCTAGTAGCTATACCAGATATCTCATACGCTATCTCTCTGTCTTTATAATCTTTTTTAGGAAAGTTATGTACAACAGATATCATATCTATGGATTCGTTCTTATCTTTTAGCCTTGATATGGTTCTCCATATATCTTTATTAAATCTATCATAGAATACATTGTCTTCTTCTATCCATCTTCTGACCACATCAATAACAGATGGGTCTAACATCATTGTAGAAAGCAATGATCTTTCTGCTTCTATATTGTGCATATAACCTCTAATCTACCCTTGGTGGTATTCTATCCATAGTCAGATACTCGTTTCTTTTTCTTACAGCTTTACTTGAATTGTTGTTTGTTACTATCGCAGATAAGTATCTTAGACCCTTACCTTCTCTGGGTGCATTAGACTTCAAGTAATTGTTTAAGGACATGATTATCATATCTGTATCACATCCATCTATCTCTGATAGAAAAGCGTGTACATCTGTATCTGTTAACTGGATTGACCTAGATGCATTTATCTCTTTGATTGCAAGGTCTATAAGACTCAAGCACTCTTTGCTATATCGCATCCTCTTGGTTTGTATTTGACTTTTATATTCTTGTTTTTTTACTGTCGATCCACAAGTGGGGCATTTTTCTTTTCTACTTGGCATGTTGGACACTCTTTCTTTTCCATTCTGATTGTACCAAATACACTTTTATCTAGATATTCTACTGACTCTACTCCGTTTTTTAATCCATTTCTATGATATTCTCTATTACATGTAGTGCATCTTCTTGGTGTTAGCTTACTATCCATAGATCTTCTATCATTTGACTGAACTACTTTTGACCTATTCTCTGCTCTCATGCCAGCAAAATCAAACCACTCATCATCAAAATAATGTAGCAATGCTTCTATCTTTGCATACTCTCTTCTTTGATATGATTTATCACTTGTTCTTAAGTTTGTCCCATTGTCAGCCGCTGTTACGAGAGAGAGCTTACCATCTCTAACCAGTCTTCGTACTTCTGGATTACGTAAATCTGCCCTCGGTCTTCTTTCACTATCTGTATGTCCACTTCTTTCGTTGGTGTTAACCATTTTGCTATCTTCTTTCTCACTTTACATTGTGCTTTATATTTGTTAATTAGCAAGTCTACCTCTGGATGTTCTCCTAAAGACCTGCCATCAGAGCCCCATGCTCTTTTAGAATCTAAGCCTTTTTTTATTGCTTTGTCAACACATTCTTTTTCGAATCTATTTCCTTTTTGTTTACTCTTACTAGGCATAGTGATCACAATTCTCATAGTTATCCATGTTTCTTTCTATCCAGAACTTATGGTCTGGACTAGCATTGTCATAATATGGATAACAAGATTTACATAATAAATAATGTCTAGGACTCATTCTATCGCTATCGCATAGTAATAGTATATGCCATCTATCACTTTTCTTTGCCTCACAATTAGAGCAAAACTTAGGCAGTTTTGTGTTTTTTATCTTTAGATTCTTTGCTTTCATCTTCCAACTCTTTTGCTTTTGATTCTATGTATTTTGCAAGCTTTTTAGTATCTTTCTTCATATTTAAATAATGCTCTATCAATACTCTTAAAGTCTGCAGTTCGTTTGCCATAGACCTAACTACACTATACACAGTTTGCAAGTCTAGCTGAATCTCTTTTATTGTAGGTTTGTTTTTTCTTTTTTTCATAATTTTTTAGTGGAGAGTGGTGCCAACCAGATCAATTATATAATTCATTTGTACACATACAAGTTATTATTATCTAATATATCCTCTCCACTATTTCTCTTAATTCTTCAAAATGATGATTTTTTAAATTCAAGTTCTTTTTTATACTCTCTATATCCTTCATATCGCTGTCTAAGCTTGTACAATAATAATTTATCTTCTCTTGGAGAGAGTTCGTCGATTGGTTTTTTTGGTGCAACTTCTCTCTTGATATCGACCATTTCATCTATGCCTCTCTTCCATCCCATCATGCTTGTCATTTCGTTTTCTATCTCTATCCATTTTGATATCTTCATTAGCTCTGTCCTCTCTTCTAATAATCATTCCTCTTTCTTCTGCTTTAGTACATATAAATTTTACAAAATTGTCTATATCTTCGCTAGTGGTGCTATCGCCTTTTTCTATCATTAAACTTTCTATTCCTAAAAGTGCACTAATTGAACCGTCTATTACTATGTTATCACCTAACTCATCAGAGTCAGCTTTTATTTCTGATGCTTCTGCCATTGTTATTCTATTCATTACTTATCATCTCCTCATGATTTATATCTACCTTAAGTGTAAACTGTCTATCAGATTGGTCTGTAAAATTTATGTAGTGCTCTCCAGTCTCTGAAGATCTTTTGATATTTACTTTCTTTATGTCTTCTATTCCATTTAAAGACATGATGGTAGATAAAGCACTATTAATATTGTGTGTGTCCATATATTCTCCTATATTGCTGGCATTAAATACCAAAGTATAAGAAAAGGTAGTATCAAATGCCCTACGCTATAATATGATTTTTTATAATACATAATTTTCTCCAAGTGGGGTGTAAGAAAGGAAAAACTCACACCCCATTTTTCTAATCAAACAACTACTAGAAAGGCAAATCTTCTGTTAAATCTTTCTTAGCTTGACCTTCCCATCTAAATATAGCTACAGCTTTTGGAGTCTTAACTTTCTCTCCCTCGCTGTTTGTCCATTCGTTATGCTTTACCTCTATCTCAACTGGCATACCTACGACATCGCTCTCGTTTACATTAGGTAAGAAGTATCTACCCTCACTATCTGGCTCTGATACTATTCCAAAAGATTGTATTAATTCCATATAGGATTTATTCGATCCACTATTCTCTTCTAAGTTAGGATGAGTAGTCTTATCTGGCTTCTTAAATCTAAAGAAACCTTTAGAGCGTACCTCTTTACCTACGAAAGTCTTACCACTAATCTCATTACCATTGTCTTCGTAAGTGTTCTCTTCGTTCTCTGGTGCTATCTCAAACTTAACTTCATAGATATCAGATATGTATTTATTCTTGATAACTATGTTCTCTTTAATTACTAAATCTGTAGCATGTGCTTTATACATTCCTTCTGGCATTAGACCAGAGAAATCCATAGATGGATCGTAGTATGCTTCAGATGTACTTTTATCTAGTATTGTATCTACGTTACTCATTTAATCTTCTTTCTTTGGATTATCTATTAATTTATGTAGCCTAGCTTCATAAGCT
>CEVB01016052.1_pt1 | contig 17761 bp, 21 predicted proteins | sample 531381 | NCBI WGS metagenome assembly CEVB01 (sample SAMEA2622763, study PRJEB7988) | marine metagenome | biome: marine biome (ENVO:00000447); feature: surface water layer (ENVO:00002042); material: "saline water (ENVO:00002010), including plankton (ENVO:xxxxxxxx)" | depth 5 m | reverse complement strand
AAATAACCCACTCTGACCAATTCTCGCTGTTAAATGCTGGCTGTATTAGAGCTGATTCAGCAGATAGAGCTTCGGTATCCACTGCAGACAAAATGTCTTCTTCTTCGTTGTCAAAAGATAAAATCTCTTCATCATCTTCTTCTTTAGCTTTAAGTAAAAGCTCTACCAAAGGCTTTTTGCTTTGTGCAAGTAACTCTTGGTCTTCTACTCCAAGTGAAATAAGCTCTTCTCTAATTTCTTTAACGCTTGTATTTTCATAGCCATGCTTAGTTGTCATAAATTTAAACCTCTATTTCTTTGAATCTATTTTCCCGTGACGGCATCTTTGTTTTAATTTTTTCAAGCTCTTTTTCTATTGATACCCAAACATCTCTCATTAATTTTTTAGACAGGCTCTTCTTTTTGTGAGCTACCCTCAAAACCATTATGCCATGATATCTTAAAAGTCCATTCTTTTCATTATCAGATTTTATAGTCTTCCTAAGAGATTCTTCTCCCCATATTGGCAAAAAGTGTGACGGACCATCTATCTCTATCGCTGTAGAAATTTCAGGTATATAAATATCTACTTCCAATGACGAGTTGGGTACAATACCCTTCTTATGATATTCTATTACATAGTTGTTTTCTGTCAACCTGTCTCTTATGTATTTTTCTAGCTTTGAACCCTCAATAGATGCCCTCTTTATTCCAGGAACTGCCGAGTCTCTAAGCTTTTGCCTATCCTCTTCAGACATGTTTTGCCACTGCTCTCTTGCCAACTTTTTTCTAGCTTCAAGCTGTTCATCCGACAAGTTTTCCCAGTTATTTGCAACAGATTCTGATATTTTCACCCTAGTCTCTTCAGAATGCCCCTTATCTTTCGTAGGATGCTTGCTACGGCCCTTTTTTAAAGCAATTGACTGCGCTGAGGCCTTATCTCTTATTTTAATTCCATGCGATTTTAGAGCCCTACGAACTTTATTTGGATATGTATCAAGCTCCTTAGCAATATCGCCGATACTTCTTTCCAGCTTGCAATACTGCTTTTCACACCACTTTTTATCTTTAAGGTCTTTCATCATCTACTCCAATATGTTTATAATTTTATTTATATCAAAGTCTTCAATCACATTAGAAACTTCTCTATTAAAGCAGTTTTCTATGGCCGCTTTATGAAACTGGCTCCTCGCAACAAGCTCAATAGAGCTATCTAAAATTGCATTTTTGTATCTATCGTATTGTTTTATGGTAGCATTCCTAATCCACTCCAAATCCCATACATAAAAAAGTTTTCTTTCGCTAGGAAAACATCTAAGTTTTTCAGCAGTGGAGAAAGAGGTTGCTATGACTGGCCCAGCGTGTGACCAGCATTCTGATATGTCCATAACCGCAAAGTTCACTGGCATGCAGGAAGAACTCATATTTTCATAAAAAACAATCGCATCCTTGTCAGGCTTTTCTTCAAACATTTTATTAATTTGAGTTATAACAAAAAAAGAAAGCTGGCTTGAGCCGAGGTTAGGAACCAATACACTAAAATTTTTCATGTTATCTTTTTCCTCTATAGGCATCAATAAAGTCAGAGCATATTGCGTATGCCCCATCTATTGAGCCGCAGTAATCTTCGGGTCGCATAATTATAGAATTTTCAATCTTGCACACAAATCCAGGATAAGACAAAATAATGCCTTTGCTAGTTATAGTATATTTATCATTTTCATGCCAGAAGCAATGTATGTCGTCGGACTCTCTCATTTTTACTAAAGCCGCGATATTTTTTGCGTGGCACAAAAGACTGTCGTTTTTTAAAAATGACACATCTATTTCATGTTCTGGAAAATCATGCCCTAAATACATTTGTCCGTTTATGTTCCAGACATCTATTTCTACGTTGTAACCATTTTCGATTGCGACGGCTATGTACTCAGGGCTATTCTCCATAAGTTTATTAGCCCCAAACATGTTTCCTCTGTGTGATATTAATAGCATATTAGACCCTCTTTTTTAAATATACCAAGTATCATTTCCACAGCATTATTATTTAAATGTATGCCCACACTGTCTGTGTATTTAGTATTTGTTTTTCTGAGGCCGTTGGATTCAGTTGTCATTTCATAAAAGGCCGTAACAAATTTTATCCCCTGTTCGTCACACATGGACTTTAGCATTTCGTTAAACAATTGTGTTATTTCATTTCTTTGCTCATCTGTTCCAAAAGAAGGGCCAGTAGTATATGGGTTTTCTTTTCCGTGAGATGCAACTGGACCCCAAGCGATACATCTTACCCCTAAATTACTGTAATGCAATATTGTTTTAAAATACCTAGAAACACACTCAAGAACAATGTCTTTAGTTTCTCTTTTCTGTAGGTCTATTTGTTTTTTTAAATGAGCCCTACAATCAACCTCCCCAAAGCAAAAAGCAACATAGTCTTCATCAACGTTGACTGTAGAGTTTATTATCTCGTCAATTATATTTCTTTTATTTTCAATGTTATATGCTGTAGCAGGACCTATCCTGTAAGACCTAAAAAATGGAAGCAGGTCGTGCGAGCGATTGGGCCATTCTGGTTGCATTGTATCACTGCCACTAAATATGGATGCGTGACTATCACCTATGAAGTGTATCATAATAACCAAATATCCTCTTTTTTTATTACGCTGGGAAGGTTGTTTTCTTTAACAAAATTTCTGCACCATTCTATTTCTTCATAAGTTGGTATTATACGGTCTTTGTCATCTTTTAGTATATGTACAGTCACACCCTGATTCATGACGTACTTTGATGAGTCCCTCATTCTTTTTGACCAATCAACATCTTCTGATTCGGCCGCCATTAGAGTTTCAGTTAAGGGCCATTTTTGCATAGTTTTTTTCTTGGCAACCCAATACCCTCCAGATATGTACATGTGTTCTGTTTTTTTGTAATCATATGGAACTAAGCAAGCAAAGTGGCCTCCAATGTCATCTTTATTTCTGGTGAAGAAGTATTTAAAATAACAAAGTTCTGGGTCATCCCAGGCACACCAGTCTCTGTATCTGGAGCCGTCTTTGTTTTTTATTACGTTCATTGCCACATCCCAATCGTCTCCAAATTCTTCCCAACCTTTTTGCCAAGATTCATCAATAGCAAAATAGTCATGCATGTATACTATGTTATCGTAGCTTGCATTTTCTGTAATTATATTCTTCTTTCTTGTAATCCAACCCCAATGCTCATGCTCATCAAATTCTATGTGATTGACATTGCCATTATATGCATCTGTACCTCCAACAACGATTATTTCTGCATCTCTAGCAAACTTGTTTATTTTTTCAACAAGGGTGGTAACGCGAGCCTCTTGATTATCAAAAGTTATTATACCAAATGTAAATTTCATTTTAGCCTTCCCAACACAGTTTTATTTCTTGATGTGTACCAATTACTGTGCTAAAATCCATAGATTCTAAACAAAGCCTTTTTCCGTTTAAAAATAAATCGTTTAATTCCTCTGGCGTGTTTCCAAAAAATTTGCCAGCTCCATTAAAGCATGTTTCTTGAACTCTATTTATTGGCGTATTTACGACAAAGCTTTTTTCAAAACATCCCATATCATCCTTAAAATCTTTACAGCCATTTTCAGCTATGTGTATTCTATGCGCTTTGCCCTCTAGGCTATTTGGATTATAATATCCATCCGTGTTTTTTATAACCCACTTAGCCATTTCAGATTCAAATATATGTCCGTCTAAAGAAAATGGGTATGCAAAATTAGAATCCTCCCTTTCTTTTTTCCATTTCCATTTTTTTATTTTTCCCTCCCCTGATATCACTGGGTCTGGTATTAAGCACATAGTATTTTTGTATTGGTCTTGCACGAACGTGTTTGTCCCAAGCCTTAATGAGATACACATTAGGCTCTTCGTAGTCACAAACTCTTTTTCAATGACTTCAAAATCATGATTAAAATTTCTATAAATCAAATCATCATCTGTAAAAAAAAGAACGTACTTAGACCACCCACGCATTAAAGATTCTAGCGTGTCATTAAAATCATTATATTTATTTTCATCTTCAAATTTAAATCCAGAGGAGGGCCAAAGCTCACCCAAGCGTTCATACCCGCTAGCAAATTCTTTAGAGCTAGACGTAAATATTATCGATATATCACATCTTTCTTTAAGTGAGCCTAAATTTTTTGATATTGATTTCAGGCAGAGGTCTAACTGAGCAGGTCTATCCTTAGAAAATACAACTATACTTAGAGGCTTATCCATTAAACACAAACCTTTTTATTAGATAAATACCAATTAACAGTTTCCTCCAGACCTTCCCTTAAAGGTATTTCTGAACTAAAACCAAAGGACTGTTTGGCCTTGGCTACATTAAGGCACCTTCTAGGTTGACCGTCTGGCTTGTCTTTATTATACCTAACCTTTCCTTTGTGGCCCATTATTTCTCTCAACATCTTAACCAAGTCACGTATTTTTATTTCATCATATGTGCCAATATTTACAGGAGATGTTTCATTGTAAGATTCAGCGGCCATAACTATGCCTCTAGCAGAATCTCTTACATGCAAAAATTCTCTGCTAGCATTCCCTGTTCCCCATATCTCCAGAAGACCGTCAGTGCCAGCCTCTTCTATTTTTTTAATAAGTGCGGGTATGACATGAGAGCTTTCTGGATTAAAATTATCATGGGGGCCGTACATGTTGACCGGTATGACAGTTATTCCATTTAAACCATATTGATTTCTATATGCGTCAAGCATAACGCTTAGTGTTTTTTTTGCTATGCCGTATGGAGCATTGGTTTCTTCTGGGTATCCCTCCCATAGAGCGTATTCTTCAAACGGAACTCGCACATATTTAGGATATGAACACACAGTACCGGCTAAGACAAATTTTTGCACAGACAACTTACAAGCATCTATAAGATTTGTGCCCATTATTAAATTGTCATATATGAATGTTCCTGGGTTATCTTGATTTGCCCCAATGCCTCCAACTCTAGCGGCGAGATGAATCACAGCATCTGGTCTATTATGACTTATTAAAGACCTGCATGAGCCTTTCTCTCTTAGGTCGCAGTGATGAACTCCGGTTTTTCCATCAATATAATAACGGGTTGTTGTGTGACTATTTGCACACTCAACGATATTGCGATAACCCCTTGAACGAAGCTCTTGGCATACATGCCTGCCCAAAAATCCTAGAGCCCCAGTGACTAATATTTTAGAGTCTTTATTCATTTTATAAAACTTCAAACCTCCATAAGTTTTTATCTTGGGTTAAATTTAGAGCCCTTTTCATTATATCTTTATTTCTTGTGTCTATATATAGCCTATCCATGTTTGCTTCTATAAATTGAATATATATTCCATACCCTTCTTCTATCATCTTGTTTTCTACGTCGCTTCCTTCTTGCTCCATTAAAATGCACCCAAATCTATATGAAGACCAGTCAATACTAATTAACGCATCGTAGTCTGCCTCTTCTATATCTATGTCTAGTAATTGTATATATTTAGGCAATTCATAATCTTTCATAATTGAAGACATGGTTCGTGTTTTCAAACTTATTTTTTTGCAGCCCCTCAACTCCATCACATCTTTTCTTTTATTGCACCAACGGTTTAGTATGCCGCTTCCTCCTCCTTGTGCGTGACTTAAATTTTGAACTAGCATCATCTCGCCCTGACTGGGAACATCGTCGCATATAAAATCAACCGATTCTCCATCTGATGAAAACACGGCTGCATTGCATGTATTTTTTCTGTTATTCTCCAGAGCCGCATATGCGTCTGGGTTTGCCTCTATGCATAATCCATCCCATCCAAAGTTTTTCTCAAGGGTAAGCGTGTGGCTTCCATGCACTCCGTTAAATGCGCCAACGTCTATAAAAAATTTATTAGGCTCATCATCAAATATTTTATTTATTATGTCATCTTTACACGAGTATTCACTCATTTAAACGCCTCAATTATATCGTCAACTCTGTTTTTGTAAGTGTGTTTTGACATCACAGTTTTATAGCAATCTTCTACGTGTGTATTTCTTATCTGGGGGTTTTCAATTATATCTTTAACTAAAGTTTTAAATTCTTCTGGCCCGTTGGCAATTACAGCTTCATTATCTGTAAATATATCTTCAGTCAGCGAGGCGATTGGGTCTGATATAAAGAACGACTTAGATGCAGCTAGCTTAAACACCCTTTCATTTACCTCAAAGCCAAAAATATTAGCGTGTGGCTCACTGACATTTGGGCATATAAGGGATGACGAAAAAAGATTCCTAACAGTTTCGTTATTTGCAGCACCCATATACTGAGGCACAGGCCATGGCTGATTTCCAAATATCTTAATGTTATACTTGCCAACCGGATAGCATAGAGGCACTATATACTTGTCAAGATTTTGCCCCTTGTATGGCCAGTACCCACCAACAAAGCAAACATCCGACTTTAGGCTTTCGACAAATTGTCCAGACAAATATTCTTCTGTGTCCGCAGCAGGCAAAATTCCAATAGTTTTAGCTGCTGTTTTTTCCCAGTCGCTCATAAGGTAATCTTTTTTATTTGGATGAACGTAATTAAAAAGCACCAAATTTTTAACTACAGAAGATATATCTTCAATGCTTTTTATTTCTTCTTCTGAGCGCATCAATATAGGGTACTTATCTGTATCAACATCATTACACACTTCACCCCAACAGCCAACCTTCAGAAGAGCCTTAATGCTTGGCCTTAACTTTAAACATTTTATGGTGGCTCTACTTAAATTATAGCCCTGTCCAAGAAAGAGGTCTGGCTCGTACATGTCAAAAGCGTCAAATGATGGCGTGGAATCTGGAGACCAAAAAATACACTCGTGACCTTTTGCTTTGAAAGCGTTCATTATTCCAGTGTATATGTAGTGAGAAGCGTTATGCTCATGCTGTATCATTATTTTCATTTTTATCTCTCTGTATGGCCTCGTATTTCCACTTTCCATCCTCCGAAAAAACAACAGCGCTTAATATATTCTTTGATACTATCAATTGCTGTTGCTTGCCTCGCTTTTTAAATATAAATTTTACGTCTCCATTTTTAATTAACGGAGTTGTAATTTGTGCCTTACATGGATAGACATTAACTATACCTCCACTGAAAATAACAGAAGAGCTTTTACCAGAGACTATCTCTATTTCAAAAACAGTTTCTGATGTTTCTAGGAGTATCCTAGTTCCTTTTTTTAATGAGCTGATGTCTATCATAATTATTGTACAAGCCAAGCCATCCGAATGTCAATTTATTTTTGAGATTCTTTCTAAATCTTTAACAAAGTCAAGGTCAATGACTCGTATAGATTTAGGCTTCACTGCCTCAAGTCTCGCTCCATTATCTATCATGTGATTTAAAGCTTCGTAGCCCAACCATTGAGAGTTTTCGATTTTTATCGACATCTCTTTCATCATTTGCATCTCAGAATTTAACAAGTATGCTATTTGGCACCATTTTGTATTTAAGCCAAACGAAAGGTTTTGAGCTAAACCATTTTCGCAGATTACTCCAACCTCTCTCTTGTCCATCATGCCAGAGTCCTCTACAACTATCTTAGAAGTTTTACCATCAACTAAGTTTTTTAAAGCCTTCTCATTAAATATTAAATCTCCATAAACAATCATAACAGAGCTTGTTACACAGGCTTGCATTGCTAGCCCTATACTGTAAAGAACATTTGTTTTGTCGTGTAGCGGATTATGTATAAATCTAACAGGATACTTTTTTAAACGCTCTGTTATTTTGCCTGCGTCAAACCCAACGGTTATCAATATATCAGAATCAGGATAAAGTTTCCATATTATCTTTATTTGTCTCTCTATCAGGGTTAAATTTTTACCCACATCAATCAGGGCTTTTGGTCCATAAGACTTCATTCTATGACCCATACCTGCGGCCGGTATGACCACAGAAAGTTTTTCGTTAAACTCGCTTTTCTTTTTGCTTCTAGCGATGCTTGTTACATTTCTTTTAGATGCTGGCATTTGCTCTATGTAATAGCCTTTGTCTTATCTTTTGCCAATTAGATTGCCAAACCTCTTTATCAACCGTGTCTGAGGAATTTCTTCCAGTGACACTATATACATGTAATGGCTCTGGTAAATGTATAGCCACAAAAGTTTCAGTTATTCTAAGCCACAAATCCCAATCTTCGCATGTTCTCATCTCCTCGTCATACATGCCGCACGATTTGATAGCTTCTTTAGATACAAGTGGGGTATTAGATATTACGCACTCTCTTTCTAAAGCATCTCTACTAAAGGGCTCTCTAAACTCATGAATCTTAGTTCCCTTATTAAGATTCTCTATTATCGCATCGCTGTAAACTATGCCAACATATTTTTTGTTGTCTTCATATTTTTGCACGGATTTTTTAATTTTTCCATCTAAATAATAGTCATCAGCATCAAGCATCATAAACACATCAGTATTTTCCCAAGTCTCCATGATTCCTTTATTCCTTGCCGCAGACGGTCCTGTTGGAGACTCATTCCTAATAAAAATAAGCTCAACGTCTTTTTTATCTATGTTAGATATTGTTGATTCAGGATTATCTTTTGAGCCATCATCAATAACCACTATATTTAGAGGCCTATAGTCCTGCGCAACTACACTATCAATTGCTCTTTGTACAAGAGCTGCGTGATTATGACAGGGTATAATTACCGTTACTCTTGTGGGGCAAGAATTTGACTCAGACTCTTTATCATATACTCGCATTTTTGCTCCCTGACTTGACTCAGTGCTTTATTAACAAAATCGATTTCTCTATTTCCTTTAAGCTGTTTAAAGGCCATCATCTGTATAATTGTTCCAGACTTTGAATTGTCGTCTGGCAGAACAAGTATAAACCTATCCATGCCATTGTTTATACTTTCATTGATAGAGGATATAAAGTTACTAGGGACAATACTACCATCAAAAAATATAGCCGCATATTGCGACTTAATCTTTTTCAAAGCTATATCAATACAGTTTTCATAACTCTGTTCATTTTCAGATAAATTTGTTATTTTTCCTGGCAGGTCAATTTTGTTATATTCTTTATTGTAGCCCTCATCCTCATCTAATATGTACTCCATGTTCCATGTGCAAGACAATTCAATTTCATTAAAAATTTCTCTAGCCCTTGGCATAAAGACCGATGGCATAATTGAAGCGTTGTTTACTAAAACTATATGCTCCGGCTGTATCTGTCCATTTTTTATGCTTAGTAAAGTATCCCTAAGCGATTGGAATCTAGCCTCAAGGTCAACGCCAGATTTTTTAGGCATGTACACAACTATAGAGCATCTAACCTCGCACTCCTTCTCAGCAATTTGCTTCATGGTTGAGAGCTTTTCATCGTCGTTCGGATTTTTTGAAAACTTAAAAACATCTCTATTTACAAGCATAGACCAAACTTCTCCGCGAAGCATATTACAAACTCTTCCTTTTATGGCTTTGCATAACGACTCTTCATCTGAGTCTTTTATATTTACAATTTCGAAACCAAGGTCGCCAAATTTTTTTAGTCTGCCCACGAAACAATGCTCTTCTAAGGAGTGATTTTCATCATCAAAATCTTTGAAGAATACGCAGCCTTTGCAGGATGTGTATATTATTTTTTCCGATTTGCATAGTTCGTCAAACTCTTCTGTGGTGGTATGTGTCATCTATCTCTCTCCTTCCACAACCATTCTGTAATTTTTTATTCGTTTTTTTATAATTTTGAATCCTTTAGATTCTAGGTATTCCGAAAGGCCAACAGCCGTAAAGTTAGATTTTCTAATTATATAAGGCTTTGTTTGGTCTCCGTGCAAGAGAATGTTTGCGTCAAAAGTATCAATCTCATATAAAGAGACAGACTTACAAACCTCAAACATATCAATTCCACCTATAACTATTTTGCCGCCGATTCTTATTTTTTTAATCCAGTTTTCTAGTGTTTTTTTATTTTCCGAATGAGGCACATAATCTATAACATCTGTCGCAATAAGCTCGGAAAGTTCGCAGTCGTCACAATACTTATCAAGGTTTTTTATATCTCCGCGAATTATTGTTTTGCCATCCTCTTCCTCTGCAAACGGATTGATATTTACGTGAGTATGCAAAACATCTCCAGAGCCATAAATTAAATTTATTTTACTCATTTTTTAATTACTCCACACAGCCTGAAAAAACTTCATTCCATGACTCTATAAAATTGTTGATTCCAAAATTTTCTATAACAGTATTTCTAGCGTTTTTACCCATTTCACTACAAAGCTTTTTATCGTTTAGAAGTTTATCCACATAGCCCCTCAATTCTTCAACATCATTCGACATGAATCCGTTTTCTCCATTTTTTATTATTTCAGGAATCATGCATGTGCCGGTTGTGACCACGGCGCAACCACAAGACATAGCCTCAAGGAGTGCTGTTGGCACCGGAGATATTAATGATGTGTTCAGGAATATTCTGCTTTGTTGATATTTTATTATAAGGTCTTCCGTTGATTTTGCTGGTTTTGATAGTCCAGGCGTATCTCCAATTATTCTTAGTTGAATTTTATTGTTGGGAAAATCAGTTATAGATTGCCACAGCCTAAAGCCGCAACACCAATCTCTATTTATCCAATCGTTCACCACCGATAACACAGCGTCAGAACGGTCATCTTCATTAAGTGGAGGGCAAAAAGATTCAGAGTCTATTCCGTGGTGTATAACGTAAGCCTCATCCTCAGACCATCCCCATTCAGCTCTGCTGTAATCAGATATAAATATGTTTATGTCGCCTTGCATAGAATGCAACTCTTCTATATAAGATTGCGGCCAGCTTGACATCGGAAGCGTATGCTCAATGCTAACCAAAGGAACTCCTAGCTGCTCAGACAATTGCCTTGACACAGAGAACTGGCCAAATTTATTTTGACTAAGTATCAAGTCTATGTCTACATGGTCTGGAATCTGGTTTTGCCCTTTGCTAGGATTCATTAAGACAGTCCCTTCAGGAACACCCGCGTATTCTTCTACCCACGGCTTTATGCCTTGACTTCCTTGCCACAAGTAAAAATTGTGACCAGTTTTTGCTAGGTTTGTTTGATATCTTTCGTGCGTGGGAAAGCTAAGTATATTCAGTGGGCGTGAGTGCTGTCTGCACGAATTACGCATTATTGTTCTTGCAGATAGAGTCATGCTAAAATTTTTCCTATGCTATGCTTTTTCTTGTTAGGATTATTCTGATTGAATATTTGTTGTTTTCCGTTTTCCATCAAGATATCTTTCATTATATTGCCGACCTCATTCAGAGAATACCTGTAAGCATTAGATATTCCTTTTTGGGATTTTATTTCTCTGTCCTCTACATCCTCGAAAGCTTTGCGCATGCAATTTCTTAAGGAGGAAACTTTGGGCACATTCCAGTTTTCATTTCCAGTATAAAGCTCCGCAAATGTATCTGTTACTCCAAAACAATTATCTAAGTATGAGTCTACAACGTAGCCACCACCATCAAGGAAAAAAGATGGTCCGTGCGTATTTGTGCATATAGGTGTCTTACCCATCGCCATCGCATCAAAAATAGGTATGCCCCAAGCCTCACCAAAGCTAGAAGATACAAAGCAGTCAAAAGAATTGTGCATGCTCATAATGTCATCTTCACTCATATAGTCGCATATAAAAACTTCTTTGTGGTATATATTTGTTTTATTGCCGTAGAGCTTTAGACCTCTTTTGACCTCTGAACATAAAGACTTTAGGTTTTTTTCAATTTCGATAGGAGTCATCGAGCCAGACGTACATTTTAATATTATAGATACATTTTCTTCTGGCTTAAACTCCAAATGAAACGCCTTTAACAAACACCCCAAGTTTTTTCTCCTGCTTAAATCTCCAATATAGTAAAAGCAGAAGCTGTTTTTCATTTGTGGTATTCTTATGTCTCTATAACTTTTTTGATACTTGTACATATCAAAGGCATGTGGAACTATTCTATGTGGTATATTTATGCCGCTGTTTACGCAAGTTTGCTTTGCCATAAAATCGTTTGGAACCCAAGCCTCGTCCATTAAATTTATTCTCTCTGGCCAAAAAGTATTCTTGCAAGAATCTGTTTCTGTTACATAAAGAGCTATATTCTTTTTGAAGTTGCCATTAAAGTCCATGTGGTGCGGCAATAAATGCTGTATCACAAAGTCACAGCCTTTATCTGATTTAGTTTCAAGCTCAGATATTCGCTCATCTATCTGTCCATTTATATCATTTAACTTTACATACCTTGGAACCACATCTATTCCAACAGAATCTAAGGCTAATATATAGTTTTGCGCAGCCTTAGCCCATCCAGTGCCGTCTCTATAATATCCAAGATAAAGAACTTTCATATCAACCCAAAGACCTTCTTTCTATCATTTCTGCCCGCTGTTTTTCCCATTCGTTGGTGTTATTAACTATCGAAAGCATCATATCTAACGCAGACTTTTGTGTGAAAACTGTTTGTTGTTTTTGCGCAGATATCTGACTGTTTTCGTCGTAATGTAATCCATGAGATAAATCTGCTCTCTGCCCACAGTTTAAATCTCTTAAAAGCCTAAAAGACATGTAGCTATTATTCTTATCGCTATCTTTAAGTATATTGTCAATTAGCCAAGACACAAAACTTTCATTGTTCAAGTTTTCTGGCATTTGCGGATGCTGGTCATTTATTTTTGCTGGAGACATCCATGTTTCTGACTGTTCGGGCACATCGATACTATCAAGATATTTTTCCCAGCATAGAGCAGTTTTGTCCCAGCTATAAACTTTCTTGGCTTTTATATAGGAGTCCATTCCTTTTTTTATTCTCATCGTAACAGGCAGTTTTAAAAACTTAGCCATCTTTTCTGATAATTGGTCATCGTCAGGTATGGCTCTTTGTGATTGTGTCGCCGTGTCCCAAAAGAAACTTTTTACGTCAATAAAATCTGCCTTTAAGTTTTTGCCGACGCTTTCCATGGCTGAATAATTTACAGTCAGCAGAGGAACACCGCAAGCAGCGGCCTCTACCTGAGGCATCCCAAAGCCCTCGCATATTGAATATTGAACATATAAGTCAAAGAAATTCATAACTGCGCCAAGCTCTTTTGTGCTAAGTCCGAACGATGTGTTCGGCAACTGCGCTATGCTAGCGCATTTTGGACATGGGGTTTTTACTCCTGAATAAAACGACGGGAAAAAATATCCACAGCTCTTGCATTTATATGTAAGTAGCGTATGACCGCTCATATTATATTTTTTAATATAGTAAGGTATGTCCCACCCAACGTCTGGGTAAGAAGTGTGTATGTATAGAAATGTGTTGCCGCATAAATCTACATTATCATCTAGCATTTTTCTAAATGAAGATATTAAATTTGGGTACAACTTCCTTCTCTGATTCCTCATAACTGTTCCGACTATATTAACGCCGTCAACAAAACCAAATCTTGACTTATGTGTTTTCTTATCTGTAGATGGCTTCAGAGACTCATAGTCTGCTGCTGGCGACGCTATGTCTACGACTTTTATATTCTCGTTGCTTTCAGACTCAAGAACATCTTTTCCAAATTCAGAGTATGTAAAAACAGCGTCAGCATTCATGTATGTGCTTAGATATTGTTCTTGTTGTGGTATTGAGTCTACTGTAGGCATTATTACCCATTTGTAAAATTTTCTAAAAGGAGACCTTTCCTCAAACTCAATCATCCACCAATCTCTAATATCAATGACAACATCGGGCATGAAATCTAAGCAACAAGACTCAAATCTCCACTCACCAAATTGGCTTTTTTGATTTGAATCATAATAGCCTTTTTGTTCATCCGAAGAAGGCATATTTGGATAAACCTTCCAAGGTATAGACTTTATTTCTGGATTATTGTCGTATGCATAGCAAGCTAGTTCTGCAATTTCATATTTACCAGTTTCGTGAAGCCTAGACAAGACTTCTTTTGCATAGATTGAATATCCTGTATTCAGAAAGCTAGCCTCTCCGCACCACAGAATTCTAAGCTTTCTATTTTCTATTTTTTCTTTCATTTAGATACCAAAAAAACTTTTAGCATTGTTGTATGCAGATTCATACTCTTCCTCATCGTAATCTGCTTTGACAGGAAATTCGCCATTATGTTCTATCGATTTAATTATAAGCCTTAAAATAAAAATTATTTTTTGTTCTTTATCTGTGAGCTGATACTTAAAGAATCTGTCTTTAAACTTTTTTTCGGTTACCGTTTTTCCGTTTAACTTAAAACAAACTAAAGAACTATCATACTCTATTCTTTCGCATATTCTTAAAATATCTAGCTCTATAAATTCTTGTATGCAAAATGGGGAGCATTTTATAAAGTCTTCTTCGGACGAAGAAACAATATAATAGATGCCAGATTCTTTATCGCCGTAACAACACCTATATGATATGTTTATCTCTTCGATTACAGGTTCTATTTTTCTTTGCGGAATTTTAATATTTAGAATATCTGAGTTTTCATCCTCAGAGGATACAATAACTTGATATTCGTTTTTTTGTAGAAAATCTTTGATTTCGTCTGTGTAGGCCATATAAAAATATACTTTTCCTGAATGCTTTATGTCAAGCTAAATTTGCCAAATTTGCTGAATTACTAAAGAATCGTTTCTTCCTCTCTCTCCGTGTATCAGCACCGTATTTCCCTCATATATAGCATCTCGACACTCTTGGAACTTATCTGGAAAGCAAACAACATCTTCCATTGAGCAGCTATTATCTTCGATTGTTAAGAATGCCATATCTTGACCTGGGTTTTTACCATTCTTTGTTTTAACTGTTTTTACCTTGGTGACTTCAACTGCAAATTTCATATAGTCTTTTCTTTTTGTGGTTATAAACTCTTTGCATGTGCAGTTTGCGTCTATGCCATCCTCGATTGCATCCACTCTGCTACAAGTAATCGGTGCGCCTAGTGTTTTTTGTTCATTCCATGCAATCCAGTCCATTGAGTCTTGCAGCTTATGCGGTGGATTTTTAAGGGATGTGATTAGGTCTCCAACAAATTCGGAACGTTTGTCGTTTACGCAGCCGCCTCCAGCAACCTGAACTTTATTTTTCATTACCCTTTTTGGCTGGCAAGCTTTCAGGGCGTCAATCAGTTTGTTTCCACTATATTCATTTACAATCCACTTCCTTTCTGTCGGGCTAAGCTGTGACCATATAGAGTATTCGTAAAGCATAGTATTTCTTGGGCGGTCAAAGAAATCTAAAGCTCCAGCCTTTATCATGCCTTCGGTTACATTGGATGAGACACACTCAGTCCCATACTTTAAATACTCAATCCACATCCATGCACCAACACCCCTGGAAAGATTACGCTCAATTAAAGTGAGCTTATCCAGCATTTTCTGAATTACAGCAGACCCTATACCTCTAATGCTAGAAAGACCAAAGTAAACCTTTTTATCCTTAATGTAAAATGTGTTTCTTTTGTCAGCTAACGTTGGTGGGCACACCTCTATGTTATTAAGCTTTGCGTCATTAACAAGGTCATATATTTCTTCATACTGCTTTGCGCCTTTCCATGCCGCACCCCTAAGCCAAGAGCAATAAAACTCTAGAGGCATATGTGTTTTGCAAAATGCACTCCAGTATCCGTTCAAAGCATAGGCGTCCGCATGGCTTTTATTAAACGAGTATCTCTGAGACTCCTGAATCCACCCAAAAATTTCCTCAGCCAGTTCTTCTGACACTATGCCTGTCTTTTTAGCTCCCTCCAAAAAGGACTTCTTAACCTCCTGCATAACATCGGCTTTCTTTTTACCGATAGCTTTGCGAAGAATGTCGGCTTGCTGCTCATTGAATCCGGCCAAAACTACAGCTATCTTCATAGCCTGTTCCTGAAAAGTAAGAACACCCTGAGTCTTTTTAAGGATTGGCTCTAAAGATTCGTGTGGATACACAACCTCCTCTACGCCGTGTTTCCTGTCGCAATATCTTTGCGTCATACTCTTTGGTGGATTTCCGGACATGGCCCTGAGGCAGCCTGGACGAAGTAAGGCCCCTAATGCGCCAAGCTCTTCAATACTTCTTGGCTCTAACTTCTTAGCCCATTGACGACCAAGCGCACTCTCTAGCTGGAACACCCCTTTCGTCCTGCCGCTACATATCATATCCCATGTTGCTTCGCAATTTAAATTCATGCTGTAAACGTCAAGCTCAATGCCTTTGGGCAAGGTAGAGCCAAAGTCAACGTTTATTACGTCATTTCCATCGCTGTTTTTTATGGGAAGCTCACATCCACATGGCCATTTAACTTTTGTCATTTAAACTCCTGCGCAAATGCATCTGCAAATTCAAGTCTTCTTTTTTGCTTTTGCTCGTTCCATCCAGTCATCCATCTAGATGTCTTCATAAGCTTTATGATAACCTTGGATGTCCACTCAACATCAAACTCCGCATCATGAGCATTAGCAGTAACTTCTTCTGGAACGCCCATATACTCTAAGACCGTTGTTAGTTTTTGATTTTTAAGCTCACTATTGTTTTCAAACCAATACCACACATGCTGCATTAAGTCAAAGCTATATATTTGATTAAAGATTCTTGGTCTATCCTCACCGCTTCGCCTATCTTTTTCAGTGGGTCCAAACATTTTGCAGTGCCTATCTGTGATAGGGTTGTCAAACCCAAGTATATTGTATCCAGCAGAAACAGGAGCGTGATAGCCGCTCTTATTAGTCTTTCCCCAATTGTATTTGTCAACCCAAGATGAGAAGTTTTTCCATACTATATCAATTGGGGGGCATTCATTCAGCATGTCTACAAATTTCTTTTTTGACATACCCTTGTTTCTACAGTGCCAATCTATTGTTTCTTCTGTGGTGGATTCTTCATCCTCAAAGTCCGGTCTGACGTAAGCAGAGAACTTATCGACCACATTCAGATTTCTACCATGTATCATCTCTGCGGCTATTTGTATGATAGAGCATGTAGATGAATCTGGAGAGCCGGTTTCATAATCGTAACAGCATATAGAATTATAATTCATTTCAATATCAACCTCTTTGATAACTTAAAACACTCTACGGCCTCATCAAACTTCTTTCTTCCATGCTGCATAAGGTAAGACGGGTGCCAACACGGAACTACCGTATACATATCCGTTATAATTTGCTTAGAGCTTTCTTTCCTTAGATGCGTTTCATGTGCCTTGTTGACATATTCTCCTAAAGCAAAATTTTTAGGCAAAGACAAAATAGATTCGGTTGATGTTTTACCAAGGGTTATAATAACCTTCGGTTTAACCAGTTCTATTTCTTTATATAGCCATGGCCTGCAAGACTCGCACTCATCGGCCGTTGGGGTTCTGTTTTTCCTTCCATTGTTTTGTGTAGGCCTACATTTTACGGCATTTGTAATAAAAACCTGACGCCTTTTTATTTTAGCCCCTTCAAGCAACTTGTCAAGCATTTTACCGGCTCTTCCCACAAAAGGTTCTCCGGCAGCGTCTTCGTCTGCTCCTGGGGCTTCACCAATTATAGCTAAAGAAGAGACAGGCCCACTAGACCTAACCACACCATTTATGCCACTATTCTTAGAACAAAGGGAGCATATTTCACATGATGAGTATTCAGTTTTTAGTTGCTCCAACTCAATCACGAAACTCTCCGGTAGAAAGCAGGTCTTGAACTCCATGAATCTTATCTAGAATTGCAATACCAAGAATGTCAAACTTGATATGACCCATAGACTCTAAGTCGTTCATTTCCATTCCAGCAATGCTTTCGCCAGAGCTTTTGTCGTAGACCA
>CEVB01011585.1_pt1 | contig 17768 bp, 7 predicted proteins | sample 531381 | NCBI WGS metagenome assembly CEVB01 (sample SAMEA2622763, study PRJEB7988) | marine metagenome | biome: marine biome (ENVO:00000447); feature: surface water layer (ENVO:00002042); material: "saline water (ENVO:00002010), including plankton (ENVO:xxxxxxxx)" | depth 5 m | reverse complement strand
ACTATAGTAGAATATTTAGCGTCAGCTTTTACACCTTTGTTTTCTTCTATAATTTTGTTAAACATAGTATCTAGGTTTATACTACTTTTAACAATAGCTTGTTGCACGTCTGACTTAACATCAAACTGATCTAATACTTGTTTTACAGCTTTAACATTTTTAATTGCATCATCAGCAAAATAAAAGTCATTATAACCTTCTGTTACCTTACCTATCATCCAATCAGCTTTAGCAGATGCTTTACCATCTTCTAGACCTACAATGTTATCAATAGGTATATTTAAACCAACACCCTTTAAAAACGCGTGTATTGCGTATGCTGCTTCTTGTGGTCTAGCTGTTAACACGAATATATCACCACTACCAAACTTACCTTGTCTTTTAATAGCTAAGTCAAACAAAGGTCCTTTTTTACCTTCTATAACTTTACTAAATTCACTAAAATCAAATTCAGCTCCAGCAGCTTCAAGATCAGCTGATTGCTCTGCAAACTCAGTTGCATTTATCTTCATTTTAGTACCGTCAGGCATTGTAACACCAACTTTACTATTTGATCTTGCTAGAGTATCATCAAAATCAAAAACACTTATACCTTTTCTAGGTGCGTTTATATTTATTGACGATGCTACTATAATGTTTTCTACTGTCTGTAAATCTTTAGGATCTGCTAGCTCTTTGTTTTGTATACCTTTCCAAATATTTTCATGATACTGACCAAATACTTTACCAGTTTCAATATCTTTCATCGCATACATTTCTTTACCAAGAGTAAAACTATTATAATATCTTTTAAATATATTGTCACCTGGTCTCCAGCCTTCTGGCATTTTTTTCTTATAAAAAGTATTTATACTAGTATCCATATTTTTAGGAACAATAGCTGCATAATACTCGTCAAATATTTTATCAGGGTTTATATTTTTATTACCATTATAATAATGCTCTAATAAATATAAAGACATAACTCTAGCTGGTGTCATGTGTTCATATTCATATTGGCTAGCATCATTGCTATAAGAAAAATCTTTAGGTGTATACTTTAATAAAGCAGCTGCCCTCATAGCTGTGTTCATATTGCTACTTAAACCTTGCATCATCATAGCAAATTGATTTTTGTCAAAAATAGATTTTTTATCGTTAACTAAATCAGTAGCCCACTGCATTTGCCATTTTAAAAAGTTTCTAATCTCTTTAACCTCTTTTTTTCTAGCAGCCATATCAAGCTTATTATCCATAGCTTGTTGTATACCAGATGTACTTTGTGGTTGTATGCTTTGTTTTAATTTTTTACCATTTAAATAAAACTCGTTTCTTTTACCTTGTAAAGTAACACCATAATTAGCTAAACCTAAAGCATCGTAAAGTTCTTTGTTTGTTCCATATAAATTATAACCTTGTCTATTAGATCTTTCTGATTCATTTAAAACAAATGTGTCTTGCTCAGAATTGTATGTGTAGACACCACTACCTGTTTTACCAGAATTTTTTATTGAAGCCATGTGAAAGCTTATAAGCATTGTCATTGCTTTTTCTTCACCAAACTGTTCAACCATATCTTCAACCATTTTTTTGTTGAACTTATGATATTTATCTAGCTCTTTAGCATCATCATACATTTTGCCTATACCTTTTTCAAGACCAAATATATATTTAAGATCTTGCTCTTGATCTATATCTTGCATAGATCTTTCAAAAACATCTTTTATTTCAGATTTTTTTAGTTTTGATTTACCTTTAGGATCAATTTTTGTAAAAGGCTTCATGTATCTAGTAAAGTCTTTTATTATACCATCTCTACCAGCATATAACTCAGGGTGTTCATCTTTGTTAAAAACTTTATTAAACGCTTTTCTTACGCCAGTAGCGTCAAAGCTAGTAGATCCAGCTAATTCTTTAAAAAATTGCTCTTTGTTTGTATGAAAGTCACTTATAGCTAGTGGACTTAGCTTGTTTAGGTTTAAACTAAATTTTACAGAAGGATCTCTTTTTAATGATTCAGACATTTTACCAGTAAAACCTTTTAACTTATTGTGGTCTCTATCATCTCTAAGCAAAGCATCAAACGTAGCGTCTAATCCAAGTTCGGCAGCTAACGCTCTTTTTAATGACTTGTATTGTGTTTCTCTACCAGCAACAAAATTATCTAACATATCTTGATCAGATAAATTATTTAACTCATACTTTTGGTTACCAGCATAATCGTCTGTTACAAAAGATCCACCTAATGCTGTTTGTGATTTTCTAGACTCTTCAGCTGTCATACGACCTAAACTGTTAGTCATAAATGGAAATCTTTTTTTATACTTATGCGCTAGCAAGTCTTGTATTATTTTTTTATTTTTAGTAATAAAATCTTTAAACTTAGCTGATTTTTGTGTACCTATTATTTTACCTATTTCTTTTTCAAAAGCTTTTACATAAGCTTTTTCTAATGCTTGTCTAAATTTTTTAGGATCTTTTTCAATGTTAGGTAAGTCTTTCTGTAATGTATTTTCTACATCTTTTAATACCTTGTTGTATAAAGTTCCATCAGTTTCTATATTTAATAGTTTTCTTAATGTTCCAGTTTCTTGTTCTACTTTTTGTGGTATTGAACCTGTTACATCAGAGTAGTCTTGTACTTGTGTAAATGTTGTTTCAGCATCTAGACTAGTTGTAAATTGGCTTTGCTCATCTTTACCTAATATTCTATCTGCTATTTCTTGAACTCTGTTTAAACCTCTGGGCGACAAAGCATTGTTAATATAAGCATCTAGTGGTGCAATATCTTTACCTTCTTTAGCTTGTCTTTGCACATAGTCATCATAACCTATTATTAACTCTAACATACCTCTTTTGCCAGTTAATATCTCATCTACTAGTATATCTTTGTATTCAGAAAATTTAGGTCTATTTCTATATTTATTTGCTAATGATATTGCATAAGGTTTTTTAGCATCTAATATATCTTGATAAGCAGCAATACCTTCTTGTTCATATAGATCATTAACGTTTACTGATGATTTTACAGTTCTATCACTTTTAGGTTCTTCTTTACCACCTTTAATATCACCTGCTTTTGCTTTTTGCTGAAACCTAGTTATAAATCTATATATATCACTACCTGTATCAAACTCATAAAATATACCAGCGCCTTTTTGGTACTTACCCACAAGCTTGTTCATCATTGCTTTAAAATCATATAGTTTAGAAAAACTAGCTTCACTTATAGCGCCTATAGCTATCATGTCATTAACAAGAGTTATCATCTCTTCATAATCCATAATACCTTTGTTATTTTTTCTATATGCTGCTTCTCTTTTCTTAAATGTATCGTATTGTTCTTTTGTTATTTTGCCATCTTTAAATTTCTGCTCTACCATGTTAAACAAACCTCTAACACCTTGAACTGCATAAGCAGATATTTTACCATCTTTAACTAAACCTAGTTTTTTAAGCTCTGTATGTAAAAGCTCGTGCATTGGTGATACCGCAGCTATTTTAGCATCTGTATAGTTACCTAAAGCTATTGCTGTATTTATATTGTCTTGAAATACAATTATGTTGCCATCAACGTTAACAGCACTATCACCATCGTTATAAGCATCTATTACTTGTTTCATAGCTTTATTACCATACTTGCTAGCATAGTCTTTTATAAGCTGTGTTTTTTCTTTTTGACTTAAATCTTTAAAATTTTTACCATCTAAATCAAAAACCTTAAAGTCTTTACCATTTCTTAACTGCCCTAACTCAGCAACGTCTGTATATAATTTATTTAAAGCCATTATGTCAGCTCTTTGACCATCGTTAACAGCATCCATACCTGCTGCTTTTCTAAGCTTATTTATTTGTGATTCATTTTGTTTTATTCTAGCTTTAGAAGCTAAATCATTTCTTTGTTTTTCATGTTGATTAAACTTATCTAATAAACCATCTATTTCAGCTTGATCAGCACCGTTTATTCTAGCTTCATATATTTCTTTTATAGTTTTTCTTCTAAGCCTTGCTGCTTCAAATAATGTTTTCTTTTCATTAAGAGTTAAGCTATTTAGCTTTTGCATACTCATAACGCTGTTTAAACCAGCTTTTCTTAGTATAGCTTTCTTTCTACTTCTTAGTTTTTCTCTTTGTTTAAATGTTGTTGATGGATCTTGCAGCTTTGATTCTGTTATTATAAGCTCATTTAACAACCCTCTGTTTTGTAGTATCTCATAAGCAGATTGTGTTTCATTAGCAATGGCATTATACATGTTACTAATAACATTACCAGACTGAAGTGCTAAACTAGTTATAGCTGTTGATGCAAAAAAGTCAGCATCTATACCGTCTATAATAGATTTGTCTTCACCCATTACTATAATATCGGTAGCGTTTTGACCTATCTGTGTAAGATTTTCTTCTAACTGTTCTACACCAATACCTTTACCTATTTGCTTACCAATACCCCACGTGTTTAATAAAGCTCTTTGTCCAAATCTAAATACGGGATTTTTTAAATTACTAGTAGCTCTTACAAATTTAGCGTTTTGTAAATATCTAAGTGTACCTAATTTTTCAGCGTACATTTCAATTGTACCATGTAATATACCTGACGCTGCTTTTTGCATAAAGGTAGCGTCTAATGCGGCTTCAGCATTTGCTATGTTTTTTTGATATTGTAATTTTTCATCTTCTGTTTTTGCTTGTTCTAATAGCTTTTTATTCATTGCTATTATTTTAGGTGCATTCATAGCTGCCATTTCATAGTTAGCTAAGCTACCACCACCAGACTGAACAAACATAGCGCCCATTGTTAACCTACCAGCGTTTTTCATTATTTGCTGTTTTGTTAATTTACCAACTGCGCCAGCTGCAACTTTTTTACTAAGTTGAGATAAAGCAGCTCTACTTAATATAGCGCCGCCACCCATTGGTCCTAAAACAGATATAATACTAGGTGATTGATCTGCCAGGGTTTGACTTATATACGTTCCAAAATCTACACCATCACCCATTTTAAATTTTCTAGCATAGTTGTTTTGTAAATTTTGATCTAGTCTTTGATTATAGTTTACCGCTTGTTGTGTTAATAATTTTGTAGCTTCAAGAAAATCATTTTCATATTCTACTTCTATAGCTTCTTCACCTTTTTTTAATCTTTCAGCGTTCTGCATATCTTCATCACTTTGTTCTACAACACTTTGTACACCTTCTGTGATATAACCTAAACCTTGAAGTGCAAAAGCGCCTAGCATAGCACCTCCACCAAATAAAGCTTTTTCTATGTTTAAAGCAGCTCTATCAAAATTATCATAATTTAATCTAGCGGCATTTGTTGCTATTGATAAATCATTATATCTTTCAGCCATTTTTAAAAAGCTGTCTCTTTTAGTGTCTGCTAATTTTTGGTCTGACAAAATACCTTTTAATATTTTATCAAAACCTTTTGTCAATATTTCATCTCTTGTTTTGTTTAACCTACCAACAATATCATTATATTTTTTTATTTTTTCAGGATCTGATCCAGCATCTACAGGTCCTAAGTCATTTAGTTCTTTTTCATAACCCTGCATTTTTGTTTGATATGGTAGAACATCACCTTCGTATTTAGAATATCTAGCTTGTAAATCATCATAATCACGAGTTAGATTATCCCTCATTTCTTTTAAATACTTTTCTTGTGGTTTTAGTTGGTCTAAATAACCTGTTGGTCTACCGGCTTGATGATTAGGAACATATGTTCTACCTTGTATTGTTTCTGTTTTTAACAAAGGTCTACCAAATTTATTTTCAAAATCAACCTCATCTTTTTTTCTTTTTTCGTACTCAACCTTATTAGTTCTGTTACCAAATATATCAGGCAGGTATCTAGCTATTTGTTCTTGCTTGTCTTTACCTAATTTATTAAAATATTTATTAGCATAAAGATCTTTAGCATCGTTTAATCCAGCTTCTATTGCGCCGCTATTTTGTAATAGCTCAGAGTCAAAATCTAAATCACCCCAACCACCTTTGTGTATTGCATTAGCTTCTTTAGACATAGATCTATCTCTTTTAGAGTCTCTATATTTTATATACTCTTTATACTTTTTATCTCCATACTCTTCGCTATAAAAATACCTTTTTAAAGCTTCTTCTTCTGTTTCAGTTTCAACAACTTTATCTTCACTAGGATCATCTCCAAAAACAGTTTTTGTCTTAGGCCCTTCAAAATTTGATAAGTCAAAGTATTTATCAGCTATACGATTTATAGCGTCAGGTGATTCTTTTGTAATAGCATTTTGAGCGTTTATAAAGTTATCAGCTTCTTGAGATGGTGAATATGATTTTGTTTTATCATCATCTTTTAATTCTCCTGATAATTTGCCAATATCGTCACTTTCTACAACAACTTCATCTAGCATTAAGCCATCTTTAGGCACAATAGTTTCACTACCTTTTAAAACTTGTATATCAGCTTTAAATGATTTAGCGTAATCTTCAAATGTATTTGGATATTTTCTGCTAGAGTTAGCAATTGGTTTACCTGCAAAGTTAACATTGTATTCGTCTTCAAACACTTGTTGACCGTTAACTGTTATGAAGTTTCTGTCAGGTTTAAATTCTGTATATTTTTCTGTATTTTTTGGATCAGAGTATTCGTCACCAGCTGTTGTTTTGATAGGTTTTTCTTCAAAGCCGTAACCTTCTATTATATCATCAACAAGAACACCCTCATCTTGTGCTAATAACTCAAGATCAGAAGCAGTGTAAATGTTTCCGTCTAAAATATACTCTTTTTCTACCGCCATGTGTTAGTAATTTAATATATTTCTTAATTCTGCTAAATCTTTTTCAGGATCATAAATTCTATCTGCATAGCCAACGACTGGTACACCAGTGTCTTTATCAACTATAATATAACCTCCTGATACTTCATCAAAGTTTGCTTTGTAATTACTTTTATAACCCGTTATACTTCGCTCTTTTGCTTTAAATCTTTTTTCATAACTTTCTACTCTTAATCTAGCGTTTCTTTGAGGTATTGTTTCAATAGGTGTTTTACTATTATCACTAGTTCCAGCTGCATTTACACCAGCTTGTGCTTGAGTTTCCAACGATGTCATATAGCTTTGTGTTAAAGCTTGCTTAAGCGTTTGTCTTGCAACTTCTTTTTGTTCTGGTGTACCTCTTTGTAAAGCGTTAAGCTCGTTAGCATATTGTTCTTTAGATAAAAGTGATGTAGGGTTACCATCAGCATCGTACATACCCATAACATTATCAAAGCTTAAAGACATAATACTATTATCACCACCAGCATTTAACATTTCATGAAAGTCGTTCATATACATTTGCTTTGATCCAGCTGATAATGGTTTACCATTATTATATACACTCTCATAAGATTTTAACATAGCATTAGCAGATTTAAAATCTTTGTTAAAATAAGTAGGTGCATCTTTCATTGTAAAAGCGTTTTCACCTTCGCCAAATATTAAATTACCAGATGGATCTATATTCATTGGTAATTCACCTTTTATCATACCAAGTATTTGACCTTTTGTTTCTGGTGTTACTAAATCAGACATAGCATTACCATCTTCATCTTGTAGATATGCGTTTTTTAATTGTTCTAACTGAGAAAGATTTGTATTTAGATTAGCAGCAAAATCTTTTTTCATATCTTCCTCCATCATTATCATACCTCTATTAGGATCAGTTGGATCCATTTGATTTCTAAGCATGCTCATTTGAGCTTTTTCGTAATAATTTGTACGTATAGCGTTAGTTATAAAGCTTTGTTTGTCAGCTGGTAAAGATTTTATATTTGTCCAGTTATAATCAAAAGCACCATTTTCAAGATCATGCTTTATTTCAGATTTAATAACATCATTTAAACCAACTTGTGGTTGTTGTTGGTTTGCACCTATAGCTTGACCAACTTTCATACCCGCTACAAGAGGTGTAAATACATCTGTAAAACCTTGGTTAGCACCCGTCTTTTTAGACTGTGATAATAAACTTGTTCTTCTTTGTTGATTTGATTTATTAGTTACCATATTGTTTATTATTTATTCTTTACCTGGAAAAATACCTGGTGCTGCAGAAGCTAAAGCTCCTACACCTGACATTATACTTTGTGTTGCTGCTTGTCTTGCTTGATTTGCGGCTGTTAATCTATTTTGTGCCATACCCATTAATGCATCAGTTTTTTGATATTCTAATCCTCTTGCTTGAGTAGCACCTGCTATTTCAGCTTGTTGAACCATCATACCACCTTGAGCTGCCATTTTAGCGTTAGCTTGTTCTTGTTGTGCTATACTTGCTGCCGCTGCTTGATTTTGTTGTGCAGAAGCATTAGCCATAGTTTGTGCTAAAGCAGCTATACCAGATCCACCAGCTGCCCCACCTAAACTACTCATAGTATTTGCAAGCGCTGCTTGGTTTTGCTGTGCTGCAAAATCAGCCGCTTGAGTGTTTACTGTTAAGTCTTCATAGGTGTTTTCCATGTTAGCTGCTAAATTTGATGTATCTAAATTCATCATTCTATTTTTAGCTCTTTGCATCTCAAGTTGAGCAGCTCTTTGTTCAGCTCTTCTTTTGCCACCACCGACAATACCGCCGACAATACCTGCTACACCTGCTACACCTTGCGCTATACTTGCTGGATCCATATTATATTTTTTATTAAGTTATACATATTATAGTTACACATTATTTACTAGATTCAAATATCTCACTACCAACATCATATAATTCACACGTTGTAGTTTCATCATTTCTCATTTTAACTTCAGCGTAGTAACCTCTTATTGAGGATGTGTTACTTCTACTATCTTTACTAAACAGTATAAAGTCACTGTTTGTTGGTCTTGTTACCGTTCCACCTATGTTACATGTTATAGTTGTATCAGTTACAGCTGTAGCCGTACCCATTTCAGTTATAACAGGGGGTGTTGCTGTATTTTGATAATACACTGTATCACCTACTTGTACAGAGTTATTAATATGTGGAAAAGTCATTGTTATTGTTGGCATATTTTATCTATTAAGGTTCGTTAGCTAAAGCTACATTAACTGTAAATGTTAAATCAGACGCACTATCTATTTGCTCATCTAATTGACCTGACCACGTATATGTTAGGTCGTAGCTACTAGGATCTATTTGTGTTAAAGTTCCTCTTGTAACTGATATATTACTTGTGTTCCAAGCAGAACTACTAGTTGCAGATATTGAAAGAGTTACTTGGTTTTCACTGTTGCCATAAAAATTACCAAATATAGTACCTGTACCAGAATAATTTGTTCCTGATGATGTTCCTATAGGTATTAGTTTACTACCGCTATTTAATCTAGCTGTTATAATTCCACCTATACTACCAGTAACAGCTGGTGTTAACATTACGGAACCACCACCACTTGATCCACCGGCAACAGAAGTAAAACTATCTAAATTTAAATTAGTTGTTGTATCAGTTGAACCATATCTATCAATATAAGCTTTACCAGCTATAGTTATAGTCTTTGTTGAAGGTAAATTATTTATTGTAACACTTGTTAAATCAAAATCCCAATCAAAATTATTACTATTAAAATTACTAAAGTCTGTTATTTCTGGATCTCTTGTTTTAGTAATGTTACCAGTAGCTGTAGCTGTTATATTAATATCAGCAACAAAGAAACTAGAATCTTCTACAGGAAAACCTAAAGCTGTATATGTTTTAACAACATTACTAGATGTTACTGTTAAGTCGCTGCTAGTAGCTCCAATTGTTAAATCAACATCGGCAAATTGATTAATAGTAAAAGGGTTTTGTACGTTACCACTATTATCATATATATTACCCATTAAAGGACTAGCTAGCGTTGTTGGTGAAACAGCCGCTATAGTTACTACGTAAGTTTTACTTGTTGATGTTTGTGGAAACACTATTGGTATAGTGTAAACACCTGAACTAGGTATAACAAGCGTAGTTGATCCTGATTCAAAGCTATCACCGTCCCAAAAATTATTACCAGCACTGTCTATGTTTAAAGCAAAAGTAAATTGAGCTCCATTTTTACCATATATATAAACATTTTTAGTTGTGCCAAACCTATTTATTGTAGTTGAGCCGTCAACTCTATAGCCAGTTATTTTATTACCCTCAGCCACCGCAGCATCTTTAGATTTAGCGTGGAATATTATAGCATTATCGTTTGTGTCAGCTGATGGAAAAGTATAGGATATAGTGTAAACTCTTTTATTTACGTCTTCTAATGTTTTACCACCTGATCCTATTGTTATAGCCGCGTTACTAGCATCTCTATCTTGAAAAGTTATAGTATAAAAACTTTCTGGGTCATTATCCTCTGTTTCTATTCTAAAACTAGGTACTTCATGAAATACTTTACCAGACGATAATTGTAGTGTAACTGTTGATACAACATGAGTTGTAGAGTAGTTAGCAGGAAAACCAGTTCTGTTAATGTTTGCTTCAGCTGTAGCGTTTCCACTACCAGCAAAACTAGAAGACAAAGTAACTCCAGAGTCAGTTTGATCCTTTATAACTAAATCGTTTAGTTTATATACATTTACAACACCATCACCAGTAACGGCTAAATTAATATTTAAGTCACTGTTAGGCATATTAACACCATCTGTAAAGTTTACAGTTGCTATAACATTAGCACCGCTTTGAGCAAAACTAACACTATCAACATATGAACCCGTTGCACTATTTGCAACACTTAAATCACTAGCTGTTAACGTACTACCAGAATTAGGTATAATTGTTATTTGTATACTAGAGTTAGTAGTATGTATTTCTGTAGATGGTGTAACATTAAAAGTAAAAGCGTTAGAAGTTGTATTAGCCACACCGGTTAATGTAACAGTTACAACTCTATCGTCAGGTGTAACATCTCCTGATAAATTACCAATAAACTTACCGATACCCTGTACATTAAACTCTTGACTATCTAAGTTAGTTAAGCTAGTAGCATCACCTTTAATAAAATTATAATATCTACCTTCTTTTTTCTTAAATTCTTTTATAAAACCTTCTTGATCATTTGTTCTTATATATTCACAATACCAACCTTTAGTACTTGTTGAAGTTGGATTAGCATAATTATTACCAGCATCGTAATTATTAGTATAAACTCTTGATCTACTTCCGCCGTAGTTTAATGTTTTAAAACCTTTTATAGTTTCTGGCATTTCGTTTATTAAAAACGTAACAGAAGAATCTTCAGCATCACCTCCGTAAAAAGTGTTTCTTACTTGATTAGTGTGAACCCACAGTTCACCATTTTTTATACTGTAATATTTATTATTTAAAGCCAAAGCAGCTTCTGGAACAAATGATTTAAAACTTGGCCAACCTCTTACTTTTTCATCAAATGAAACTGTTTGGTTGTTAAGTGTAAGGTTATATAAACCTTTACTATCATCGTAACTACCTAATATTAACGTAGACGCTGCTAGAGTGTCTTTAAAGTAATCTCTCATGCCATGTTCAGATATAGCTGTTAAACCGTCTCTAGACAGCCTTAAAACAGCTCCTCGGGCTTTATCTACAAAGTATACTCTATAAGCATAATCAGCAAATGATTCAGGGTTTAATGATATACCATATTCACCAATAAAAGGTATTGATTGACCTAACACTCTATTTGTCGCCGTTAACTGCGCATTACCACCAGCTTCAAACAAAGCATCTTTATTAGCTAATACTTTTAAAACTTTATCTTCACAAAAGACTATTAAATCTGTATTTCTAGCGTGTAGCTTTTGTATACTACCATAATGAGGATTAAGATCTTTTGTTATAGCTTCACCTTGTATAAATTGATTTAATCTATTAACACCACTGGTAGAATTAAATATACCGGAAAATATTAAACCATTTTTTCTTCTTTCTTCTTTATATTGTTCTGCTAAAACAGTAGAAACCTTAACACCTTTATCTATTTGTGGTGCGTTAAAATCATCTCGTATTCTATTTGATTCTACACCATTACCAAAACTATAACAATTTTTAAACGGTATAGTGTGTGTTGCACCGTGATCTGAAATAGCATGTGATTTACTAGCCTCGTAATAAAGATCTAAATCTATAGCTTCTTTAGGTTCTGTTTCCCATATAGCTGGATTTGTTGATGTTAAAACTTCATTATCACCTGATATTACTTTTTCTAATATTTGTATTTCATCTATATAATCACCAGAAAAGTTACCACCATTACTAGTAAATGTATCTTCATATGGTGTTCCATTTTGATGATGTTCAAAAGTTATATTATATGCTCTTCTTTTACTACTTGCTAATCTTTTTCTACCATTTCTTCTATAAGCATAAGATATTGTGCAATTAGTTACCTTATATATTTCACCAACGGTATTTGTGTTTTTACCTTTAAATCTAAACAACGTGTTCGTTGTTGATATAGATCTTAAAAAATTATTTATAGTGTTTGCTTTATCAAAGTCTTTTGATCTTGATTTTGGAGATGCAGTAAAATAAAAAGTCATAGTATTAGTTCCTAATACAGGGTGGCCATTATTACCCGATGATATTTTATTGTGCTTAGCCCTCATATCATACCATGAAGCTTCTTGCCTACCATCATTTGGCCCAGTATTTACAGCGTTATCAAATATAGCTCTACTATTTGTTATACCAAACTCAGCTTGTACGTCTGGAAAAGAAGCTATAATATTTGTATCAAAGTTACTATCTCTATTTATTTTTACAAAAAATCTACCATAAAACTCTGCTTTTCTTTCAAACTTTTCTTCAAACAGTATAACCTCAAATAAAGAGTTTGTGGTTAAACCATTTAACATTGTTTCACCTTCTTTTAAAGGTTCGTCTATAGTAACACTATATTCATATTTATATGGTTCGGTTCCACTATCATCTCCAGTAGGACCACCACTAATAACATTGTATTTTTCTGTTTTATTTCCAGCAACAGATATTTGTATTACAGCGTCTGATGAAAAACCACTACCAAAATTAGGGTTTGAGTCAGGATTAGGTCCTAAAAACTTAAACGATGTGCTACCTATTTGTGGTATGTTTGATGATAAACATTTTGCGTTACCATTGGCTGTAGCTTTTGTAGTTAATTTTATAAAATCAGGTACTTCATTAGATATATCTAAAATTTTATACCTAGCTTTAGTTGCTACAAATGTATCAGAGTCGTGTTGTTTTTTCAATATAAGGTACATATCTTCTTGCACCTTATTTCTTTCTGATGAAGGAAAACTTAACCAAACATTACCATCTTCAGCTAAATAATATCTATCCATAGACAGGTTATAATACTCATTAGAAGTTTCTTTTATATAATATTTAAAATGAGTTGCCCAGTCTGGTGGTTGATTGTTTAATGTAATGTCTATAGCGTTAACAGTTTCAGCGTAAGTTTTACTTGTTTGCTTAGACGCATTTGTACTTGTAAAAACAGGTGATTGTCTATTGTATTTATCAATATAAACAACACCAGCTTGATACGTTCTTAATGATTTAATAGATAACTCAGGTTCTCTAACTGTTGTTATAGGTGACTGAGTAATAGCCATATTTATATCTGGTAAATTAAAATCAGGAATATTATAGTTTTGTAAATAATTACCAAATATAAGTCTATTAGCTGTTATTTCTTGAGATTTTGCTTTTCTTGGAACATTATCCCAAGGTCTAATCATTTGATTTGATTCAACAGTTTTACTTATTATTTCTGACTCTAAGTTGTAAGCTGTAGGAAAAGTGCCATCTGAATTTTCTTTTAACGTATCTACAACATAAACGTTATTGTTGTTAGACTCTTTGTATAATATATCTACTTCTTCAACATCTATAGGTCTTGATTCTGTTATATTAATGGTTAATTGCCTTAAGTTGTTTATCATACCAAGGTTATGTCCATCTGTAGATAAATATTCAAATGTTGATGGTTTAAACGCTATTTCACTAAATGGTGAAAATGTAGAATATTCACCTGAGTAATATTTCCATCTATATGCAAATCTTACAAATTTCTTTTCAAACAATACACCTTCTTCACTTAATAATACTTCCCACACCAAAGGAATATAAGGTAGTTCTGAAGGTATACTTTGTATTTTTACGCTAGCTGATTGATTACTATTGCTTAGTGTTCTTATTCTTACTTTTATCTCGTAATAAACTGTTTGACCTAGTTCTTCGTACTCAGCTGTTAGTGTTAATATATCACCAACTTGATAATTAGGAGATGGTGAAAATGTTAATGTTACATTAGTCCCAGCTGCTATTGATTCGTTTTGCGCGTTTGTAAATAAACCAGCCGTTGAGTTGCTTACAATAACTGGTGATGTACCAGTACCATTACCGCCTCTTGTGGATGTGCTCATTGTTAATGTTGGCGCATCCATAGGTGCTTTTTTAGCAACAGTTATGTGTTGTTCTGTAAAAGCTGATGCTGCTGATAATTCTGCAGCCGCTATTAACTTACCAGTATATTTTGTATGTGTTGTAAAGTTATTTGCGCAACCAGATTTAAAAACTTCAATATCTATTTTTTTAGGCTCTGATTTATTATCAGTCCAAAATAACATGCCTTCAACTACATTAATACCAGTTATGTATTGATCGTTAGTAAAATTTAATATATTATTAACATCTACTAAAACAGGTGATATTATACCTTTTATATCATCATATTCTGCTATACAATCTGCCTCATCTGCTTTTATAAACCAGTATATTCTATCATTTTCAGTATTAACAACAGAACCTATACATTTAGCATTAGTTAAACCAAAGCTAGTACCAGTCCAACTTGATGTTATAGCTTGTGTGTTTGAATTGTATGTTTTACCTGTTATTTTAGTATTACCAGCAATATTTTGAATAGCACCTACATCATCACCATCAGATGTTGACACCTGTACGTTCATCGCGTCTCTATACTCTCCATTAGGTACTAATCTCTCATCCAGGTCTTTATTCATTTTACCTGAACGGAAGTAATGTTTTATATCTGGCATATTATTTAGTGTTTAATCCATTTAGACTTACCTCTCATGATCTGTGTAAGTTCTTCTGATTTTATGTTAGATAATCTTAACTTAGCATTTCTTATAGATGCAAATCTTTCTCTTTTTAATAAAGGTATATAGTTAGGTAAAACTGAAGTATGTGTACTAGCTATAGCGTAAGCTATTGATTTATACATAGCTTCTTCAGCAAACTTATGTACTAACATTTCGTCTTCTGTACCTAAACCATCACTAATATATTTTAAAGATACAGTTTTACCGTTTAAACTACCGCTAAAATGTATGTATCCTTGCTTTTCATCTATATAAAATATACCGTTAAATTGTGCGTTTTCAGGCTCAATACCATATCTTCTACCTTCTAATATATCGTAATCTTCTTCGTTTTTTCTATAATTTTCAGGATCACTAACGCTTTCGTTAATACTATTAGTTCTGTATCTATTCCATGTATCTGAGTCTGATGCTACAGACAAGTTACCAGCGCTATCAAATGTGTATCCAAAATCACCAGCTTGTAATATAGCTGTAGGGTTGCTAGTTTTTCTTGCTGGATACAACAATCTTTCAACACCATCATTATCAACATAACAAACCTTAACATAATTTACATAGTCATGAGGTAAAGCCATTTTTAAAGATGGTGGTATTTCTATTTCTTGAGACTTGCTAGATTTAAAAGTATCATAACTTAATTCTTGTATTGCTCTTTGAGCATGATAAGCTACATCAGCTCTTCTAACTCTAGGTATTATTTTATCTTTACCTACATAGCTAATTATAAAGTTATTAATTATAGTTTGCAAAGATATAAACTGATAATTACCAAGATCAGGATTTACTAAAGATACAACTACAACATCACCATTACTAGCAGCACTGTTTAATACAACTGTATCTGTAGTGTTTGATTTAGGAAACGTAAAGTTTGTTGTAGCTGTGCCGTTTACCGTAACTACTATTTGTCCCTGAGCGGTAGGCATTGTCGCTAAATTGTTTAATAACGTCTCGTTTTCCGGAAACGTTAATACAAAATCTGTTTGACCGCCAGTAGCTGTAAAACTTTGAGATCCGTAATATTGTTGTTGTGTTCCTTGGAATAATGGCATAATTATTTATTTTCTTGTTGTACGTTTTGTGCTTCTTCTGTAGCTGCAACTTGATATAATTGAGGATCTTTTATTTCGATACCAGCTAATTCTAATATTTTTATTACTAATTCTGTTTCTTCTGACTCATGTAATTCAAAGTTAGTACTATCATTAGCATTATATAAAGCTTCATCTAATACAATAGTAGAAGCCCACTCTACAGTAGCAGGTCTATGTATATAGTTACAAACCACATTACCATCTATACTTGTTGGGTAAATCTGTATTCTTCTTTCTCTGTTTGTTTGTCCATCACCATCGCCAGAATATCTTACATATACAGGTCTTGAAGGTGTTGGTGCTGTTAAAGGAGAGTTTTGAATATGATGGATTTGATTTTGACTTATTTTTTCTACCTCTACATAACCACCTTTGCATTTAAAATACACCTCACCCATTCTATAGTAATCTGGTAATATACCAACGCCTTGACCAGCGCTCATATCAACAGTTTGCCTATATTTTTCAAAGTGATCAATTTTTTCTTGTATTATGTCGACTTGGTCGGAATATGTGTAGTCGTTCCCTGGTATTCTATTTAATGCGTTTAAATCGTAGAAATATTGCTCAAAAATATCCATTTGAGCTTGATTGGCATATAGATTAAATTCTTGAGGTGTTATATAACCTCTTTGTTCTTTGTTAGCTATTGCCAAAACTCTTTGATAAACCGTATCTATATTTACTGCCATATTATTTTTTGTTTATAGTAAGTAACCACCTCATAGAGATGGTTACCTCTATAAGTGATTTTTATTTCATTTTTTTCTCAATAGCTTTTAAAACTTCTATACCGTCATCTGTTTTAAACCAAGCAGCTAATGCTGAATATGGATTTTCTTCAAATGGTACAGTAAATAGTTTTCTACCATTGGTCCATAAAAATTGTCTGTTATCATCAGATAATTTTATGATATTATTTTCAACAGCTTTTACACCTATGTTTCTTAAATGAACATTATCATCATTTGCTAACTCTATAAAAGCAGCAGGATAATTTCTAGCATAAAGTAAACCGTCTCTTTTTAACTCTTTAGTTGACATTTTAGAAACTTTATTTCCAAACTCAACTCTAAGTACAGCTTCTAAGTCATCTATATCTAAGCTTTTAGCTAAGTTTAATGCTTCTATTTGTAGCTCTATCATATCAACCTCTTCAACAGCATCTTGTATTGGAGTTAACTCTGTATACGTACTATCTTTTTTAGGGTGATATAATGATAAAAGCTTTTGTAAAGCTTGTTTTTCTTTTGGTACAGTTAAGCTACCATTTCTAAAGTATATGTGTCCTAACGTAGCATAACCTGTTTGCTCATCTACAAAAGGTGATTTTTGGTTAGTAGCATATCTTAATTCTCTATTGTGACCTTTTTCTGGATCAAACCAAAGTAAAGGTCTTTTATTGTTGTGTTTTGCTTGTATTGATACTAAAGGCGGTTGATTTGCACCTTTAATAACATACGTTCTGTCTTTCATCTCCCATTTAGGAGTTTTATTTTTTTCCATGATATAATATAATTAAAAAGTTTGTAAAAAATAAAAGTGCTAGGCGCCGAAGCGCCTAACTCTTTTAATAATGTGATACTTATTTTTTCAATAATACGAAGTTATTCGCAGCTTGAACACATAAACATCTTTCT
>CEVB01035115.1_pt1 | contig 17847 bp, 12 predicted proteins | sample 531381 | NCBI WGS metagenome assembly CEVB01 (sample SAMEA2622763, study PRJEB7988) | marine metagenome | biome: marine biome (ENVO:00000447); feature: surface water layer (ENVO:00002042); material: "saline water (ENVO:00002010), including plankton (ENVO:xxxxxxxx)" | depth 5 m | reverse complement strand
AATTAGATTTCTTTACGATGAAAGCTGGTACTTCAACAAGAACATTAACTATGGAATCTGGTCAAGTTAGTGTTACTGACCATTTCTCAATTGCAGCAACTAAAGCAATATTTTTAGATGGTGGTAGTAATACTTTTATAAGAGAGTCAAGTTCTGATAATATAGAATTTGCTACCAATAATACTGTACGATTAAATATTGGAAATTCAACCTCCGCATTTAGAAACAATGTTACATTATTAGATACAACAAATATAGGAACTTCAACATTCATATCAGGTATAACTGGTGATGGTTTTAGAATAGAAGATAATGGTAGTGATGGAACTCTATTAGAAATTGATAATATTGTTGTTAGAAATACATTGAGAACACATATCTTTCAGAAAGATGTCGTTAAGGCAACTAACGGTATATTATTTATTTCAGATAGTGGTGTTATATCAGGCTCGACTGGTACAACAGGTACGGGTACAGTAACATTTGAGGATGATAAGTCTGCTACATTTAGTGATGACGAAATACTATTGTTCAAAGATGCACAAGATAACGGAACAATAAATGCAGTAAGATTTCAAATCAACGGAAGTCCAATAACAGGTGGTTCAGTTCAGAGTGGTTTTACAAAATATAATGTTGATAATGTTGCCGGTAATCTAAGTAATCTTAACGTTGGTGGAACTGCAGCAAGAATTAGTGGTGGTACGGTTGCAATTGATGCATCATCACCTAACAGTCCCTTCGTTGATGTCAATTCTTCAAGTGGTTCAGCAGTTGTTCGTATGGGTAATCTTGCAGGTATCACATCTCCAAGATTTGGGACATTATCAAATCAGTTTGGATTATGGGCATCAGGCTCTGCTTATCTTGAGGGTGCGATAAATGCAAAAACTGGTAACATAGGTACTTGGGGAATAGGTGCTACTGCAATCAGTAGTTCAGGTAATAGTGTTACCATCGATGCATCGGCAAAAAGAATTACAATAAATGACGGAAGTAATGATAGAGTTTATTTAGGTGAGACAGCCGGCAGTTCAACATTTGGTTTAAAAATATTCGATGGTACAGGTACCTCTACGGGTGATGTACTTGTAGACTTAGGTGCAGCTACAAACAGAATCGCTGGATGGGAAGTCATACCAGGAAAATTTCAATTCGATGATGCTAATGGTTCAATAGCATTAGATGCAACAAACAAACAGGTCGCTATTTATACCGGTTCAATCGATACAGACAAACCAAAAGTTGTTATGGGTAATCTCCCAACAACAGGTGGTGCAAGATATGGGTTTGCAGTATTTAGTGGTTCGGCAAATGCGGACATAAATAATGACGATACATTTTCAGTATTAATTACTAAGGATAAGGCCAGGTTAGCGGGTTGGGATTTAGTACCTGGTGCATTAAGAAGTGGAACTGTTGCTGACATAAATGGTAATCAGGCAAAAATTGCATTAGGTGTAAATGCAAATCAGACACATACCACACCACAAGCAAATCTGTTCTATGTAAGTGCTTCTGCTACTCCAACATTTTTTGTAGGTGAAAACTTTTCATTTATTAATAATACTCTAACAGCAGCAGGTTGGGAAATAGCAAGCACAAGTATCAAGAAAGGTACTGATGTTGTAATAGATTCAAGTGCAAAATCTATAACACTTGGAAATGGTGCTGTTGCAATAGAACATAATAGTGGTACTCCAATTATAAGAAGTGCAACAAATTTTACTAGTGGGGATGGATTTTTCTTATCATCGGCTTCAACAAATAACTTTAGAGTTGGAGATGCTGGTGCAGCAAGATTACAGTTTACTGGTGATAATGTAGAGATTTATAATGCTTCGGATCAAAAATTAGTTTCATTAGGATCATCAAATCAAATTGCTGGCTGGACAGTCTCAACAACTTCGTTTTCTAAAAATTCTGTCGCATTAATATCTACAACAAATGCAGAAGGACTGTATGTCAAAAAGTCAAGCTTCGGAGATGCTACTGCTGGTGGCTTCTTAGGATTAGATGGAGGTGTCGCCAAATTTAGTGTAGGTGATGGTTCTAAATTTATAAAATTTGACGGTAGTGATTTTACGGTAGATGCCGGTAATTTTTCAATAGACTCAAGTGGTAATGTGACTGCTGGTGGTTCTAGTCACAAGTTCGGTGGTACAATCACTGCAAACGTAATAAATGCAACAGGTTCAGGTGTGATTGGTGGATTTGAATTATCCTCAGATGAAATCAGACATAGTGGAAATGCACTTAGATTAAAATCAAGTGGGCAGATTACGGGTTCAAAAGTTCTTTTTCAAGGTGGTAAGATAGGTGGTACTACATTAGCTACGGGGTCAATGTTTAGTGGTACAGGCACACATGGTAATGGTAATACACCATTCTTTATGGATAGTGGTGGAAGATTTTCACTCGGTAATAAATTAGTATGGGATGGTAGTTCACTCACAGTTTCAGGTCAGATAAATATTACAAGCGGTACGGGATTTGCTTCACCAGCATCTGTAAGTGGAAGCTTCGGAACATCAGCCGCTATTAGTGGTAGTGTAAGTACATTGAGTGGTTCTGTTGCAACAGATGTCGCAGGTTTAACAGAAGCATCAGGAAATATGTCTACTCAGGTGTCGTTGACATCAGATGGAATGTCATTGAATGCGGCTAATGGTACAAGTCTTGCATCATATGGTACTACAACAAGAATTGGTTTAGCTGCAGATGCTAGAACTGAAATTTCCTCTACTGCAATATCTATGTACTCAGGTAAGATATCTGGTACAGCTTACAAAAGAGTGGCTATAGATAATACGGGTAAAGTTGCTGTTGGTGGAGCTAATAATGCTGATGTATCCGTAAGTAGTGATAATGATGTTATTAGAATAGATCCTGGTACAGGTATTACAATTTTTGATAATAGTACTGATTTTGTTAGTATTACTTCTACTGGTATGAAAATACATAGTGGAAATGCAACAAACAGAAGTGCAGAGTTCGGTAGTGAGATTTCTCTCTATGGTGGTTCAACTTTTACTACAAGAACATTACACATAACAAACGATGGTATAAATATTGGAAAGGGTGCTACGGGTCCTCAGTCACCCAATACTCCAAATCCCGTAATAGGTAACATAAGTTTACATGGAGCCGGTGCTAGGATATATGGTGCTGCTGTAGATGATTATGTGGATGTAAAATCAGATGGTGTCGATGTTGTTGCAGCTGGTGTAACACAAGCCGCTTTTGGTGCTACAACCACTATTGGTACTTCAACAGATAAGGTAACATTGAGTAGTTCTGGAATTACTATCAGAGAAAATGATATCGATACAATTGCCCTTTCAGGTGGTTCTGTCGTTGTTGGTGAGGTTGGTAATAGTAAATCCAATGTACAGATAACAAGTGGTGCGGTAAACCTTAGAAGTAACGTAACTAATAAAATGACATTGGCTGCAGACGGTAGTATTACAATTGGTAGTGATTTTTCGGTAGCATCCAATGGTAATGTCACACTAAGTGGTAACATTACTGCAGCTTCAGGAAACATAGCAGGTTTCACAATATTAGCAGCTAGGTTACACACAGGCACCAAGAGTACATTGACTAGTGTATCTCAGGGAGTTTACGTTGGGACTGATGGTATATCAATCACAGATACCGGTGGGGATGTGAGATTCGATCCTGATGGTGATAACAATGACAATCCAGAGATAAGCATTGGTAGGGATAAAGGCTTCCTACCTGGTATAAGTGCTGGAGGAGGATTCAAAAAAATATTCTCTGCATCTGCAACAGGAAGTTTCTTCAATCCTACTACTGATTACACCACTAATCAAGATAAGAAAGTGGTGAATTTTAGTTTAGGTAGTGGTACAGCCACATTGGATTGTACAATAGGACAAAAGGTATTTATAACCTCAAACGGATGGGGGACAAGTATAGCAGATAATCGTCTATTAGATCAAGGACAAGCAGGAACTGCATACACGTTCATAATAAGTAATGCAGATTTTACCACCAACCAAGGTACTGCAACTCTTTCTACGGCATTAACATCTGTTAGAATTGCGATAAGGGTTTTTCATAGTGATACGAATGTTGTAAATGACGCAGTCTTATCTGAAGAATTAGGTACATTTCCATTAGCCTCTTCGGTTGCCGCACATGGTACTTCGATGAACATCGTGAATGATTACAAACACTCTTCTACAGTATCAAAACGTTTCTTTTATTATGAATTTGAAGTTGTTGCTGTGAGTGCTTTAACGCAGGGTGCGGATATTGTTTGGGGACAAAAACTAGATGGTACTGGTTCTCCATTGATAGGTAATTTATCATTAGCCGGAACTGTATTTACAGGAAAGACTAGAATCACAGGCGTGGGCTTTCAAACCTATGCTGGTCCTCATCGTAGTCTCAAGTTCGGTGCAGAAAACGAAATCATCGGTAATTTAAATATAGAAAGGAATAGTTTCGGTGATGCCGGTGTATTTAAGGTTGGGGGAATCGCAGTATTCGGTGATACATCAGCTAATGCCACAAAACCCAGAATTCCTAATCGGACCGGTCATGATCCTGATAGTAGTGTGACTGGTCAAGGTGCAGTAGCAATTATGAGTTCCGGTAGTATTGATATTAAGGCACAAGAACAAAAGTGGTCATTAAGAACCGATGGTGGTTTTGCATTATCAGCAGGTACAACATCAGGAAATGCCTCAGTTAAAAACTTTGAGATTAGAAGATATACCAACGATAGAAGTACTGCACAAGTTAATGCGATAAAACTAGGTGATAGCACGGGTGGAATAGAGGCCGAAGGTGAAACTCATGCACATGCATTACAAATAGTGGGTAGTATATCCGACCCAAGTATGGTTATTACTATGGGTGATTGTCAGGGTGATGGTAATGAAAACAGAATAGTGTTAGACGATGGAGCTAATACCTTTTTATTTAGTGGATTCAGTCAGGGTGTTACTATTTCGAATGATTTATTCGTAAATGATTTTGCTAGAATAGATGCACTAAGAGTTGGAACAACTTCCACAGATCCTGGTGATGGAAACCTTCATGTCGAAGGGAATATTACTGTTGGTGGAGATGTGATAAGTGCCGGACAGAGAGGATACTTCGATGGTGGTGAAACAAGTACATTCACATCCGCTAGATACTTAGACTTCAACAACGGGACTCAAATGGAGGATAATATAGGATACAGAATGCACAGGCCAGGTAGTATCACAGGTGTTTCATGTCAGTTCAAATGTACATCTAATAATGGTGGAAATGTTGATATAAATGTTCGTAAGAACGGTGCTACAGTATTTTCAAAAGACGGTATTTCCGTATCTTCAACAGGAAATTTTGGTGGTTCAGCAACTCAAGCAGTTGATGTTGATACTTTCGTAGCTGGTGATGTTTTAACATTATTCGTTGAGATAAATGGTAGTCTAACACTTGACAATTTTAATGCATTTATGGAAGTTACCTTTGATACATAAATGTATCGTTAACAATTAAATTAATACTATGGGGGAAAAATGAAATTCGAAATAGATGGTATAAGATTCAAAACATCAGGTTCAGTAGAAGGCTTTAGTGATAATGTTGCAAAACAGATATCCTACAGTATTTGTGAATCAGGCTCAGCCGGTTTTGAAAGAAGAGGCTTCATCTTAGATTTAGATGCACCAAACACCGCATCATTTATAGGATGGAATGACTTATCCGAACAAAATGTAATAGGTTGGGTGACGCAGAGTTTAGGTACTGAAAAGTTAGAACAAATGCAGGGTTGGTTGGACAAGGCATTAGAAAGGAAAGGAAAGCCTGTTGTAAAATATGCCGCTAAAGATGAACTACCTTTTTAGTAAATGTTTGAGAAACTAATATTTATTAACATATACAATTAAGGAAACTATGGATAAATTAACAGAATTTTTAATCAAGCCATTTCTAACCGAAGGTGTCAGAGACCCAGGTATCTTTAAGGCCATATTTTTGGCAGGAGGGCCTGGTAGCGGTAAATCGTATGTTGCAAAACAACTTTTCGGTATACCTGAAAAGATAAATGTATCTAAAACTGGTTTAAAAATGGTAAATCAAGACACAGAACTTGAGATGTTACTAACAAAATATTTTGGAACTGTTGATTTAGATAACATGCCGACTGATTTGTTTAAACAACTTACAGACCCGAAGTACGATGATTATAGTGGATTAAGAGCGTACGCAAAAAGTCTAAGCAAAGAAAGATTGAGATTATATACAGAAGGTAGGTTAGGCGTTATAATTGATGGAACTGGTCATAAATTTAAATCAGTCAAAGAAAAAAGAAAGAAATTGATGGATATGGGTTACGATACCTACATGGTATTTGTAAATACAAGTTTAGAGATTGCAATGAAGAGAAACGAAGAAAGAGCCCGTGCACTACCTGCTGATATTGTTAGAAAGAGTTGGCAAGATGTTCAGGGTAATCTTGCTTTCTTTCAAGGATTATTCGGTGCAAGTAATTTCCTTATAGTTGATAATAACAAATTCTTATCAGCTGCACAAGCAGAGAAAAAGTTTAGTATGTTGGTAAATCAGGGATTGACTAAGTTTTTAAAGAAACCACCTAAAAATAAAATTGCAAAGGATTGGATTAAAAAACAACAACATATCAAAAAAATAGATTTACCTAATTTGATGAAAAAAGTGAAGATGGCAGAGAGTATTAAATTACCTGTAGAAATCGGTGATACCATTCTTATGGGTAGATTTAAAAACAAAAAAGTTGTTGTAAAGTCAATTGATTACAACGATAATGGAGATCTGTTAATCAATGGTAGACCAGCTTTAAAATTTAGAATTATGGAATCGATAAACGAATCTGAAGTAAAGACAATATATAGTCTTCTTCAAAAATATGGAAACTCTGAAAAAGATGCAAAAAATATGATTAGAAAAAATTATAAAAAGGTATCTAAAAAATTTAGAGGACAATCTGTTAGAGACAAAGCTATGGCATTAATAGGAATTTCTCTACTAGGTGAGAGTATGACAAAATCTCAGATTAAAAGTATGAGAGATAAATTCAAAAAAACAGGAGAGTTACCACCTCATTTGAAAAAGTTTGTAAAGGCCAAAAAAGAATTTGAGAAAAAGTTTAAGGTTAAGAATATTGTTGTACCTGGTTTAGAGTGGATGTCTGATTTAAAAGAGGCACCAAGAGTGCCTCGTAAGAAAGGACAACATCGTGGTTCAAAATCACATTCTGATTTATACACAGACGAGAATCCAAAGGGTACAATACATGGATTGAAATTTGCAACTGTAAAAGATGCTCAAGCATCTGTCAGAAAGATAAAGAGTAGTAGTAGGTCACATGCTCATAAGATACAGGCTGCTGTTGCTATGGAACAGAGAGCTAGAGAGATGGGTAAGACTTCACAAGCTGCTGTCTATAGAGCTTACATCAATAAGATGAAGAAGAAAACCAAAAAGAAGAATGAGGAGTTTGGAGCACCAGCTGGTATGTTACCATCACCGAGTCGTAAGATGGTAAAGAAGATGAAGAGAAAAGGTAACACCTCAGTTCCTTATGGTAGTGGTTATAAAAAAATACAAGAATTTATTAATAAACCAAAAATGAAAAGTGCATTACAAAAATTAGTCGATAAAAATCTAATACCAAAAATTTATACCAAAAATATTAGTAAGTTACAAATTTACCTTACCAATAACCCAGTGGTGATGACACAATTACTAAGATTACTTGGTGAAAATATTAATGAAAATGATAAAGTTCAATTGATGAAGTTGTACAATAAAGCTTTTAAGATGATGCCTAATAGTCCTGCACAAAAAAAAGTTAGAAAACAAATTGATGCTTTACGAAAAAAATTAAAAATGAATGAGGAAACTTCAAAGATAAAAAAAGTAATTGGAGTATTTGGTGGTAGATTTCAGCCTTTTCATCCTGGTCATTTAGCAACATATAAATGGTTAGCATCAAAGGTTGACGAAGCATATATAACAACATCCAACATCAAACAACCACCAAGACATCCAATGGATTTCAAAGAGAAAGTAAGACATATGGTAAAGATGGGTATTCCAAAGAATAGAATAATACAAGAAAAAACACCTTATGTTGCTGTAAATCTTTTGAAAAAATTTAATGCTGATACAACAGCTGTGGTGTATGCATTTGGACAGAAGGATGCTGGTAGATTAAAAGGTGGTACTAAAAAAGATGGTAGTAAAACATACTATCAAGACTTTAATCAGAACAAAAATAATTTACAGGGATATGAAACTCATGGTTACATATTGACTGCACCACAGCAAGGTAATCTTAGTGGGACAAAGATGAGAGATTTATTAGGAAACCCAAAGTATAGTGATGATGAAAGACAGAAGACATTTAAGAAGACATTCAAATATTTCGATAAGGGTATATACAATATGATGACAAATAAATTTAAAAAATTATTTGAAACAATTGATATATCCGAAGATTTGATAAAAGAATTTTTATTAGAATATAGTGATAGTTTAAAAGGAAATTTAGATGATGGCCCTTCAACCTATTATCAAACTTTAAATGCGTATGAAAAAACATCTAAGGAATGGTTAGATAGTATTTACAAAAAAGAGGGATGGAAGGTTGTTGATTACGCTGTCAGAAATAATATTATAAAACCAGAAGAAAATGTTGCAAAAGCTGTAGAAGACCATACTAGAAGAAAACCAGGACAAAAACATTACAATTCTGTACCACTAACTTATATGGATCATGGAACACAAGGTGGTTCTAATACGGCTGTTAATAAATATAAAAAACATTTGGATGACGTTGTAGGCCCAATTGGTTGGCAGGTGATTGATTGGATGGGAACATCTGCGGCAATTGATAATATAATAGGAAGTGTATTTGCGGCTGGTGCAAGTGCGGAAATAGATAAAAGTTTCTTAGATACTATAGATTTAGACAACATCGAATTTTTAGAAGAAAAAACATTCTCTAAAGAATGGTGGAAAAAAGAATTGATGTTAGAGGGTGGAGCATATGGACATTTAAATCATCCATTTGATGATAAAAAATTGACATTTTCAGATTTTAAGAAACTAATTATTAATACACTACAAGGTAAACTTGATAAAGAAGGACCGGTTACAGAAAAAACTGATGGACAGAATATAATGATAAGTTGGAAAAACGACAAACTTATCGCAGCAAGAAACAAAGGACACATCAAAAACTTTGGTGCTAATGCTTTAGATGCCAATGGTATTAAGAATATGTTTTCTGGTAGAGGTGACATAGAGAAAGCCTTTGTCACCGCAATGAATGATTTAACTAAAGCTTTAAAGGGTTTAAGTAAGAAACAAAAAGACAAAATATTTGGTGAAGGTAAAAGATTTATGTCTTTAGAGGTTATGTATCCTGCTACATCAAATGTAATACCTTATGATAAATCTCTACTGCAATTTCATGGAACTATAGAGTATGATGAATTTGGCTCTCCTATTGGAGAAAATAGAGAAAGTGCTAGGGTGTTGGCTGGTATGATAAAACAAATAAATCAAGACATACAAAAAACTTATACAATAACGAAACCATTTGTTGCTAATCTACCACAGGTTAAAGATTTCAGTAAGAGACAGAGTTACTTTTTAGGTAAATTGAAAAAATTACAAAGTGAATATAAGTTAAAAGATACCGACACTTTGGCTGATTACCATCAAGCATATTGGATGGAGTATATTTATAATGGTGGAAAACAAACAGATTACAAACATCCTGATAATAGAATTTTGATGAAATTAACAAAGAGATGGGCGTTCTTTGATAAGTCATATAAGATACCACAAATTAGAAAAGATTTAGAAAAGTATCCGAAGTTTTTAGATTGGGTTTTGAGCACTGATAAGATGAATCATGCTAAACTACAAAAAGAACATATTAGGGATTGGGAAGTTCTCTTCTTTGAGTTGGGTGCAGAGATATTAAAAAATATGAGTGACTTTATTGCAGCAAATCCATCTGAGGCAGCTCAAAAAATTAGGAAGGATTTGGTGGGTACAATCAACAAAGTTAAAAAGTCTAAAGACCCAAAAGTATTGAACACATTAAAAGTTCAGTTAGATAGACTAAAAGCCTTAGGTGGATTAGATGCGGTTGTTCCATCGGAAGGGGTTACATTTGTTTATAAAGGTAAACTCTACAAATACACAGGAGCATTCGCACCAGCAAATCAAATTTTGGGTATGTTAAAATTCGTATAGGAGTAGGTTATGGGATATAGTAAAGAATCAGAAAGACAAAACAAAGTTTTAGGTGATTTATTATCTGGTAGAGAACCAGACAAAAGAGTTATGATTGGTTACGAGGGTAAAGGAAAAGAAAAGGGTGATGTAATACCAAAGATGACTGAATTAATGCAAGATGTTAGGATGCCTTTATTTTGTCCTTCTTGTAAGAAAGTAATGAAAAAAAGATTAGACGATAAAATGTGGAGACTCTACGAACATTGCTTTGATTGTCAATTAGATTTTGAACACAAACTTAGACTTGAAGGAAAGTATGATGAGTGGGAAAAACAAAAAGTTAAAGAAAATAAAATATCTTTTTTAAAAGAGCAGATACAGGCAATAAAAGAATGGAAAGATATGAAAGCACCCGAATGGTATAACAATATCGGTGTCAATTATCCCGAATTGGAAAAAGAAACTTGGAATGTAGATACAGAAAAGATAAAGTCTATGGCTGATGAAGCATTAGAGAAATTTGAAGAAACCCTTAACGAATTGGAGAATTAGTTATGAAACTTTGGAAAGTAATATTAGGAATCTTTGGACTAGTTGGTGGCTTATTTGCCGCTAAGCAGGTAAAAAGTAAAGAAGTTCAGAAACTTAAAAAAGTTATTGAGGAAAACAAAAAAGAAGAGAAGAAAGTAGAAAAGCAAATCAAAGAATTAGAGGAAGCTAAGACTGCATCCAGAAGAGAAATAGGTAATATGAAAAGAAAACTAACTATCTCTAAAAAGAAAACTAAAAAGATGGAAGAAGTTTATGAAAATGATGAAGTCGAATCTGCTGAAGATTTTTTAAGAAAGTTTGCAAAGAGTAAATAATATGAAGTATATCTGGATATTACTTCTAACACCTCTTTTAGCACAAACAACTTTTACAGAGGCAGAAGCTTTAGAAATGATTAAAGCACGTGATGCTCAATGGGAAGGTAAGATTGAAAAAGCTGATTCTTTAATTTCATCACAAAAAGTATTAATTAGTGATTATGAATCTTTAATAGAAAAATTTGAAGAATCTTCTAATGTCGATTCATTACTGATAGAAGCTAAAGATTCTCAGATCAAATTACTGAAAGCACGTGACGAAATGAATGAAAAGTTGGTAGAGTTAGTTGAACCAAAGTGGTATGAGAATCAATATCTTTGGTTATTTATTGGATTTATTTTAGGGAAGATATAATGAAACCTGCACCATTAAAAGAAGTAATCAAAAAAGAATATGTGAAATGTGCAAAAGATCCAGCATATTTTCTTAAAAAGTATTGTGTGGTTCAACATCCAATGAAGGGTAAAGTCCCTTTTCATCTTTGGGATTTTCAAGAAAAATCACTGCAGACTTTTGAAGACCACAGGTTTAATATCATACTAAAGGCTCGTCAGTTAGGATTATCAACACTAACTGCCGGATATTCTTTGTGGATGATGACGTTTGGACAGGACAAAAATATACTAGTAATCGCTACTAAACAAGATACTGCAAAAAATTTAGTCACTAAAGTAAGAGTAATGCACGCCAATTTACCCTCTTGGTTGAAACAGAATTGTGTTGAGGATAACAAACTATCTCTAAGATACAAAAATGGTTCACAGATTAAAGCGGTCTCAAGCGGAGAAGATTCTGGTCGTTCTGAGGCTCTTTCATTATTAATATTGGATGAGGCCGCTTTCATTGATAAGATTGAACCAATATGGGCAGCCGCTTCACAGACATTATCTACTGGTGGGCAATGTATTGCACTATCTACTCCAAATGGTGTGGGTAATTGGTTTCACAAAACTTGGGTAGGTGCAGAAGATGGAACAAATGATTGGAACTTTATTAGATTACATTGGAATCTACATCCTGAAAGAAATGATGAGTGGAGGGGTGAGCAAGATAAACTATTAGGTCCTTCATTAGCAGCACAAGAGTGTGATTGTGATTTCATCACTTCTGGTCAAACAGTAGTCGATGGTGTAATACTAGAGGAGTATAAACAAACACATACTAATAATCCTTTAGAAAAAAGAGGAATCGATAGTAACTTTTGGGTATGGCAACCTGCTAACTATACAAAAGATTACATTGTATCTGCTGATGTAAGTAGGGGTGATGGAACAGATTATTCCGCTTTTCATGTTATGGATGTAGAAACTATGGAGCAGGTAGCAGAATATAAAGGTAAGTTATCAACAAAAGATTTTGGTAATATGTTAGTCAACACCGCTACAGAATATAACAATGCATTATTAGTTATTGAGAATAACAATATTGGGTGGGCGGCAATACAACAGGTAATCGATAGAGGATATGAGAACCTATTTTATACAAGTAAAGATTTACAATACGTGGATACAGAAAAACAAATAAATAATAGATATAGAACACAAGACCGAAATATGGTACCTGGTTTTTCTATGACAATGAAAACCAGACCTTTGGTAATCGCTAAATTAGAAGAATATTTTAGAGAAAAGTCAGTAATTGTTCGTTCAAATCGATTAATTGATGAACTTTTTGTATTTATATATAATAACAATAAAGCCGAAGCTATGCAGGGGTATAATGACGATTTAGTTATGAGTTTTGCTATCTGTCTTTGGGTGAGGGATACTGCATTAAGATTGAAACAAGAAGGTATCGACTTACAGAAAAAAGCACTAAGTGGTGTAGCAACACAAATGTTACCTCAGACACCAACGGAAAAGAAAGACACTTGGGAAATGGAAGTGGGTCCGAATGGTGAAAAAGAAAGAATAGACTGGCTATTAGGATAAGGAATAAATTATGGCTGATACAACATTTTTAGGAAGATTAAAAAGATTATTTTCTACTAACGCTATAGTTAGAAACGTTGGTGGAAGAAAATTGAAAGTTGTAGACACAGGAAAGCTTCAATCAGTAGCTAAAAACAGTTTGGTGGATAGATACCAAAAATTGTACTCGAACATGCAAAGTTATGGATATAACGAGCTGTTACAAGTTCAACAACTAAGATTAGGTTTGTTTAGAGATTATGAGTCTATGGATTCTGATGCGATTATTGCATCTGCACTAGATATTTATTCTGACGAGTCTACTATGAAGAACGAGTATGGTAAAGTTCTTTCCATCAATACGACAAATGATAATATACATGATATATTACATAACCTTTTTTATGATATCATTAACATAGAGTTTAATCTTTGGCCATGGATTCGTAATATGAACAAGTATGGTGACTTCTTTCTCAAATTAGAAGTCAATGAAAAATATGGTGTAACAAATGTTATGCCTTTATCACCATATGATACCGCTAGATATGAAGGACATGATCCTGAAAATCCTAATTTGGTTCAGTTTGAATACATCCCCCAATCAGCCGGTGGAAGTCACGGTGCAAGACATACCAAAAGGGATAGAGAAATCACTATGTTCGAAAATTATGAGGTAGCACACTTTAGATTACTATCTGATTCCAACTATGTTCCTTATGGTCGTTCTATTTTAGAGGGCGGTAGAAAGGTATGGAAACAAATGAGTCTAATGGAAGATGCTATGTTGATACATAGGATAATGAGAGCACCTGAGAAAAGAGTATTCAAATTAGATATTGGTAACATACCACCAGCAGAGGTTGACAACTTTATGCAACAGGCTATGACCAAAATGAAGAAAGCACCTGTGATGGATGAGAAGACTGGTGAGTACAATCTTAGATATAACATACAGAATCTTACAGAGGATTTCTTCCTACCTGTTCGTGGTGGAGATAGTGGAACAAATATAGATACCTTACAAGGACTTACTTACGAAGCGGTTGATGACATTGAATATTTGAAAAATAAGTTGTTGGCCTCATTACATGTACCTAAAGCATTTTTAGGATATGAAGAGGGTTTGGGTTCGAAAGCTACATTAGCCGCAGAGGATGTAAGATTTGCTAGAACAATTGAAAGAATACAAAGAATTGTAACGAGTGAGTTATCAAAAATAGCGGTAGTTCATTTGTATGCACAAGGATTTAGAGACCAGGATTTAGTTAACTTTGAATTAAACCTAACCAATCCATCAACAATATATGAGCAGGAAAAGATAGAATTGTGGAACAATAAAACATCTCTTGCAGATTCTATGTTAAGAGATGGATTAGTATCATCCGAATGGGTTTATAAGAATGTATTTAAATTCTCAGATGAAGACATAAAACAAATGGATGAACAAATAGTATTTGACTATAAGACTAAATTCAGAAGACAACAGATTGAGGCTGAAGGTAATGACCCTGCAAAAAGTGGACAATCACAAGGTACACCATCTGATTTGGCTATGGGTAGAAGTGGACATGAGTTAGATGATGAAGGTGGTTCACCTGAAGGTGGTTTTGAAGGTGCCGGAAGACCAAAGGAAGCAAATAAGTATAGTAAAGATAGTGGTGCAAGGGGTAGAGATCCATTGGGAGCACATGATATGAAGAAAGCCTACAGCACACAATCATTATCAAAGTACGAAAATGTTTTAAAACATTTAGGGAGTACAGGAAAATCATTATTAAGTGAGAGTAGTGAGGTTGAAGAGGAGTATAAATCCGAAGTAAACTCTCTTATTACTAATAAAAATTGATGACACTTATATTTATATATGAAGTACTATACAAAAACGATTGGAGTTCGTAAATGAGTAATAAAATAAAGCACTCAAAAATAAAGAATACTGCTATTCTTTTTGAGCTATTAACAAGACAGATCACAGTTGATGTACTCAATGATAAAGAGGGAGAAGCTGTAGGTATGTTGAAAAAATATTTTTCACCAAAATCGCAACTTGGTAAAGAATATGAATTATATAAAATTTTAAATACTGAAAAGTACAGTAATGATAGTAAGGCTAATCACCTTATAGAAGCCGTTGTAAAGGCATACAAAGGCATCAATAAAAAACAATTAAAAAACGAAAAGTATAATCTTGTCAAAGAAATCAAAAATAATTACGATGTAAATGACTTTTTTAATGCAAGAATTCCAAATTATAAAGTACATGCTTCAATATACAAATTATTTGAGTCAGTTTACACACAAGATCCTAAAGAAGAAACCGAAAGTAGGTTTACTATTATAGAAAATATCACTAAAAAGTCAATTTCCGTAAAGAGAAAAGACAAAAAAGTCTTAGAAAACTACAAAAAGCAAGAAAAAGACTTGAGATTACTTACTTACACAGTATTGGTTGAAAAATTCAACAAGAAGTATAAGAAACTTACTGAAAGTCAAAGAGACTTACTAAGAAAGTATATCTACAACATATCTAACACCAACTCTTTAAAAGAGTTTATTGAAAAAGAATCTATTCAAATCAAAAAACAACTCCAATCGTTTTTGCCCAAGATAGATGATAAGGTTACTAAGATAAAATTAACAGAGGCTATCAATCAAATAGGTAATCTTTTGAAAGGTAGAATAGTTGAGGATAATCAAGTGGTAGCTTTAATGAGATATTATCAATTAGTTAGGGAGCTCAAGGATGTCTCTAAGTAAACTCAAAGAATACATAAGAGAAATTATTAAAGACGAACTAGAAGAAGCGTCTACATCGGCCAATGTTCCTGGTTATCAGACACCCTTTGCATTTTCTGACCCAAAGAAAGATAAGAAGAAGAAAAAGAAAAGGGATTTAGGTTCAACTGGCTATAATTATGTTAGTGAGGGTAAGTATCACGATTATAGAAACGATGAAACTTTAACACCAAAACAAAAGATTGGTAAGTCTATGAGAGAGATTAGAGATAGTCTCAACAATTTAGATAAAGTAGTAAAAATGAATGTACGTTTGAAGAATGAACTAAATGTAGATTCTAGGTCATATTGGAAAAATACACATAAGGCTTTGAATAAAATTAGTGAGAGGTTAGTAAAACTAGCGAACAAAGTAGGACAGTTAAAGTAACTGAGGTCACTATGCCATTCGAAGATAAAAAGAAGTCCTATATGGACACGCTTTTTAGTATCTCAACTTTGTTGAAAAGATGGCAGGTTGAAATATCTAAAAAGGACATAGATAAGAATTACATGATTAGAAGACTTAACCAATGGATAGAACAATTGGAAAGTCTGAAAACAGAAATAATGATGGAGAAAGACTAATGATTTCCCTACTAGAAATTGCAAAAAGCATCAATGAAGTTGATGACGACAAAATCATCAAGTATAGGGATGAGGAAGGTGAATCTCAAGAAATGCCAGCCAGTTCTGCAAAAAAACTCCCTAAAGATCATCCGGCAAAGATAGCTTATGATACGATGGGTAAATATGATGATTATCAGGACAAAAAAGATGATAGTGAAAAGGATGCCGGTGGTAAGTTAGGTGGTGGCGATTTCGATAGAGATATGGGTGATGATACAAAAGATGACAACGCAGAAAGTGATGATGTGGAAATATCAGATGCTAACTCTGGTCCTATTGATAGAGATGATATTATGGATATGTTGAAGAACGATTCTGAGATAATGGATAAGATAGGCACAGGGGATGATGAGGATTTATATTGGGATGGCATGGATTTAGTAAGTTCAAAGTTTGATGATGCTACAGTAGCATCCATACCCGATGATGCTAATATGACTTTAGGAGATTTGAAAAAACAGATAATGGATTATGAAGAAGATATGGATGAGACTAAAACAATAAACGGAGTTAAGTATAAACCAATCAAAGAAGAAAAGAAAAAATCTAATCCTCGTGTATTAAAAGAGATTTATGATAGAACATTTAGGAGTCTAAAATGAAACAATTAATAGTAGATTACCTACCATTTGAAATACAGGCCGATCAGATAAATGAGGCTATGAAGGAAAACAATGGAAAGCTCGTTGTTAAGGGTGTTTTACAGAGAGCGGATACCAAAAATCAAAACGGCAGGGTTTACCCAAAAGAAATACTGATGCGTGAGGCTAAAAAGTATTCGGAAGGATTCGTAAAGCAAAAAAGAGCGATGGGTGAGTTAGATCATCCAGAATCATCTGTTGTAAACCTAGCCAATGTATCTCATAATATTACAGAGATGGCATTCAATGGAGATGATTTGGTTGGAACTGTTGAGATACTAACCACACCAAGCGGAAATATTTTAAGAGAGTTATTTAAGAATGGAATAAAGCTTGGTATCTCTTCGCGTGGTATGGGATCGGTTGAATCCATAAATGAAAATGGTGCACAGGAGGTGCAGGATGATTTTGAACTAATCGCTTTCGATTTTGTTTCCAATCCATCAACGCATGGTGCTTTTATGTATCCACAGGGTATGAATGAGAGTGTGGATAGGAATGCATCTGTTCGTGATTCTAAATATGGTAGGGTTGAAGCGGTGATTAACGACATACTTAGGGGATAGATAATGAAGTTAACGGACTTATTGTTAGAAAAGGTCGAGTTGGACAAAAGAATAATTAGCAAAATTGAAAAACTTACGGATTACAATGACCATAATGGGGCCAGAATTATGTTGGCTAAAGAGATGAAATTGAAAAGTTTGGTAAAGGGATATGAGGCAATTATGGTATTGCATGATATGTTTAGACAAATGAAT
>CEVB01016462.1_pt1 | contig 17858 bp, 22 predicted proteins | sample 531381 | NCBI WGS metagenome assembly CEVB01 (sample SAMEA2622763, study PRJEB7988) | marine metagenome | biome: marine biome (ENVO:00000447); feature: surface water layer (ENVO:00002042); material: "saline water (ENVO:00002010), including plankton (ENVO:xxxxxxxx)" | depth 5 m | reverse complement strand
CGGCTTTCGTGGTTATGCTTTAACCGCTCAAGCGCCGCAATCATCTTATTCGGCCCGCCTTCAAGCCTTGCTGCCCCCGCATCTGCGCGGTACTCACGCTGCCGCGAGAACCACATCACAATAATACTGGCTAATACGCCAAACACGATTTCCAGAATCATCACAGTGGCAAAATACGCCAACCCACCACCCTGGTTGTTATTATTGCCATTGTTATTCAGCATGCCCGCTATCAGGCGTGCAAGGAAAATAACAAAGGTATTCACCACGCCCTGGATAAGCGTCAGGGTAACCATGTCACCATTGGCAATGTGCGACACCTCATGCGCCAACACGGCTTCAACTTCATCCTCACGCATGTTACGCAATAAGCCGGTGCTGACGGCAACCAAAGCATCGTTACGGTTCATACCGGTAGCAAAAGCGTTCATTTCCGGCGAATCATATATCGCCACTTCCGGCATACCAATACCGGCCGCTTTCGCCTGGCGCGCAACAGTATTCATTAACCATTGTTCCGTCGCATTGCGCGGCTGTTCAATCACCACAGCACCGGTTGAACGTTTCGCCATCCATTTAGACATTGCCAGCGAAATAAAAGATCCACCAAAACCAAAAATAGCAGCAAACACCAGTAAACCACCGATACTGCTGCGGTCAATGCCAAGAAAGCTGAAAACAACGTTCAGCACAATACTCAACACCAGAATAACCGCCAGGTTGGTGGCTAAAAACAATATCACTCTTTTCATACTGCATACCTCAATTGGCTAACTGCACTGTACTATATGGGCTTAGAGCGCATTTTCAATCAAAGCTCCGCGTAAACCGTCATGAAAATTTGTAAGTAAAGATGTCGCCAGCGCCTGTTTTCGCTAGAATAGCAACGTCGTAAAGGAGTTGATTATGCAATTACTACTATTAAGCAGTTCACGCGCCCAAAACAGCGATTATCTGGCACCTTACATGAACTGGATCACCGATCATCTGAAAGGCGTTACTGAGCTATTATTTATTCCTTACGCCGGCCTCAGTGTCAGTTACGACGATTATCTACTAAAAGTGCAGCAAGCTTTGGCGCCTCATGATATTCAGGTACGCAGTATCCACCAATACCCAGACGCACGTCAGGCTATACTCGACGCCCAGGCGATTGCTGTAGGTGGCGGCAACACTTTTCACCTACTTTATCAGTTATATCAACATGATATCGTAAGACTCATTAAGGAACGCGTAACCTCAGGTGTGCCTTACATCGGCTGGAGCGCGGGCTCAAATATTGCCGGCGCGACCATCTGCACCACTAACGATATGCCGGTTATTCAGCCAGCTTCTTTTAATGCGCTTAATCTGCTGCCGCTGCAGCTGAACCCGCATTATACCGATTACAAGCCCGAAGGTTTTCATGGTGAAACCCGTGATATGCGCTTAGCAGAATTTATGCAGCTGCACCCGGCCACTCCGGTCATTGCACTGCCGGAAGGAACTGCGCTTAAACGTAGTGGCAATAGCCTGACCTTGCTTGGCGTTGCAGGGGGATATGTGTTTCTCGGCGGCAATAAAACACCACTGACCCAAGACAGTGATTTAGCTGAGTTTTTGCAGTAACAATGCCGCCATCTGTTGTGCCAGCTGCTGGTGCTGCGCCTTTGCGGGCGCATGGGGCACCACTGCCAAACAAGGCGCATTAATACGTTGTTGTAAATCGGCAATATTCTGCTCAAGCAATGCCATATCCGGGTCAATACAATTTGCCACCCAGCCAAGCAGCTGGCAGCCGCTACGCTCTATCTCGCGCACAGTCAGCATGGCATGGTTTAAACAGCCCAGTTTCATCCCTACCACCAGCACCACGGGCAGTTGCTGCTCAGCCACCCAATCCGCCAGATAACGGTGGGCATTTAATGGCAATAGCCAGCCTCCAGCGCCTTCTATCAGCAGTTGCTGTACCGGTAATTGCTGCCAGGCCACCAGAGCTTGATTTAATTGTGTTTCGTCTATTGGCTGTTGCTCAATAACTGCAGCCAGATGCGGCGCTACCGGCGCCTGATAACAGATTGGATTGACCTCCTCATAAGGTAACGCGATACCAGAGTGTCGCTGCAACAGTAACGCGTCACCGTTAAAACCCTCAGCGTCAGCCCCCGCCGCTATTGGCTTTACGCCCACAGCTGGGATATCTAGCGCGCTAAAGCCCTGTAACAGCATACTGCTGATATAGGTTTTGCCTGCATCAGTGTCGGTCGCTGCAATAAAGCAGGTTTTAATTGCCATGTTTTACCCCGCTTATCACGACCACCTGATAGCTTGCCGGCAAGCCCAGCATTGTGCGGTGCTTCTCATAAGCCTGAGCCAATTGCTGCCAGTAGCCTTTCCCAGTCAGGCCGCCTGCCTGTCGCCCGGCAACCTGATTCGCGCCTAATATTTTAAGTTCTCGTGCTATCGCCTGCACATTGGGGTAATACAGCGGGTAGCGCCGCTGCTCGAACTGCCACTGCATACCTCTTACTGCACTGGCGGCTTGCTTCAGTGCGTCCAGCGGTAAAAACCGGTTAACATGCGGCTGGTTATCCAGCTCAGCAAAGGCCTGTTTAAGCTCGCTAAGAGTGCCATCCACTAATGTAGTCATTACCACAGTACCGTCAGGTGTCAGAATGCGTGCCATCTCATTAAATACCGCTGCCGGGTCTTTACACCACTGCAGCATCAGGCTGGAAAACACCTTGTCAACGCTGGCATCAGGCAACGGCAGTTGCTGCGCATCAGCTTGCAGATACTGGCTGGCGATGTTTGCCTGTGCCGCTCTTGCTAACATACCGGTGCTTAAATCAATGGCGGTAAGCGTTTGGCAATGCCGGATCAGTCTTGGATGTAACCACCCTGGGCCACAGCCCAAATCAAGCAGATGGCCATGCGGTTGTTTTGGTAGCAAGGCCAGCGCATCCAGCGCCACCTGCTGCTGCAGGCGTGCTCCCTGTATATAACTGTCACTGGCCGCGCCAAAGCTTTTGGCGACCTTATTTAAAAATGGTTCAGATGACATTGCTGCTGAGTTTTGCATTACAGCACTCATATTAACTGCCTTAACTGCTGTACTAGTTGCTTAATATCATATTCGGTATGCTGAGCACTCAGGGTAATACGCAGCCTCTCGCTGCCTTTAGGTACCGTAGGTGAACGAATAGCACTTAGCCAGAACCCTGCGGCCTTTAACTGCTGACTGACCGCAAGCGCCCGTTCACTGCTGCCCAGCACTACACCCTGAATCGCGCTTTCTGACTTAAGCAGCATTAAACCTTCTGCCAACTGGCGAAACAACGCGATATTGCTGTGTAGCTTGTCACGACGCCATTGCTGGCTGCGACACAGTTCAATACTTTTTATCACCGCGGCACAAAGCGCCGGTGACAAAGCGGTACTGTACACATAATGGCGGCCAAACTGGGTCAAGTAATCAATCACCGTTTTACTGCCGCCAATAAAGGCGCCGCCTACACCCAGCGCTTTGCCAAAATTCGCCATCAGACAAAACAGCTCTGTTGCGGCAATACCCTGCACAGCTGCACTGCCTTTACCTTCTGGCCCGGTTACGCCCAGGCCATGGGCATCATCCAGCAGCAAAGGCGCGTTAAACTGCTGACACAGTGCCTGCATCGTGCGCAGGTCCGGGCTGTCGCCGTCCATACTGAATATGCCTTCGGTCACGACCAGCGGTTGTGCCGTTTGCTGCAGTATCATTTCAAGCTGTGCAATATCATTATGCGCAAAGCGCTTTAACACGGCATCGCTGTGTAAAGCGCCGTCAATAAGCGAAGCGTGGCTTAGTTTATCCAGCACTAAGGTATCGCCTTTTTGCGCCAGGGTTTGCAGCATGGTCTGGTTTGCCGCAAAACCGGACGAAAACAGCATCACCTGCTCAGTCCCCAGCCAGTCACATAAGGTATCGCACAACCTGGCATGTACCTGATGCTGGCCCGTTACCAGCGGCGAACCGGTGCTGCCGGCGCCAAAATCTCTGGCGCCATCAGCATAGGCTTGCAGCACTTCAGGCTCGGTCGCTAAGCCCAGATAGTCGTTGCCACTGAAATTAAGATAAGGTGTGCCGGCGACACTTAGCAACCTGCCGTTATAGTGCTGCAAGGTTACCGGTGTACGCAGCAGTTGCTCTGCACTGCGCTTATCAATCGCTTGCTGTAACTGTGCCAGTCTGTCGGCGGACATCTTTTTTTACTGCGCCGCGTGAAACAGTGGCGGGTTGGCCTGCTCTTTTATTGCATCGGCTAAAGCCAGTTCATGCGCTTCATCCGACACATCGTGGCGCTGCTCAGGCTTAATGCCCAGCTTGGCGAAAAGCAGCATGTCGGCATCGGCTTCCGGGTTATCTGTTGTCAGCAGCTTATCGCCATAGAAAATAGAGTTGGCACCGGCAAAGAAACACAGCGCCTGCATTTGTTCATTCATGCGCGAGCGGCCGGCCGACAAACGCACATGGCTTTGCGGCAGCATAATGCGTGCTACTGCTATGGTGCGGATAAACTCAAAAGCGTCCAGATCGTCAACGTTCTCAAGCGGCGTACCGGCCACTTTAACCAGCATATTAATCGGTACACTTTCCGGATGTTCAGGTAAGTTAGCCAGTTGCATCAGCAGTGCTGAGCGGTCGTTAGCACTTTCGCCCATACCTAAAATACCGCCACAGCATACCTTCATACCCGCATCACGCACATGGCTTAAGGTGTCCAGTCGGTCCTGATAAGTGCGGGTAGTGATAATTTCGCCGTAAAATTCCGGTGAGGTATCCAGATTGTGGTTATAGTAGTCTAGGCCGGCATCTGCCAGCGTTTTAGCCTGCTCGCCGGTTAACATCCCCAGTGTCATGCAGGTTTCCAGCCCCATATTTTTCACGCCCTGCACCATTTCAATAATATAAGGCATGTCGCGCTGTTTCGGGTTAGTCCAGGCGGCGCCCATACAAAACCGGGTCGCGCCTTTATCTTTCGCCGCTTTGGCTTGCGTCAGCACTTTTTCCACTTCTAATAAACGCTCGCGCTCAAGGCCGGTATTATAGTGACCACTTTGCGGGCAATATTTGCAATCTTCGGCACAGGCACCGGTTTTAATCGACAGCAAAGTGCTTACTTGTACTTCGTTGGGCGTAAAGTGCGCCCGGTGCACCGTTTGCGCCTGAAACAGTAAATCGTTAAAGGGTAAAGCGTATAAAGCGTTAACTTCGGCAAGTGTCCAGTTGTGGCGCACGACAGAATGCATAATATTCCCTGCGTTGTTTGAGGTTATAGTGATTTTCGGCTAGTCTAACCGCCGCCTTAGCGTTGTCAACGCTGACCAGAGTCAAAACTTTACTACAGGTTAATAAATGAGCATTAATTTAGCATTTGATCGCGACCATATCTGGCACCCCTATACTTCTATGCTAACGCCGTTGCCTGTTTATCCTGTGGCTAGTGCAGAAGGTTGTGAGCTGGTGCTGGAAAATGGTCAGCGTTTAATCGACGGTACGGCTTCCTGGTGGTCGGCGGTGCACGGTTATAATCACCCCGAGTTAAATGCTGCCGTTAGCAACCAGCTTGGTAAAATGGCGCATGTAATGTTTGGTGGTATCACGCACCAGCCTGCCGTTACGCTGTGTCAGCAGTTGCTGGCTATGGTACCGGCGAATCTGACTAAGGTATTTCTCGCCGACAGTGGCTCTATCGCGGTAGAAGTGGCGATAAAGATGGCGCTGCAGTATTGGCTGGCAAGTGATACACCACAAAAGCAAAAGCTTATCAGCCTGCGTAAGGGTTACCATGGCGATACGTTTGCGGCGATGGCGGTATGCGATCCGGTGGATGGCATGCATGATATGTTTGCTAATTTACTGCCACAGCACTTTTTTTTGCCGGCGCCACAAAGCCGGTTTGATGGCGATTTTCAACCAGAAGATATCGAAGCGCTGCAAAACCTGCTGGCAGAGCAGCACCATGACATTGCCGCCCTTATTTTAGAGCCGATAGTACAAGGCTACGGTGGCATGCGCTTTTATCACCCTGAGTATTTACGCCGCGCCCGCGCCTTATGTGACCAGTATCAGGTACTGTTGATAGCCGATGAGATTGCTACCGGCTTTGGCCGCACAGGTAAGCTGTTTGCCTGTGAGCATGCCGGTATACAACCGGATATTATGTGTGTCGGCAAGGCATTAAGCGGCGGTTACATTACGCTGGCGGCCACACTGTGCACCGATGAAGTCGCCCGCGGCATCAGCTTAAGCGCAGCCGGTGGCTTAATGCACGGCCCTACTTTTATGGCAAACCCACTGGCCTGTGCGGTAGCCAGTGCCAGCCTTAACTTAATCAGCCAGGGGCACTGGCAGCAGCAGGTAGCCCAAATTGAAGCCCAGTTAAAACAGGAGTTAGCACCGTGCCGCGCCTCTGTGCTGGTAAAAGATGTGCGGGTACTGGGCGCCATTGGCGTACTGGAGATGCACAGCAAAGTGGATGTTGCCGCGCTACAACAGCAATTTGTCGAGCTGGGTGTGTGGATCCGCCCATTTAACAACCTGATTTATATTATGCCGCCTTTTATCATCACCCCGGCGCAACTTAGCAAGCTGACTGGCGCTATGCGCACTGTGGTTAACGTTTAACCCGGATTAAACGTTAAGTGTGCCAGAACAGATACAACAATAAACTCAGGCAACTTATTAGCAGCAACACAATATTAAAATGCAGGTGATCTGAACGCCGGCGCAGCCTTAGCCGGTTCAGCGCCAGGCTAAGGCCACTGAGTAACGCTGCGAAGGTTAAAAAATACTGCAACAAGTCTGTCAGCATCGGGTGCCACTCGTCACGGATTTCGATACCCCAGTAGCGCACCAGGCCGGTATCCATTTCCGGCTTGGCATAGTGCGCAATAATCATTGCCACCAAAAATAGTAACCAGCCCAGCACCGCCAGCCAGCTGAACGCCCGGCAGATAACATCCGGCCCCCTGCGGCGTTCATATTTTTCCGGTTTCTGCGCTTCCGTGTTCAAATTCTGTTGTCCTGTTAAGTTTTTCTTGTCTGACTAAGTTTTACTTGTGTTGTGCGTTTGGCTCAGTATCATTACAGCCTTTACGCAGTTGTCTAAGTTTACACCCTCTGGAGTTTGTTGCATGACGCACGCCGTTATTAAAGATGTTTTAGCTGGTCGCTTTGCCATTGGTGATGTTATCACCGTTAAGGGCTGGATCCGCACCCGCCGCGATTCAAAAGCCGGCATTTCCTTTTTAGCTATTCATGACGGCAGCTGCTTCGATGCTGTGCAGGCCGTTGTGCCAGCAGAGCTGAATAATTATGAATCTGAAATAAAACGCCTGACGACCTCTTGCTCTGTGGTTGTAACAGGCACTGTAGCGCGCTCTGAAGGCCAGGGCCAGGCGTTTGAGTTACAAGCCAGTCAGGTTGACGTTGTTGGCTGGGTAGAAAACCCGGACACCTACCCTATGGCACCCAAACGCCACAGTATGGAATACCTGCGTGAACACGCTCACCTGCGCCCGCGCACCAATATCATGGGTGCAGTCACCCGTGTGCGTCACTGTTTAGCACAGGCTGTACACCGTTTTTTCCACGAGCAAGGCTATTACTGGATCAGCACGCCGATCATTACCGGCTCAGACGCTGAAGGTGCCGGTGAAATGTTCCGCGTCAGCACGCTGGATCTGGAAAACCTGCCACGCACTGACAAAGGCGCTATCGATTACAGCCAGGACTTTTTCGGTAAAGAAACTTTCCTGACCGTCTCAGGCCAATTAAACGGCGAAACCTACGCCTGTGCTATGTCAAAAATTTACACCTTCGGCCCGACGTTCCGTGCTGAAAACTCGAATACCAGCCGTCACTTAGCCGAGTTCTGGATGATAGAGCCGGAAGTAGCCTTTGCCGAGCTAAAAGACATCGCCCAGCTAGCCGAAGATATGCTGAAATACGTCTGCAAAGCCGTACTGACTGAACGTGCGGACGATATGGCATTCTTTGCCGAGCGCATTGACCCCACCGCCATCACCCGTTTACAGCAGCTGGTTGACTCAAGCTTTGTACGGATGGATTACACTGATGCCATTGAAATCCTGAAAACCTGCGGTAAGAAATTTGAATACCCGGTTGAATGGGGTGTCGATTTACAATCTGAGCACGAACGCTACCTGGCCGAAGAACACGTAGGCGCGCCTATCATTATGCAAAACTACCCGAAAGACATTAAAGCCTTTTACATGCGCTTAAATGACGACGGTAAAACAGTGGCCGCGATGGACGTACTGGCGCCGGGCATCGGTGAAATTATCGGTGGCAGCCAGCGAGAAGAACGCCTGGACGCTTTCGACAAACGCTTAGATGAAATGGGTCTGGATAAAGAAAGCTACGGCTGGTATCGCGATCTGCGCCGCTACGGCACTGTACCGCACGCCGGTTTTGGCCTGGGTTTCGAGCGTTTAGTATCGTACGTTACCGGCATTGGTAACATCCGCGATGTTATCGCCTTCCCGCGTACACCGGGCAACGCCGAGTTTTAATCTCGCAAAACATAAAAGGCGCTGTTACAGCGCCTTTTTTTGTTGCAGTAGCACCTTTGCCATATACCAGACGATAAGAACGTTGACTAAAAACACGGCCACGCTCCAAATGTTGGCATGCGCAAATATCTCATAAATTTCAAACGGTATGTAAATGGCGCCGCTACCAAGCGCAAACCATTCTGTCCAGACAAGGCCGTGCCAAAGACCATAGGCTTCAATTAAACGAACCAACGCATAAACTAATGCTCCAACAGCCATCAAACTAAGATCGCTAACCGGAAACGAGCTGGCAGCATGAATAAAAACACCCGGAATATGGCTTGCCGGGTTCAAATGCGCATGACTTACCAGCGTCTCAGCAATTTGCTGTAAGTTACGCCCGGCCAACGTGTGAAGCCCAATACCGACCAACAATGATATGACGCCTTTAAACGCTTCCAACGCTGCAATCAGTTTTAAGCCATTTCTTGCTCGCATTACCTTACACCCTGTAAAAAAACAACGCTGAGAATTTGTCAGCACTTTCAAGCCAAGCTTATGCTAGGAAAATAAACCTTCTAGCTGTGCTTTTTGCTCTGAACTAAGTCCCTTTATCGATCTTAATGCGTCGGTAAGTGCAGCTTTAGCTTCTGCGGTCTTTTTAAAATGTAAGTAAGCCCGGATTAACGCAGCATGTGCATTGAAAGACTGAGGGTAAGTGATTCGATTCCAGTTCAGCAGTGCTAACGCATCATCTTGCCTGTTGAGGTATTGTAACCATTGGCCATACCCTGCCGCACGATCTTCAGGAATGACCATAGCAGTATTTAACAGCTTCGAACGTTTCTCAAAGATAGCTTGCAGATCTGCTAAAGTTTGCGGCGACTCCGGTATGGCCCAGCCTGAGAATAAGTGTTTTAAACCATAGTACTGACCTTGCAGCACGGTAGTGTTATGCGTTTCATTGCTAAAAGTCTGGCTTATTACTGCCAACTTGTCCGTTGGATAGCGCTTTGTCAGGTCGACAAACTTCTGGAAAGGCTCTGTCATCGCCGGCTCTTCATTAGCAATAGAAACAAACAAACGTCCCTGCAGCTGGTGGTTTTTTAACGCCATTTCTGACAACCCGAGCATTTGCTGATTATGCCAATACAAAGACGGGCTGATAGCGATGACACCATTAAATAGGCCTGGTCGCTTTATCAGTGCATTGATAGCAAACTGGCCCCCGTGAGAGGTGCCTGATAGCGCTTGATAATCCAGAGTGCGGTACTGCTGTTTCACCAGGGGGATAACGTCTTTCTCAATAAAAGCTAAAAACCTGTCTGCATTTTCTAACTGCTCAGCGCTTTGCTTGTCTGCACTGGTTACCGTCAGATCTCTTTCACGCGTTTGTCGCGGGTTAACAATACCAACTACTATCATCTGCGGTACTTGATCAAACTTTGCCAGATAATCTACAGTACCAGCGGTATGCGGCCCCTGAATGTCGCCATCAGTGAGGTACAATACCGGAAAACGGTCTTCGTTATTCTGGTAACCTGCTGGCAGATACACCACCAGATTGCGTGTTTCGCCCATCACACTGCTATCAATCACCAGTTCTTGTACTTCAGGGTAATTCGCTGCAGCCCAACTACTGCAGTGGCAACCCACTATGAGTAGCATTAATCCGTAAACTATTCTTTTCATTGTTTTTCCTCAATTTAAAAATGCTACCCGTGATTGGAGTACAATATATCTTCAGGTCTGAGCCAAACTGCTAAGCGGATTCGGTTTGAATAAATCTCAGTTAGCAACACCGTGCACCCAATCCAGTAATGGCTCAACCCATACCGGATGCGGCATATAAAACGCACCATGCAATTTACCCGTCGAGATTTTAAGCTCCTTGAATGACCGCAATTGTTCAGACTGGTCCGCGAGAGGCTTGCAACTTCCGGCTAACGTATCACTTTCTTCGTAAACCGAAAGAACCTGGCCCGTCAAACTAATTTGTGGTGCAGCAGAGCCACCAGGGCAAGCAGCCAGAAGGACGAAACGAACGTGCGGCCGCCGCAGAAAGCTAGAGACGCGCGTTGCGATTGCGCCGCCTTTTGAGAAACCAACAACAACAATATTGCCAGGCGAAACGCCGCGTTCAATCAACTTTTCGACTTGAGAGACAACAATGCCTGCATATGCATTGATATCCGTTTTAGCTGGGCGCTGCGCCGAAATGACTAAAGCCCCCCGGGATGAAAGTGTCTCAAGTATCGCGGGGTAATCGTATAGCCCAAAACGCGGATCTGTAGGGCGAGGCCCAGAATTCTCAATGATTCGCCCATGCAGATAGAACAAGTAGATCTTTGTGGGCTCAGGCGTATCGGGCACTTCGGTATAGATGGTATCTGCATGTGCTGTCATGAAGACCGTGAGTAAAAGCGCACAGATGTATCTAACATATTTTCCCATTTATTTACTCATGATTTGTTAGCTGTTGCCAGCAAGATATTTTTTAGCACACCGGCCAACGAAACTCCGCCCTGGGTTTGCACCGTTAATCCATTCATCCAAAGAGAACTGGACTTCCCCTAAAAGTCCGCAAACCTGCTAACGCCAGCCACAAACGCGAGCAACGTGTTGCGAGTCGAGCGCCCAAAAGGCGCGTTTTTGATGGCGATTGTTATGCATCCATTAATCCAAATATTGCAGTGTAATTTTTTTCATACTCACTTACGGTAACAAAAGGCCATATTAAACAATTGAGGCCTACAAGAAGCGTTAGCGTCATTGCGATACCAGATAGAATTTCAAAAAACCAAGGCACTGCAACCATAGGAACTAATGCAAATGTTGTAAGTGTGTAAAAACGGTAACCCACCAAGCGCTTTACCATCAACTTCACTTCATTTTCAAAGGAAAACATTAAAAGCGCTGAAACCGCCAGTACCACTGTAATAATCCAGCGCTCGACACTTGGAGTATGAATAGCGAAAGCAATTGAACCTACGAAGCCACAATAAATACCTATAAATTTGCTAGTGCCCAAGCTCAGAGAAAATTTGTCATGCTTATCTAAACTGCAATATTTCATTTGTACTCACTGGCTGCATAACGCCCGCCATAAACGCGAGCAACGTGTTGCGAGTCGAGCGCCCAACGGGCGCGTTTTTGATGGCGATTGTTATACGTTTTTTGCATGACCTGAACCAGTTTGCTGCAATAAAAAATACCCAAGAACCATAAGCGGAATATTTGTTGTAACAGGATTAAATGCTTCCAATAAAATATGCGGAGTCATAACTGCAGCAAAGACCAATAATCCAGCTAAACCTGCCAGGTTAAGCAGCTGCACGACTTTGCTCCTGTATAACAAGATAAAGGCTAACCCAAATAAAACTTCACCAACGCCAGCGCTTTTAATCAATAGATAAGTGATATCTTCGTAAAACCCTAAACTTCCAGTCATTGCCTGCTCAAGCGGAGCAATTTGCAATAACTTGGGAAATAGACCGTGATATATCCATGTCAGTCCAATGACATATCGAGCTAATTGAATAGTGTTCAAGAAACGGAATTCTCCAGAAACGTATAACGCTTTACTAATGGGCTGCCGCAGCGAAGCGTAGGCAGTCCCGTGCAGGCCACGCCATTTGTGGCCGGAACGAAATTAAGTAGCTTGTTATACATAATTTTTGTCTACTGCACGCTTAATTAGCTGAAATTGCAACCAAACCATAATTGGCATAGTTATAAAGCCATAGATAACCCATGCATAAGGCGAAGCCTGAATTACATTCAAAATGTATGTTATGAAAAAATAAGTAAGCCAATATCCTATCTGGATTTTTATGCTTATTGGCAATCCCAGAACGACTAAGGTATCTAAGGCACTAGCCTTTTTATGGTTTGCGCAAGCCCTATAAACTTTAAGCGCGCCAAGATGAAATACAGCCACAGTGATCACATAAGAAGCGAACGTAAACAAGTTAATCGAATAAGAATACCCTAATAAAAACATTGGCATTACAGTACCAATAACCTGTAAGTAGAAGCATGCAACGTAGTACACCGTTTTCTGCTTTTGATCAATTTCGTCTTTAGCTAACTTTGTAGCGATGACGTCCGTGTTCCAGATATCCATGTAACCTCAATTATGTATGACGCCCGCAGCATGGGCAAAATTGTAGCGCAGCGGAAATTTTGTCCCTGTGCCTGCGATTGTTAGAGCTTACTCGAGGCATACGCAAAGAGCACTTGTAAGAGCCGCCCATACTTGCGAAATACCGGTATTACCCTTCCGAGCAGACTCCATAATTGCAGCACCATTCTCGGTAAGCTGATACCCAGAACCTTGCTTCTGTGCCATGCCATTTTCCATGAGCCACTTTAAGGAAGCCTGCATTTCTTTGTGAGTAGGCACAGCATGATTGATGCCGTCCGCAACTTGAGAAATCGCTGCAAAGCTAGCCGGGGCTTGCTGCGACGCTCCAGCTAGCGAATACAGTATCCAAGCGTAAGTTCGTGCTTCATCCATATCTTAGCTCTAACGCCCGCAACAGCCGAGAGCGTAGCGAATCGGTTGTTTGCGCTTGTTATGTTTTTATCTATTTCCATCGTAATAGAAGGGTAATTTTGGAGAATCAAAATCACCCTCCCCATATTTCGCATCTATGTGCGCTGGCAGCATATTTCGCATCTTTTCGTGAATAGATGTGTGTAATAATTTAAATCCAGCATGCTCGTTTATCGAACCCAGAAACCGCTCGATATCTTTAATATTTTTGTAATGCAAAGGCTGATGAAAAAACCTTTGATATTCTTGCAAGGTCGAGAAAACGTACATCAAGTCTTTTAAATTGACTTCAACTTTCTCATCAGGATCGATTGCCTCAAAACCGAAGGTAGCAATCTCTTCCAAATTGTCAGTGTACTCTTTAGTCACTTACTACCCCGAGAAACATAACGCCGCCATAAACGGCACAAAATAGCTGGCTATACTTGGCGACGAAGGAGCACAAGCCAGCTGTTTTGTGTCCGCGTTTTAATGGCCTTGTTAGGTGCCTTTACCCAATTTTTGCTAGTGCTTCTTGAGCTGCTACCATAACAACTTTCCATTTAGGGTCTTTTAATAGCTCATCAATAGATTGATTCTCGCTATCAATATTTCGCTCAAAAAGTTTTGTAAACTCCCAGAGGATTAATTTTTCATCCGCGGTGAAACTTTCAGATATTAAACCAGACCCTTGAGGTAAGGAGTCCATAACTAAATCATCAAACCACCAACAAACAAATTCGCTTTTATAGTCGATGTATTCAACTTTTGATGCAAATTCTCTCTGTCTCGGCGGAGACGATAAAAAGCTCAAAATGTCTAGGCACGAATTTCTGAATTCTGAAGCAATACTATCCACAGTGACCTAACGCCCGCCACAAACACGAGCAACGTGTTGCGAGTCGAGCGCCCAAAGGGCGCGATTTTGATGGCGCTTGTTAGAGCACGGGCTAATTGCATCGAACATGATGCACCATTAAAAACATAACGTGGTCAGTCTCAGCTTTTGGATCAACCATTTCTTGACCTTCTGATACAGTACATTCTTTACCGATCTTTTCTATGAATTTATTTACTAGAACCATTCGGTCACTTTTTGAATAGTGCGGGCTAATAGTATTTAACTCAAACACGCATAGGTAGTACTGCTTTTTGCCGTTTGGCCATTTGGGTTCATCAAAGCACGCAAAGCCAGTTCCGGTATCAAAATTTACTTGTTTATTTGCACAGCCTAGTAAAAACAAGCTAATCAAAATTGTTAAGTATCTACGTGCTTTCATGCGAGTGCTCTAACGCTTCAATCAGCCGACGCGTCAGCGGTCGGCTGAATTGACTTGTTAGAGAGCTTCTGAATTGCGTTTGCATTAATTTTAATTTTTAGTACAGAGAATAAAATAAACACAAAGAAGATCACCCCAAATGTAATTGCATAATCTGAGTCCCCATACGATGTGGACTTTACAACCGAAGCAGCAAAAAATAACAACCACGTCCCAAGCATACTGGAGTGAAGTTTTTTGTTAGCTATCAATGCATCTATATAAATTTGCGTTGAAGTTTTGTGTTCGGCGAAAGCCGCTTCGCTATCAGCTACTATCTTTCTACTAATTTCAAGTTCGTCAGCACATGCTTTGGAACACACAATTCCCCAACCAGTGTCTAATAGGCATTCTTCACAAATAAAACGATGGCAATGTTTACACAGCCCTATTGCTTCATTATCTAAATGGGTACGACATTTCATGATAGCTCTCTAACGCAAAGCACACGGGCGGAAAAACGCGTTAGCGTTTGACGTCCCAGTGGCCGCAGGCCACGAGTGATGCGCCTTGTTATACATCATCTTTTAACAACTTATGAAGCGCATCTATACGCTTATTAATTCTTTTACTTTCAGCATGCAATTCTGAACTCATACCAAATATAAGAATTAAAAAAACATACGAAACAGGTTGCTGAGCAACTTCTGGATACATGAATAGAATAAAGGCCATTGCAAGCACCATGCTTGCAAATCTAATGATACTGCCTTTCCAATTTGGGCGGAGTTTTTCAAACTCATCTAAGAGTGCTTGCTTCTTTTGCATGCTATTAAAAAATGAATGAGCTTCAACTTTATCCTTGTCCATCAGATATTCCTATTGTGATGTATAACAGCTTAATAGTTTGGAGCTTACACGCTTTCAAGCAGTGTTTGCTCCCTTCTATCTTTATTTAATTGCAACAAGCTAAACAATAAGCCTTGTTAAATCAACAGATTTTTAACGTGACGCAGCATCAAATGTGGATAAAGCGGGGTTAAACCTCGCGATTAACTTGCTTACAATAAATTTACCAACCACTGTATATACATACATGTTAATTTATTTTTTGGTGAATGTTATGGCCTCGCCGTTTTTGCAATATATCGCTGAGTTTATGTATGCCCGCCGTTATGCCAAAAGGACGGTTGAAGGCTATGTGTACTGGATAAAGATGTATATTTTGTTTCACAAAAAGCAACACCCGGCACAACTAAAAGATCGTGATGTTGAATGCTTCTTAACCTATTTGAGTAACCAGCGAAACGTAGCTCCGCGCACCCAGGCTGCGGCTCTGAATGCACTAAGCTTTTTATACAGTAAGATATTGCAGCAACCGTTATCATTAAACCTCAATTTTAAACGCTCTCAGGTTACGCCAAAGTTACCGGTTGTACTTACTCGTGGCGAAATTACCGCTCTGCTCAAGGTTATTGAGCCGCGTTACAAATTGCTTGCGCAGTTAATGTATGGCAGTGGACTGCGTTTGATGGAGGCTGTGAGGCTTCGGGTACATGATATTGATTATGATTATTTTTCGGTAATGGTGTGGCAGGGTAAAGGTAATAAAAACCGGCGCACTACTCTGGCGCCCGAATTAGTTGTTTCGCTAAAACAGCAAAGCCAGTATGTGCTGCAATATTTTCAGGCAGATACAGCAAACCCCGGGTATGCCGGCGTCTGGTTGCCTTATGCTTTAGCACGTAAGTACCCATCTGCATCTAAAGAGCTGGGTTGGCAGTATCTGTTTCCTTCACTGCAGCTAAGCGTAGACCCGGATTCTAAGCTTTTGCGTCGTCATCATCTAGACGAAAGTTGTGTCAGGCGCGAAATTAAAATTGCAGCGAGAAAAGCAGGTATCCGCAAAAACGTCACCTGCCATACATTAAGACACAGCTTTATAAAATGCGTCCATGCATTTTACCCTTCGGGCCATCCTGCGGATGTTCAAATTCATTCCAGATGAATTTGTGCCACCCACTTGCTGGAGGCCGGTGCCGATATCCGTACAGTACAAGAGCAACTGGGGCATACCGATGTTCGCACTACACAAATTTACACTCATGTTTTGAATCGTGGTGCGGCAGGTGTTAAAAGTCCACTATCTCAGTTGCTATAACAAAGGCGCCGCAGCGCCTTGTTAAGCTAAACCTGATTGGTTAGAAACAATCACCCGGCACTCTTACCCAACCTTCCATCAACACTCTGGCGCTGCGGCTCATTATGGCTTTAGTCACTGTCCATTGTCCGCCAACCTGCTCTGCGGCTGCGCCGACACGTAAGGTGCCGGATGGGTGGCCAAAGCGCACGGCTTCGCGCTTGCCGCCACCAGCGGCCAGGTTTACCAAAGTGCCCGGAATAGCGGCTGCTGTGCCTATCGCCACTGCAGCGGTACCCATCATGGCATGGTGCAGCTTGCCCATTGAAAGCGCGCGCACTAATAAATCGATATCAGCTGCGTTAACCTGTTTTCCGCTTGAGGCTGTGTAGCTTTGTGCCGGAGCCACAAAAGCGATTTTGGGCGTGTGAGCACGGCTGGCGGCTTCACTGATATTGCTGATAAGCCCCATTTTCAGCGCACCGTAGGCGCGGATAGTTTCAAAACGCGTCAGCGCTGCGTTATCGCCGTTTATTGCGTCCTGCAGCTCAGTGCCGGTATAGCCGATATCAGCCGCATTGACAAAAATGGTTGGAATGCCGGCATTGATCAGCGTGGCTTTGAAGGTGCCGATACCAGGGACTTCTAAGTCATCCACCAGATTACCAGTGGGGAACATAGCGCCGCCGCCCTCGCCTTCATCGGCGGCCGGGTCTAGGAACTCAATTTGAACCTCAGCGGCGGTAAAAGTGACGCCATCAAGCTCAAAGTCGCCGGTTTCCTGTACTTCGCCGTTGGTGATGGGCACATGGGCAATAATGGTTTTATTAATATTGGCCTGCCAAATGCGTACTGTGCAGATGCCATTGTGCGGAATACGCTCGGCAGCCACCAGTCCATTGCTGATGGCAAACGAACCCACTGCCGCGGTTAAATTGCCGCAGTTGCCGCTCCAGTCAATAAAAGGCTTATCTATGGCAACCTGACCAAACAGGTAGTCGACATCGTGCTCAGCTTTGGCGCTTTTGCTTAATATCACGGTTTTGCTGGTGCTGGATGTGGCACCTCCCATACCGTCGGTGTGTTTGCCGTATGGGTCCGGGCTGCCGATAACTCTAAGCAGCAGGTTGTCACGCGCTGTACCCGGCATCTGTGCTACCTGGGGTAAGTCGGTAAGTTTGAAAAATACGCCTTTACTGGTACCGCCACGCATGTAAGTGGCGGGGATTTTTATTTGAGGAACAGCCATAAAAATGGTCTCTTCTATTGGGTTACTTGTTTAGTCCGGCCCGACAACCTCTTTCTGCTCATCACAGCAACTCGCCCTAATGCCTACGGCAGGGCTCAGACACTCTGTGATGACATAAAGAGGTATCGGCCCTCC
>CEVB01023540.1_pt1 | contig 17865 bp, 15 predicted proteins | sample 531381 | NCBI WGS metagenome assembly CEVB01 (sample SAMEA2622763, study PRJEB7988) | marine metagenome | biome: marine biome (ENVO:00000447); feature: surface water layer (ENVO:00002042); material: "saline water (ENVO:00002010), including plankton (ENVO:xxxxxxxx)" | depth 5 m | reverse complement strand
GCAGCAGCCGCACCAGCATGTAGCTGGCAATAAAACACAAGGCAACCACGATCATCACCGGCCAACGGGTAGCACAGACGACTTCCAGTTGACGGCGGTAGGCGTTTTCCAGCTTGTGAAAAGCTGCATGCAGCCACAGGCCCAGCTTGCTTTCACGTTTCTGATGCGTCAGTAATTTACTGCACAGCATTGGTGACAATGTCAGTGCAGTCACACTGGAAAAGGCTACAGCCGCTGCAATGGCCAGCGCAAACTCAGTAAATAGCTTACCCAGCTGCCCCTGCATAAACACCAGCGGCACAAACACCGAAATAAGCACCAGGGTGGTGGCGATAACGGCAAAACCTACCTCGCGTGCGCCACGGTATGACGCCACCAACGGATGTTCGCCAAGCTCAATACGGCGGTATATGTTCTCCAGCACGACGATGGAGTCATCCACTACCAGACCGATAGCCAGCACCATCGCCAGCAATGTCAGCAGGTTGACTGAGAAGTCCAGCGCAAACAACACGGTGACGGCGGAAACCAGCGCCACTGGCACAGTTACCGCAGGGATAAAGGTTGCTCTGATATTGCCTAGGAATAAGAAGATTACAACGACCACCAGCACCATGGCGATGGCGAGCGTGTTGTACACTTCCTTTATTGACTCGGCGATAAACAGCGAAGAATCGTAACCCGGCTCGATAGTGGTGCCTTGTGGTAACGTCTCTTTGATCCGCTCCATCTCTGCCCGGGCCGCGCGTACTACTTCCAGCGTATTGGCTTTAGACTGCTTAATAATACCAATACCCAGCAGGTTTTTACCGTCGCCGCGAAACTCACTTTCTTCGTTTTCTGCGGTCAATAATACGTCGGCAACTTCGCCTAAACGCACCAGATAGTTGTTGTCGCCGCGTTTAATCACCAGGCGGCGAAAATCCTGCTGCGTTTTGTAAGTGCGTACGACACGCACGGTAAAATCACGATCAGTCGATTTAATGTTACCGGCTGGCAGTTCAACGTTTTCTGCCCGCAGCACATTTTCGATATCCTGCACGGTGACGCCACGTGATGCCATCGCATCACGGTCCAGCCAGATGCGCATGGCATAATCACGTGAGCCACCCAATTGCAGGCGGGCGACACCGTCTACTACTGAGAAACGTTCAACAATGTAGCGATCAGCGTAGTCGGTAAGCTCCAGTGAGGTCATGGTTTCACTGTTAAGTACAAACCAAGCAATGGTGTCTTCATCATCGCTGGCTTTGGAGACTTCCGGCGGGTCGGCCTGATCGGGCAGGTTATTCAGCGCGCGTGATACTCGGTCCCGCACGTCATTGGCGGCAGAGTCGATATCGCGTTCTACATTAAATTCTATTGAAATGTTCGAGCGGCCATTGCGTGACACTGAGTTGATATTCTTAATGCCTTCAACGCCACTGATACGATCTTCCAGCAACTGGGTGATTTTCGACTCAACAATTTCAGCAGATGCACCAGGGTAATTGGTGCTGATGCTAACGATAGGTGTATCGATATCAGGATATTCCCTCAGTGGTAGCATGCTAAAACACACAATACCGAAGACTATCAGCAGCAGGTTTATTACCGTGGCGAAAACCGGTCGTTTTACCGAGGTATCAGACAACCACATAATCAGCCTCCGACACGGTTAATGGTGATGCCAGAGCGCAGTTTCTGAATACCTTCGACAACCACTTCATCGCCTTCTTTCAGGCCGCTGAGTATTTCGACCCAACCCGGAATACGTTGGCCGATGGTCACTTCGGTCTGATGTACAATGTCGTTTTCATCTACAGTGTAAACAAACTGCTTTTGTTGCTGCGGTACCAGGGCTTTTTCTGATATCTGCATCGCCATGCGGTTATCCAGCTCCAGTTTCACATTCAGCAGCATACCCGGGCGTAAGCGCAGATCATTGTTTTCCAGCATGCCGTGCACGGTAACGGTGCGAGTCACCGGATCTAAGCGGGTGTCAACTGCACTGACGGTGCCGATAAAATTGATATCGCCATAAGCAGCGTTTGTCACCGTTAATGGCATACCCACTTTAATTTCTGCAAGGTAGTGTTCGGCCACACTGAATGCGACACGCAGCTTATGCAGATCATCAAGGGTGGTGATAACAGTACCGCTATTGATATAAGCGCCCTGACTGACCTGACGTAAGCCCAGATAGCCTTCAAAAGGTGCCTTGATAGTCATCTCTGCCAGCTGCGCTTTAGCGATATCTAATTGCGCCAGCGTGGTGTTTACCTTGGTTTGTTGCTCATCCAGCAGTGATTGCGCTGTGGCTTGAGTATTTGCTAAGTTTTTCAGCCGCTCTAACTGACGTTTCTGCTCTGTTAACACGCCTTCCAGCTCCGTCACGCGCGCGCGCTCTTCTACATCATGTAAGCGGGCGATGACTTCATCTTTTTTAACTTTTTTACCTTCGCTTACATTCAGCTCGGTTATAAAATCGCTGGTAGGTGAGACCAGCGTAATGGAATTATTTGCAATACCGGTGCCCAAAGAGCTAATGCTGCGGATCATGGCTTTGGTTTCAGCTTTCGCTGTTTTTACGGCTACGGCAGCTGCGCCGCGAGTTGCGCCGTTATGCTGGTTTGGCATCCAATACAAGTAGGCTACGAATACCAGCAGAGCGATAAGTATCACCCAAATTAATTTTGAATGTAGTTTTGCCACAATAACCCCTGAGTAACAGCATATATTTTAAGTTTTAAGTCCGCTTTATTGTATGGAAGAAATACCCGTTTAGATTTCCTGTTATCGCAATCGAGGCGGCGTTGGTCGATTCAACTGTAGGTACTGGCTGATAAAATGGGGACAGTTATTGCTAAAATCCGGGAACCTGTGATTAAAAGCTGCCATCATAGGTTAAGGTGGATTAATGAGTATAAATCTTATGTCGCCAGTAAATGTGCAAGGGGCTGCAAGCCGGGGTGGAGCAGCAGTGCTGCTGTGTAGCGCTGCGGTCGCCATAATATTACTTATCAGCTTAAGTTGGGCGGAACAGCTACAATTATGGCATGCACTTGGATTAATCGGTGCAGGGTTGGGGATGTTTTCCGGCTGGGCGAAACTGGCGGAGCCGCAGTTTTTTCTGCAATATGATAAGCAAGGGGTGCGCTACCAGCATCGGCATGGCTGCTGGATGCTAACCTGGAGCAGTTTTTTATATAGCGGTGTGCCGCAATACAATGGTCAGCCTCTGGGCTATATTGGCTTTAAAGTAACTGACTACGACAGTTTTCTGCAGCATTTGCCGCTTCGGCTTGCTGTTCGTATTATGACTGAGCAAAGGGGATTGTATATCGAAGCGGTACGTCAGGGTTGCGTATCTGGCCAATGTGCCAGCGAACTATTAACAGAAAGTGGTAGTTTTGCGACAGCGACACAGCGTTACAATGGTATTAAAGCCGCGTTTGCCAGTCGAATGAAGCAGTTAGCTGCTCAGACTGGGTTTGATGTCTTTGTTCCGGTTAGTCTTACGCCCGGCGAGACTCAGCAATTGTGTCTGCAAATTAATCAGGCCAGACTACAATTGATACAGAATACAGTCACCTAGACACTCCGGACTGACTGTATCATAATACTGGCAACATCACATGTTACGCAGGGTAGTGAATGAATAATTACGAAAAACCGTTTTTGGTCAGTGGCCGTAATACATTGATCCATAAAAATAAAAAGCTTGATTTGGTTGTTGTGAATGACGACGACGATCCGAATGTTATTGTTACCCGCCACGGTGTAAAAATATTTACTGAGTCGGTACCGGCCAATCGTGCTGAGGCAAAAGATCGTTATATGGAGGTGGTTGATATCTCCAGTTCGGATGTTTTTGGTGAAGTCAAAACGCTACTGTTTATTCAGGCGATTAACAATAAAGAGTACAAAGTAGATTACAGTAAGAAAGGTACGGATTTGTTTATTCGTATCCACCAGGAAAATTATATTTAATATTTCGCTAAAAAAGGCCCTGTATAACAATCAGGGCTTGCCTTTGCTGCAGTTATTTGCTTCATTAGCATAGCTTTCTTCTTGTAGTAACCAGAAGTGTTAAACCTATGCAATTTACCGAGCACAACAACAGTATAAAAATAACCGTGCCTGTAACACTGGATGCGCTCAGTGCGCACGACGTCAATTCACAGTTACAAGCTGCCGGCTATGGCAGATGTCTGATCATTCAGGATCAAATTACTAATCTGCTGGTGGAATATCAGCAAATTCAGCAGAAAATTAAGGAAAAACTGCAAGCTCCCGGCGTACCGCTGACTTACCGTATCGCCGAAAAACGTGATGCGGAACTCTCGTTTGAAATCAGTGAAGACCAGATGTCAGCGGCCGCGATTATTACCGCTGCCTGGGGCGGGGCGCCGATTTCGGCCAATGCGCTGGTTAAGGCAGCACAGGACGCCGGTGTCGTATTTGGCTTTAGCAAAGATCATATTATCAAGCTGGTTAGTCATGCCAGTAAGGCTGAACCGGGCAGTAAGGTCAAACTGGTCATCGCCCGCGGTCGTGCAGTGGTGCATGGGCAAAACTCACGCTTTGAACCGCTGATCCCTGAAATGCAAAGCCGGCGCAATAAACCGTTACTGCAATCTGATGAAAAAGCTGACCTGCGTGATTTTGGTGTGATACCCGCTGTCAGAGCTGGAGAAACGCTGATGCGGCGTCATCCGCCTACTGCCGGTGTGGATGGCATGTTAATTAACGGCAGCCCAATTCCGGCGACACCGGGCCAGGTTATTGAATGGCAAATGGCTGAGGGCAGTGAGTTATCCGCGACCGACGGTGATCTGCTGCTGGCTGCACGTGATGGCTTACCAAGGGTTGTCGAAAATGGCGCGACCGTAGATGAAGTCTTCACGGTTAAAAATGTAGATTTAGCCACCGGCCATATTATTTTCAAGGGCTCAGTTGTGGTCAGTGGCGACGTTACTGAGGGGATGAAAGTCATTGCCGGTGGCAATGTGTTTGTAAAAGGCTTTGTTGAAGGCACCCTGATAGAAGCCGGTGGTGATATCACCGTGGGTGGCTCTATTATCGGTCATCAGATAGCAACTGCTGAAAAAGACAGTGAATACAGTACCGAGCTAAAAGCAAAAGGCGATATTCAGTGCAATATCGCGCAGTACGCCAGATTAAGTTGTGACGGCAATTTGTATGTTAATAAACAAATGATGCACTGTGCTGTTGCCGCAGCCAAGGTTTATGGCGGGCCAGAGGACAACCCTAACGGTAAGATCATTGGCGGTTATTTCTACCTGGATTACGGTATTTTTACCGGTAATTTAGGCGCGCCTTCCAGTAGCAATATTCTGATTGAGCTTAATCGGTTGGTAGATCCTATTGCAGAAAAGCAGGAGATTTTACGTACCAGTATCGCTGCGGCGAAAAAAGACATGCAGGATATCAAAGAGCAGCTAGAGAAGCTGAAGAAAATAGAAGGCAATAATCAGATAGAAGTGCGCAAACAAGAGTTGCATCAGGAATTTGAAGAGCACCGGGATGTTGCACTGGCACTGATAGAGGATGTTAAGCAACTTGAAGTGCAGCGGCGGGAGAAGTTGGAGCAGGCGCATATCATTGTACGCCAGCAATTGTTTTCGGCTGTTGAAGTGCATTTTGGTAAGGATATTGTCCGCAGCCGACGCGAGTATGGGCCCTCGAAAATTATGCTGGTAGATGGCAGCCCTGCAATAGAACCCTTTATCTGATGCTGTTCGCGATGGGCGACCACTGTGCTGCGGCGCAAGGGGCTGCTTTTCGCTCATCGGTGACTTAAGCTTCTTACGTGTTCAGGCCGGAGCTGGCGAAGTGAAACGCTATTATTTTCTATTGTTAATGTTATGCCACGGCTCGCTGCTGTCCGCGGCCGAGTGTGAGATGGCATTTGCACACGGTATTCTGATTGCGCCGGATCATATCCGTATTTTGCAGAATAACCGCACCCATGTGCAGATTAACAACGATCAGCAATTGTTCATCCGTGGTGAGTTAATCAGCCTTACGGCTGAGGATGTCGTGCTGTTGCAGCAATATAGCCGCGACCTGCGCAAGTTTGTACCGGAAATTGTCAGTATTGCGGTGGATGGCGTTGAGCTGGGGCTTTCCAGTATTGAGGCGATGTTTACCGGTATTGGCAGTAAATCGCAGCAGGCTGAATGGCGCGAGCTGGTGCGCGAAACCACCTTTCAATGGATGTCCCGCTTTGTCCGTACTAATGAACACTTTTACCTGGCGCCGCAAAGCCTCAATGAGCTGGACTACTTTTTACATGGCGAGTTAAAACCGCAGCTCGATAGCCTTGCCAGGCATACCGTAGGCGCGGTGTGGGGGGCGCTGCGCGACGCACTTAGGCACTCTGACAGTAATTTTGAACGCAGTGATAATCAGGAATGGCAATCCGTCGGCCATCTGGTTGATAAAATCAACCTGGGGTTGGATGCCAAAGCGGTAGAGCTGGAAGAGAAATCTGCACTGTTTTGTCAGCGTATGCAAGAGCTTGACGAGGTTGAACAGCAGTTACAACAAAGACTACCCGCTTTAAAAGACTACGATGTAGTCATGCAAAAAGACTGACACAAGGCCTGGTTCAGACTACACCATATTCCTCGCCCAACACCGGTGGCATAGCGTTATCCACTTCATCATTTATCGCGTCCAGTGTCTTCTCCGCTTCATCCAGCGAGCTGACTTCTGCGACATGAAACAGCGCTTCACCTTCATTTACCAGCGGCAGGTTATTGCGGCCTATCACGATACCGGCAAAGCTGGCGTGCACTGCCACTTCAAAATCAGAATAGGGTGAGTAGATATGTGCCAGTATATCGCCGGGTTTTACTGTCTGACCAAGGCCGACGTAATAGCGGGCAATACCATCGTGCTCAGCCCTTACCCAGCTGCTTTTTTTCGAGAACAACGACTTGGTTGTAGGGCGTTTACGCATAGCGCGTAACATACCCAAGTCTGTCATCACATTTAAAATACCGCGTACACCCACATTAATGGCCTGTTCGTCAAAACGCAGCGCCTCACCGGCTTCGTAAAGCAGGATAGGGATGCCGAGTGTGTTGGCTGTACCGCGCATGGTACCATCGCGGCTGGCGGCCTTGATTATAATAGGGGCGTTAAACACTTCTGCCATGCGCAGGGCGGTTTTATCCTTGGCGCTGGCTCTGACCTGAGGCAGGTTGGCACGGTGGATAGCCCCGGTGTGTAAATCGATGGCATGGGTGCAGTTACGCAGCACCTGCTCGGTAAACTGATAGGCCATACGGCTACCGAGTGAACCTTTTTCGCTGCCGGGGAAGCTGCGGTTTAAATCCCGTCGATCCGGCAGATAGCGCGATTGCTGCACAAAGCCGTAAGTATTAACAATCGGCACCACTATCAATGTGCCTTTAAGCTGGCTTAAACGGGGCAGTTTCAGCAAACGGCGGCATATTTCAACACCGTTAATTTCATCGCCGTGCAGCGCTGCGGTGATAAGTAGCACCGGGCCATCTTTACGACCGTGAATGACATGGGCACCAATGTTCAGTTCGGTATGGGTATATAACTTACCAAAGGGGATATCCACCAGCGCCCTGCTGCCGGGAGGAATGCTACTGTCTGCCAGTGTAAAAGGTGCTCTGTTGCCTGCCTGCATTAGCCGGTTCCTTTGGTATTTAACTTGCGCTTGCTTTTGTGCAGCGCTACTTTTTGCTCAAGAAAAGCGATAGTTAAATCGGCAATATCTTTGTCTGTTGCTGCTTCAATGCCTTCAAGCCCGGGCGAGCTGTTTACTTCCATTACGACCGGGCCATGGTTTGAACGCAGTAAGTCAACACCGGCGACATTCAGCCCCATGGTTTTGGCGGCCCGGATAGCTGTGCTGCGCTCGTCTTTGGTCAGCCGCACTGATGAGGCAGTGCCACCACGATGCAGATTGGAGCGAAACTCACCGGCCTTAGCCTGGCGTTTCATTGCTGCGACGACTTTGTTGCCAATGACAAAGCAGCGGATATCTGCGCCATTCGCCTCACGAATATATTCCTGCACCAGAATATTGGCATTTAACCCCATAAAGGCTTCTATCACACTCTCTGCTGCAGTGCGGGTTTCCGCCAGCACCACACCTATTCCCTGGGTACCTTCGAGCAGCTTGATCACTAAAGGTGCGCCACCCACCATTTCAATGAGATCCGGGATATCACCGGGCTTGTCAGCAAAGCCGGTTACCGGCAAGCCAATGCCCTGACGGGCCAGCAATTGCAGGCTACGCAGTTTATCGCGTGCCCGGCTTATCGCAACAGACTCATTCAGGCTGTATACGCCCATCATCTCAAACTGACGCAGTACGGCGGTGCCGTAAAATGTAATAGAAGCACCAATTCGCGGGATCACGGCGTCAAAGCCTTCTAATGCTTCACCTTTATGGTGAATAGAGGACTTTATCCTGTTAACATTGATATAGCAGGTAAGCGGGTCTATCACCTGTATCTGGTGGCCACGCTCTGTGGCAGCTTCGACCAGACGTTTGGTGGAATACAACTCTGCATTGCGCGATAAAATCGCAATTTTCATGCGCTCTCCGATAAGCGGTAGTGTTCGCAGCTATTGTAAGATTGTCTTACGCACCCGGCAGCAAGAATACTGCTGCCGATGATAAATATTTAAGTTGCTTTTTCAACCCAGTAAGAATAACGAGCCTAAACCGAGAAAGGCGAAAAAGCCAATTACATCCGTGACCGTTGTAAGGATCACCGAACCGGACAGGGCTGGGTCGATATTGAGTTTTTCCAGCCAGATTGGAATTAATACGCCGGAAATCGCTGCAGCGACGATATTAATCACGATCGCCATGCCAATTACGCTGCCAATTATCCAGTCACCAAACCAGAAATAGGTAATAGCCGCAATGACCAGTGCCCACAGCAAGCCGTTGATGGCACCAACACCTAGCTCTTTGCGCAATAGCGTCATGTAGGTTTTAGGCGTGATCTGCTCCAGCGCCAGGCCCCGGATCATCAGTGTTAACGTTTGGCTGCCGGCAATGCCACCCATACTGGCAACAATAGGCATTAATACCGCAAGAGCAACAACCTGTTGTAACGTGGCTTCAAACAGGCCGATAGTCCAGGCGGCCAAAAAGGCGGTCAGCAGGTTAATACCCAGCCATAAGGCACGGCGCTTCGCGCTATTAAATACCGGAGCGAACAAGTCTTCTTCTTCGTCCAGACCCGCCGTGTGCATAAACTGGCTTTCCAGGCTTCTGCGCACGTTCTCCAGTGCTTCACCTATAGATAAGCGGCCGAGCAATTTACCTTCGGCATCAACGACAGCCAAAGCGGTATAGCCTGAGCGCGATACGATATCTGAGCCCTGATCCAGGTCCATTTCGCCTTCAACCAGAGGCGCGTCTTTATCAATAACGGTTTCTACCGGTAAGTGGCTGCCAAGCCCGAGTAGCTGGGTCGCGTGCACCAGGCCAACGTAACGCCCGGTGCGGTCGACGACAAACAACGCATCGTGGTACTCAGCATCCTCTGCTAACTGGCGGAACAAGCGTATACCATCACGCACTTTGGCGTTTTTATTGATGATTAGCATGTCGTGGTCGGCGTAACGGCCACACTGATCTTCATCATAGCCCAACGCCGTGTCCAGCCAACGGCGCTGGCTTTCATCTAGCCGAGAGCAAGCATAGTCATAGATACGCTGAGGCAGCTCATCGAGCAGCTCTATCAGATCGTCAACTTCCATGCCCTCAACCAAAGAGCGCAGCTGTTGTTCATCCAGTTGCTTAAAGATGTTGTCACGGGCGTCGACCCGCATGTAGGTCAGCGCGGCAATCTGATCATCCGGATGCAGGCTAAGCCAGGTGCTAACCCGCTGTTCTACCGGCATTGCTTCTAATGCAATAGCAATTTCTTCCGGCTCCAGCTGGCTAAGCTTTCCGGTCAGCTGTTCAGCTTCGTTCTCATCGAAGCTGTCTCGTACTATCTCTTCGATATCCAGCGGTTGGTTTTCAGCCATTTACTACTCCGTTGCCCGAGTGGGGTTACCACCAGCCGCGTATTTTAAACCAAATCAGCCCGGCCACTCCGCCCAGAGCCATGGCAATTAACACGGTAAAATAACCATTTGGCATTTGCAGCTCAGGCATATAAATAAAATTCATGCCATAAATACCCGCAATAAATGTTAGCGGGATGAAAATGGTACTTACGATGGTCAGTACTTTCATTCGCTCGTTTATCTGGTGCGATGTTGTTGACAGATAGCCTTCAACCAAATCACTAAGCTGATCGTAGTATAAATCAGTCATGCTATGCAGCCGCTCAAATTTTTCATAAAAATCACGCAGTTCGGTGCTGCTAAAATGGCGCAGTAGCGGGTTTTGTTCTTCATACACCGCTTCAGAGAAAATATCTTTCTGATAGGCTAGATTACGGTTTATTTTCCGCAGCACAGAACGGTAGCGCATAATAAGCGCCATTTGCTCATCATTGCCGCGATGTAACATGGCATCTTCCAGTTCACTTTGCTCGTCTTCAAAGCTAATAAGTTTCTCCAGATAGCTTGCCGATACGCTGAGGATAAGCTGTTTGATCCAGTCAGCAACGGTGATCTGGCTGTTACCATTGACCTGTGGAGTGAGCTGCGCCAGCAACTGCGGGTTATGGCAGTGGACCCGGCTTATCAATACTTGCTTTGAATACAACAGGTTAACCTGCGCACTGCCAGTATATTCACTGAAGTCAGCATCGGCATAGCCGCGCATGATCAACAAAGTGAAGTCTGTTTGTGACTCTAGCTTGGGCGGGTGCCGCTGGCGGCTGAAATCTTCGGCCAACGTGGGCACTATCGCAAAACGGCGCAATACCTGTAGTTGCTCTTCTGCAGTGGCGTCATTAAGGTTAATCCATAATTTTGCATCCGCAGGTAACTGAGCAGGCAACTGCTCGTATGATATCTGCTGCCAGGCGCCGGTTTCAGGTTCAAAATAACTAAGAATAATCATATTGTTTGCGCATCAACGAGTCATGGTTACAGCATACTCATAAATTTGTACTGCGGGCAAATGCGATGTGGGAAAAGCGCAGCGGTTGCTGCGCTTGTTGCTGAATTAATAAGCGGTAGGGTTAATTTTTGATTCTGAACTGGCTGACAACACCATTCAGGTTATCTGCTGCAGCACTTAACTGTACCGACTCTGCCGACAGTTCTGTTGCATGACCTGCGGTATTGTCAACCAGAGCGGTAATGGTATGCAGACTTTGGTTAATCTCATCGGCGGCGGCACTTTGCTGTCCGGTACTGTCGGCAATCTGGCTGCTTTGCTGTTTGACCCGCATAATGGCATGGCTGATGTCGGTTAACGCAGCCTCCAGCGTGCGGGCACGCTCTGCGCTGGTTTCTGTCTGCTGCCGGCCTTGTTGCATGGTGCTTTCAGCATCTTTTGATATTGCTTGCAGCTTCTCTACCATCTGACGGATGTCCTGTGTACTGTCTTGCGTTCTGCCTGCCAGGGAGCGCACTTCATCAGCTACAACAGCAAAACCCCGGCCTTGTTCACCTGCTCGGGCGGCTTCAATCGCGGCATTTAATGCCAGCAGGTTTGTTTGCTCAGCAATGCCTTTTATCACATCGACCACAGTACCAATGTTTTCTGATTCTTTTGCCAGCCCCGCGACAATCTGCACCGACTGTAACATCTGAGCGGACAGCTGTTGCATATCTGCTACTGCAGTTGCAGACAGCGTCTGGCCCTGTCGGGCGTGCTGTTCGGCATCAGTTGCCGCATCACTGGTTTGCTGAGCGTTGTTGCTGATATTCTGCGTTGTCGCTGCCATTTCATGTACAGCTGCCGAGACATTATCAATTTGGGCTTTACAGGTCTGGATCTCCTGATTGGTCAGGCTGGCAACCTGAGTCAGATGCTGGCTGCTGCTGTTGACGGATGACGCCTGCTGTGCTGTCTGCCGCAGTAACTGACGCAATTTCGCGGTGAACTGATTAAAGTGGCTGGCCAGGGCGCCCACTTCGTCCTGACTGCTGATATCAATGCTACGGGTTAAGTCACCATCGCCGCTGGCAATGTCCTGCATCATCAGTGTCAGTTGCTGTAATGGGCGAGTGATGGCAGAGGTCATCAACCAGATCACCAGCATGGTCACTGCGACTATCAGCAGAGTTAGCAGCATTGCCCAATTCGTTGCGCTGTTTATCGGCGCTTCGACCACCTCTACCGGCACCAGTAAGGCAATCATCCAGTTCAGTGCCGGAAAATCCAGCGTTACCGGCTGAGTGTAGGCGTAGTAATCGACGCCATTAAAGTGCACCGCCAGTTTCACACTGTTGCCTTGTTTTGCTGCAGAAGCCAGGTTTGCAAAACCGGTATTAGCGCCGGTATCGAAATTGGTGATCGGGTCGTTCGGGGTATATTTTACGCCAGCTGCCTTCGCGAAGTGGACAATATTGCCCTGTTCATCAAGCAATACCGGTAAACCATGGCCCTGATAGCTTAGCTGCTCCACATGCTCGCCAACTTTGTTGATATGTAAGTCGAGGCCGCCGACACCCAGCAGTTTGCCACTTTTGTCACGCACCGGCCCCTGGACGACTGTAGAGATAATACCGGTGGTCATATCGGCCGACGGCGAGTTGACAAAGTAGCGGTCTTTTTCCAGCGTCAGCTGGTACCAGGGGCGTTTACTGGCGAAATAGCCTTTATTAACATCGCCTGCATCCGGCCCTTCAGTTGCTACACCGGTGCGGGCGCTCTCGCGGAAGTATTCACCTGAACTGTCCAGCGCAAAAAATGCTGAAAGGATATTAGGATCCCGGCTGCTGATGCCGATAAATGTCTGGTTGATTTGCGGGTAACCATTGATGCTATTGAGCACGGCACCGCGGCCGGGATAATTACTAAACCATTGCTGGAATTGCGGGTTTTCCAGATAAGTGCGGGCGACCTGTCCATACTGAGCAAAAAAGCCGGCAATACGGGCTGCCTCCTGATTCACGGTATGATTCACTTCAGCATTCACCTGCAAACTGGTTTGCTGCTTAATGTCACTGACTACTAAAATGGCGGTGCCGAGCAATAATATGGCAACGGCGCTGCCGATACTAAGCAACAACTTTTGCTTAATAGACGCCTGAGTAAATAAACGCATGCGATACCCCTAAAACCTGAATTTTCTTGTTGTAATATCTTGTTTTTATTTGGTGCAAAAGCATCTTTGTCATTGGTTACTATGCCAGATCCTGGTGCAAAACCAAGTGATCTATAGCGTAAAATCTGAAAAAGGTGCCCAATTATCAAGATCATGCAAAATATTGGCCATTCAAATGTGTACGAGTCGCTTTCTGCTTTCTGAAAAGTATTTGCTACTGACTGTCGAATTTCACTGGTCACTACCGACAACTCACTGACAGCCTGATCGCTGCGTTTGAACAATAATGTTTAATAGCCGGAGAAACCATGAACGGAATGATATTTGTTAACCTGCCGGTGCAGGACTTATCTGCCTCTATCGCGTTTTATACTGCGCTGGGCTTTAGTAATAATGCTCATTTTAGTGATGAAACTGCCGCCTGTATGGTCTGGATCAGCGAAATTTATGTCATGCTGTTAACGCATGATAAATGGCGTCAGTTTACCAAAAAGCCCATTGCGCCAGGCAGTACCAGCGAAGTGATGCTGGCGCTGGCACTAGACAGTACTGATGCGGTGAATAAAATGAGTGCTGCAGCGGCGGGCTCTGGCGGTACGGCAGATGTCAATCCGAAACAGGAACTAGGCTTTATGTATAGCTGCAGCTTTGCAGATCCAGATGGCCATATCTGGGAACCGTTCTGGATGGACCCGGCTGCGATACCACAGAGCTAGGCTGTTTTTGGCGCACTGAAAGCTTTGCTGTAAAAACCGGACGGGTCGAAGCAGCAGACCCGTTTCTTGCCCGATGCCAGCATATCGCAGGCATTACTGATGCGCTGCAGCCGGGTTTTCGCCTGTTTGGCTGAGGTTATCCAGTGGATCCAGTCTAGCCTGGCTATGGTCGTTGTATCATGCCAGGCGGCTAAAGCGGCAGGATCTGCCGCCAGCGCCTGCTGCAGGTCATGTGATAACTCAGGTTCAGGCTCCTGCTGTACCGGCTTAATATCAAAGCTGGCATTACTTCCAGGCTGCACACCCGCGGCATCGAGTAATGTCTGCTGCAGTTTTAACCAATGACTTAACTGACCGTCTGGCTCCAGCGTGGCCTGAAACGGTTGCCCGTTAATATTGCCATCGACAGTCGTCCTGCCGCGACGTGGCAATGTTTCACTGACCTCTTTAGGAAGAATGACAAAGCCCCACGGTGATGCGCTATCCATTTGCGCCGGGCGCAGTATGGTAGCGTTAAACTCAGATGTATTTATGGTTTGGCTCATAGTGCTTTGCCTCGTGTTCGTTGGTACAGTTGTTGTCAGGCGGTCGTGTGTAACAATATTGCTGGCTATTGATAGGGTACAAAAGATAACACAACAGCATAAGTTTAAAAGTGTAAAGGCAATCAGGTTGTTATTGCATAAACTTCTTTATTTACATTTATGCAACGAAATACACTGGCGAAGTAATGCTGAGAATGGGTACACCCAGACATATTGAAGGTTCCGAATGGTTATCAGGTGCTGTGACACTGAAGATTTACAAGGTTTGCTTGATTTGTATCACGAACTACGGCCGCATGATCCAACGCTTAAGCAGCATGACGCACAGCAAGCGTGGCATAAACTGCTGGCAAACCCGGGCATAAAAATCATTGTTGCGGAAATAGATGGTGTGTTGGCATCGACCTGTCAGCTGAGCATCTGCCCGACGTTAACAAATGCTGCAAAGCCCTTTGGTATTATCGAACATGTTATTACTGCGGAGGCTTACCGGCGGCGAGGCTTGAGTGAGAAAGTGATTGAGCGGGCATTAGATATCGCATGGAGACAGAACTGCTACAAAGTGATGTTATTATCCGGAGAGAGTCGCACCGCAGCCCATAAGTTGTATGAAAAGATCGGATTTCAGTCGGGTATTGAGCGGGGATTTGTCATTAAACCTGATCTGGGGTAGCTACATTGTGGGGGGCTGGCCTTTACCAAAGCAACGGAAAACACGAATATGTATGAAGATATACTCACTTTTTGGTTTCAAGAATTAACGCCACAGCAATGGTGGCAGGCAGATGAGGAATTTGATAACACCATCAAACAGCGCTTCTTGACCATTTTACAACAGGCGGCGGCAGGTGAATTAGCGCACTGGCGGCAAGCTGTAAAGGGACGTCTGGCTGAAATAATCGTATTGGATCAGTTCTCCCGTAATGTTTACCGCGGTACAGCCCGGGCATTTTCGCAGGATGCTATGGCGTTAGCACTGGCACAGGAAGCCGTTGCTGCCGGGGCGTTACAGCAGCTAAACGCTGACGAGCGTAATTTTTTACTGATGCCTTACATGCACAGCGAATCAGTTGTTATCCATCAAAGCGCCAAGACGCTATTTCAGCAGCACGCACCACAGAATAACTATCAGTTCGAGTTAAAACATAAAGCGATCATCGACCGTTTTGGCCGCTACCCGCATCGCAACAACATATTAGGCCGACCGTCGACAGCTGAAGAAATCGCGTTTCTACAGCAGCCTGGCTCAGGTTTTTAGAGGTAACGGCACGGTTAATGCCATCAGTGTTTTAAAATGACATACAGGGCATGAATGATCCCCGGTACAAAACCGAACAGCGTTAATAGGATATTCAGCCAGAAGTGCCCTTTTAAGCCCACTTCAAGAAACACGCCTAAGGGCGGCAGAATTATCGCAAATATAATTTTAATCGGGTCTGTCGCTGTAACGGCCATAGTAAGCTCCTGTATCTCGGTTAAGGTGTAAGTGATTTACACGGCTGTTTAGCAGAAGCATTATCTGTACCGTATTGTTGAAGATAAGCGTCATGGTTAAACAACGCATGCTGCAGCAGGCCCCTGGGCAGGCTGAGTATGGAGTAAATCAAATACTGAGCCGCAGGCAAACAGGGAAAATGAGATACGAAGCTGAGCACAGCGCGTTTATCTTTTTGGTCACTACGCAGTTTTTATAGTGTTCGTGGAAAACTTTACAGACAAAAAAGCCGGTGTAAAACCGGCGTTTTTTAACTAACGCAGCTGTTATGCTTTAGCTTTAGCGATATATTCATCAACCATCTGTTCCAGCACATCCAGTGGCAATGCACCGTTTTTCAGTACAGTGTCGTGGAACTGGCGGATATCGAATTTATCGCCAAGTGCCGTTTTGGCTTTCTCGCGCAGTTCGACAATTTTCAGCATGCCAATTTTATAAGCGGTGGCCTGCGATGGCATCACAATATAGCGCTCAATCGCTTTTTCTACCGCTGTGGGGGTATTGGGCGTGTTATCCTGCAGATACTGAATAGCCTGTTCGCGGCTCCATTTCTTCGCGTGAATACCGGTATCTACCACCAGACGGCAAGCGCGCCATAATTCCATTGCGAGGCGGCCAAAGTCTGAGTACGGGTCCTGATACAGGCCAATCTCTTTGGGCAGCATTTCGGTGTATAAACCCCAGCCTTCAATGTAGGCCGTGTAACCACCGAAACGACGGAACTTCGGCATATCTTCCAGCTCTTGTGCTATTGCCAGCTGCATATGGTGGCCCGGAATACCCTCATGGTAGGCCAGTGCTTCCATTTCATATTTGGGCATGTCGCTCATACGATACAGGTTGGCGTAATAGATACCGGGGCGACTGCCATCCATTGATGGCTGCTGATAAAATGCCTTGCCAGCCGTTTTTTCCCGAAACGGCTCTACGGCTTTAACGATCATTTCAGCTTTGGGTTTGACCAGAAACAGCTCATCGAGGCGGCTGCGCATATTGTCAATGATGGCGGTAGCATCCTTCAGGTATTCAGCTTTACCTTCGTCAGTTTCCGGGTAATAGAACTGCGGATCAGTCTGCATAAAGTTGAAGAATGCTTTTAAATCGCCATCGAAACCGGTTTTTTCCATAATAGCGCGCATCTCATTGTGAATACGTGCCACCTCGTCCAGACCAATCTGATGGATTTGCTCAGCCGTTAAATCAGTGGTGGTGGTGCGTTTAAGGGCATTATTGTAAAAGGCGTCACCGTCTTTAAAACGCCATACCCCATCTTCGGTGCCGGCTTTTTGCTCTAATTGCTGTAAATACTGAATTAAACCGGTGTAGGCAGGTTTAACACTGGTCAACAGGGCAACGGAGGCCTCATCTAACAGCAATTTTTTGGCCGCGTCAGAAATATCCAGCGCAGTAACTTTCTTGCGAAAATCGGCCAGCAGAGTACTGTCGTCGCCGGAATCAAATGGTGCACCTTTAATCACATTTTCGCTGGCGGAAATGACCATCGGAAACACGAATTTCGGTGCGATAATGCCGGCATCGGCACGTTTTTGCAGTTGCTGCTGTAACTGAGTGAACAACGCAGGTACGGCATTTAAGCGGGCAATATAGGCTTTGGCATCACTTTCGCTGCTGATGCTGTGTTGGTTAATCAGCAGGCTGGGTACCTGAGAGTGGGTGCCAAACATCTGGTTTACCGGGTAACTGTACAGGCGCCATTTCGCATCATCCAGCTCTTGCTGCAGTTCCTGCTGCATCAGCAGGTAGCTTACCCGGGTTGTTTCATCCAGTTTGCTCTGGTCAATACCTTTTAACATCGTCAGATGTTGCCGTGTCAGCTCTAAACCTGCCTGAAAGTGCTCGTCAGATAAATCCTGCCATTTGTCGTAGTCGTCTTTAATACCCAGACGGGTTTGCAATAACGG
>CEVB01066873.1_pt1 | contig 18034 bp, 20 predicted proteins | sample 531381 | NCBI WGS metagenome assembly CEVB01 (sample SAMEA2622763, study PRJEB7988) | marine metagenome | biome: marine biome (ENVO:00000447); feature: surface water layer (ENVO:00002042); material: "saline water (ENVO:00002010), including plankton (ENVO:xxxxxxxx)" | depth 5 m | reverse complement strand
TACGGCACATTACTACATGGAACAGATACAATCGTTACATACGATGCATCCATAGATGGTGATGATATAGTTTCGCTATTAGCAGATCCGCAAAATTCAACATTGCAATTTTCTTTTGAACGTGTTGACGTGAAAAAAGCAGTAACTTCATAGAGGTATAATACATGTCAGTAGCACAATTTAGAGTAGAGAATGGTCTTATACCTGGCGAACACAACAACGCAGACCTTGGTCATAGTACGGCACAATGGAAAGATGTTCATGTCGCAGGAGGTCTAAAACTAGGAACAAAGACATTAGATTCAAGTTTTGCCTTGACATCAACTGACTTAAGTGTTAATCAGATAACATTAGGTAGTTTGACTATTGACTCTTCCACAACCTTTGGACTTGACTCTGCAGGTATCGTAAACATAATCAACGCCAATCCTACACTTGACTCCGCACTTGTTGTAAGCATAATCAATAACGAGACTCTTGACTCTACTCATGTAAAGTCACTAATTGCAGAGGAAGGTCTTGACTCTGCAGTGGTCAATCAGATTATCTCACAAGCAACATCTATTACCGACTCTTCATTGGTCGCACAGTTGATAGACAGTGCTTACGTACAAGGCAAAGTTCCAGCATCTTACTTAACAACTACACTTGATAATGATGGTTACATTCACGCAAATCAACCACTAATCCAGTCTTTCATTACAGGATTCTCTTCACCAATTGTTACCATAGACAGTGCTTTCATTCAAGCAAGGGCAGGTGCAGGTACAGATAGTGCGGCAGTTATTGCATTGATTGACTCAGATTACGTACAAGCAAGACAAACTGCAAGTACAGATAGTGCGGCAGTTATTGCATTGATAGACAGTGCATATGTTCAAGCAAGAACCACTGCAGGTACTGACAGTGCGGCAGTTCTTGCGATGATAGACAGTTCTCATGTACAAGGTAAAATACCAGCATCTTTCTTAACAACCACACTTGATAATGATGGTTACCTATATGCGAATCAACCACTAATACAATCGTTTATTACAGGGTTCTCTTCGCCAATTGTTACTATAGATTCTGCATTTATTCAAGCAAGGGCAGGTGGTGGTGGCGACTCTGCCATAAATGCTTCGAATGCACTTCTTGCTACAAATGCTACGAAATTGAATACCGCAAGAAACATTGCTATTTCGGGTTTTGCTACAGGTAACGCAAACTTTGATGGTAGTGGTGATATCAATATTAGCACAACTGGTGCTTTGTCAGGAAGTTTGGCAGGAAACTTAACTATTACAAACTATGCACTTCTTTCAAATGCAACATCTAACTGGACAGGTGATCCTGGTGCTCAAGGTAAAATCCAATATCACTCAAACCGTTGGTATATTGTTGCTGACCAGTCATCAAATAGGATTGTTCAGTTCCGTAGAAATAACTCTGATGTTAGTTACGTTGACAACTCTGGTATCTATCAGGGTAGAGCAACCTCTGCTAACTGGGCAGACCTTGCTGAGAAATACGAAGCAGACATGGAATATGAAGAGGGGACAGTTGTAGCAATAGGTGGAGATAAAGAGATTACCAAATACAAAGATGGTATGCCTCTTGCAGGAGTAATCTCATTTCATCCAGGTGTTCGAATGAATGTTACGGAAGAAAACATAGAAGATCCTTTATTTCCATTCGTAGCACTAAAAGGTCGAGTGCCTGTAAAAATAAAAGGTTCAGCAACCAAAGGTGACTATATAGTAGCAGATGATGATGGATTCGGAGTAGCGTGTAAAATAGAGAATTGTCCTCATTCAAATAAATTAATTGGTGTTGCCATCGAAACAGGATCGGATATGATAGAGGTAAAAATATAAATGCCTAGTTGGTCACAATTGAATACAAACGTTCAAAACCAATGTGGACCTCAGTTGAGAACATTCAGCGTGAGTTACAATATGGCAACTGCCGTTTACACTAACTCGTCTGGTAACTCTGCAGGTACTGCAAACTATGTTAACTCAGGAACTGCAACTCATAACCAAACACTATATCATTCTGATGGTGGTGCTCCTTATAGTACATACAATGGCGACTTAGGGGGTTCAGTGTATACTGGTCATGTAATGCAATCGCAGGGGGTAGTAGATTCTTTCGCAAACTGTGTAAGAGGTACAGTGGATAGAATTGAAGCAGTGACTGGCAACCAGTCATACAATGCTTATGTGTGTCATACTAGTTGTCATTCAAGTTGCCATACGTCTAGAGGGAGAAGGTAATGGCGGCATCACCTTCAGATATAAACAGTTGGGTTCAATCGTATGGAGGACCTCAACTTCGTACATTCGATAAAACCATTAACGTGTATACAAACGTATATACTAATGGTAGTGGCGGTTTGAACTCAAGTACAAGTGCCGCATCGACAAACCATAGGTTTGAATATACAGGTGCCAATAATAACATATACAGTGGTTACTATGACGGTGGAATTAGTTCGGGAAGTATAATGTATGCACAAGACATCGTAGATACAATGGAAGATATTGTACGTAGAACAGTTGATGTTATTGAAGGAAGATACACAAACAGATCACAATCACATTACGTATGTCACACTAGTTGCCATAGTAGTTGTCATACATCAAGGGGAAGACGCTAATGACTATGCAAAAATCATATTGCAAACAGATGAGGTACTCAGGACCTGAGAGTCTCGCTCCATCTGATGCATACAAATTTGATGTTCTAATTCAAATGGAAGTCCTCGCAGGATGTGACCATGGATGTCTTGGTTGTTTCGTGGACAAGAATATAGATCCTAATATGAATCAAATGATTATCGATAGAGCAAAAGAACTTGCTGATGGAGTTAAGCGAACAGGTTTGAATCTCAGAGAGTTCGTAATAGGACCTACAGACTTCTTTACTGCAGAAAACACAGAATCAGTTTTAAACAATTCAGTAGTCCAAGAGATAATGAGAGAACATACAGGAGCACGTATTGCCGCACCTGCTAAGTTCGACAAAGTCTCTATGGAAAAACTACGACATATCTTTTCTATTCTAGATGACGAAGACAAGTATAGACGTGAAATGATCATTGAGTTTATTATGCCTATCGGTAGAATAAAAGAGATGCTAGATGATAATGAATACTATGAAGAGGTGATGAGGAAAGTAGACTTCTTCAAAAACGGAACACCAAAGCAAATGGATTGGTCTTGGACTTTACAAGCATCTAATGTTGTTGGTAAACAAATAGACAAAGATATCTACAATAGGATTATAGAGAGATCCGTAAACGATTATGAAACTATCGTGGAAATGAACCCTGCATTCTCACGTGCACGTAATCAATTTGTAAAACGTAAGAATCTATTTGCTTGGAATGATTTCCTAGGTAGAGTGATTGATGAGAACAATGCTAACGAAACTGTAATGTCTATGGCGAATCTGTATTGTAACTCAATAAACTTTGTAGGTTTGACTGTTATACCTGGCGAAGAAGGTCCTACCACACACCTAAATGTGATGCTTCATGAGCAAGCATTCTTCTTAGAAAATAAAAACTTAGATGTTACTGGACTATCTTTTGAACAGATACTACAGAGAAAAAATGAACTTATAGCAAAGGGTATAAATAAGTCAAGTAAAGTAAAAGATTGTCAGGATTGTCAGTTTGCTATCGCATGTGCTAACAGACTTGTATTTGAAGCACAAGAGTCTCTCAATGTCAAGGGATGCGTAATGAACAAAGACGTATTAGATCTGTACAACCCATACGACTTTACTTGGAACGATGATGCAGAAAGGTTAATGGCATGATAGGTCAAAATTTATATTATTTAAATAATAAAAAATACTGTACAACATTTTCTAACAAAGATACAGTATTGTTTGAATTAAACTCATTCTATCATACTGGCACACCTCGTAAGTTAGTATTTGTAGAGATGGATCAGACACGAGAAAATGCAGGTACGTATGCTCGTGACGGTGTGGAAAATGACGTAAAAGCAAAAACACCAGACAGTCGTGTTACGATGGAATGGAAAAACTTTACTGACGTTGATGACATAACTTATTTAGAAAACAGCGACAAGGCAATGCTAATATTTGCAGACGACTTTGATCAACTCAATGTCTTTTCTAGATATATCGCAGGTCTCCTAAAAGCATCTAATTTTTATTCATCATCAACTGACGATCAGATAAAAGTGATGGCGGCAGATTTTGTTGCAAAAGTTGTGGAAGCAGACTGGATGTTTAACTACATGAACATTCACGAAGACTTACTAGATGTGGATGCATACTGTCAGAATATGATTACCACTCATGGAATGTATTCTAATACATACCAGAACGGTGCTAACTTTAGTTACGATCTATTGTTCTATCTCAATGATTATCAAAGAAACTCTGATGTCCAAGGTCTAATCAAAGAGAAGTTTACCATACACTCAAACACCATGGCAAAAGACGTGATGGAGCACTTTACATCACGTAGACATTACATGGCATATTTTCTGGCAGTGATTGATTGGATGAATGCAAATGGATTGCCAGTAGACAAAGATGCGTGGGTGAAAGAAACATATCTAAACTTAGCAAACAAAGGGCAATACACTCAGGCATTCTATAAGATGGAAGAACAGTGGAATCGTGTAAAGGACAATTCAGACTTTATTGCCGCACACCAATCTAAAGCAGATAGCGCGGCAGATGGTTGGGAGTATATGGATCTTTACACAGAGTTTAAGAATGCATTCCCCATTGTTAGAAAAGTTATTCAGCAAGACTATGATATGGATAATCTAACACAAGATATAAAACTAATAAATACTGACGTTCAGTTCTTCTCAAAAAGACAAAATAGGATACCTTATCTAATTCACAAATACCCACTGTAGGATATATTATGGAAACAAAATGTTATGTTTTGCCACTTGCTCCGCAAGATTTAGTCGGCATTTATAAAGAAAAAGATGATAGTGAAAAAGAATATATTCTCTATGTGGATTACAATAAGACAACAGAGAAGTTAACAGATCAGCATGTCCTGATATATCTGGCAAACACAAACTTCAAAACTTCATTTGATCACGTATCTACTGGTTTAGTAAAAGAATTTATCAAGACTAACTTTATTGTGCATTCTCCTATGCTCAGTAGAATTGTTGCTATGATACTTAAGGTATATTTGAAACATGAACTAACTGATGGTGAGAAACTATTGACCACAAGTTTATTCACCATGGAACAAATCAATGAATTCATAGAACTCAATGGAAATCTTATAGAAGATTTGATCAAAACTATTCAAGGGTTGTTTGCTTTTACATTATGGAAGTTACATTCGCATATAGAAGATCCCTCAGTAGAAGAACCTACTCTAGCAGAATATGTAAAAGAAATAGAAGTTGTGGATCACGCAACCAACATAGGTCCTAATATTGCTAGACTAGTAACAGAGGCAATTGATGTTTTATATCTGGTGTTTCATGTACGAGGGGTTTCGCAAGTATTCAATAAGCAAGTCTATAATGATAATCCTAAATATCAAGGGACTGATTTATTCTATCTTATGAATCAAACAAAAGTGGTAAATCTGATTATGGAAATGCTACCAGAGGATTTCTGGCATGATAGTAAAACTGAATGACACCTATGCAGGTTACTATACATACGATCCTAACTATAGTCCGTCCAACATTGATTTTTTAAGGACGGAGATAAATCTTGACATCCTACATGGATGTGCCCAGATGTGTCCTGGTTGTTTCATCCCCAGAAAAAATCTAACTAACCCAGACCACCTAAAAGATCTGTACGATATATTAGTGAAGGGACAATATCACCCAGACGAAATCGTTATAGGTCCTACTGACATATTTGATGCCCAGAACTTTGAGGAGATAATGAACCATGAGTATATGTTTAAACTTTATGAGATTTCTGCAATTGGATTCACGTCTACACTTTTACAACCATATTGGTTGATAGAAGAAAAACTACAAAAAATCTGGAGTCTATACCGACATATAAAAAGAGTACCCGATATAGATTTTAAGATTGTCCTTGACGTAGACAAATATCTTGATGGTGAACTTGACGAATGGTTTGGCAAGTTGAAACTATTTAAGGAGGGGTCTGTTCAGTTTAGGGTAAATTATTACAAAGGTGTTTTTGACAGAATAAGTTATAACGATCTATGTCAGAAAGCATACGATGAGTTCAACGCACCAGTTGTAATCACACCATCATTCTTGACGGACAGAAATGCCAGAGGTAAGGTAGAGCAACACCTTGCTAACTTTCGTAAGGATTTAGTAGATCAAAAGATAGACAAGAAGTGGAGAGATTACTACACATTCTTTGATGCTAAATTCAACGGTCTTGGTTGTCAAAACTACAGTTTTTATAATGGTAAATTATATGTCAATCCATTTTTGTATGATGCAATTATTCAAAGGACTCCATTCTTTGAGACAACAATGGATGAGAACAAGTTATATGATAACATAGAATATGCTCAACAAGTAGATGATTGTAACGGTTGTGAATATATGATGAGTTGTGCTGAAAGAAATGTGCACATGTATATGGAGTCAAGAGGACTAGAGAATTGTGTAGCAATGAAAGAGTATATGCACAGTAATCCAGTTACAGACTATGCCCCTCATTAAAAACAATCTGTATTACGAACTTACTACAGAGACACAAACTAAACCAGTATCTGCAGTAAAGATCCAGATGGACGTGTTAGACGGATGCCATCACAAATGTCCTGGTTGCTTTGTCCATCGTAGAGGAAATGCATCCAGTATAGATCAACTAGCACATGCAAAGAAGTTTGTCAAGAGTATAACTGACCAAGGGATACTAGTGGATGAGATCCTTATAGGTCCTACTGACTTCCTTGCATCTGAAAACTTTTATGAAGTTATGCCAGAACTAGAGGATATGATCAATGATAATTCCCCCATACTCGCTTTTGTTTCTACTCTTATTGACGGTGACATTGTGCAGTTTTGCGATTGGATAACTGAGAGAATAAATCTAGACACCGAGATAGAAATAGGCATTGCCACAAACCCACACAAATTTTCTGAAAAAAACTATTTACAAAACATAAAAGATAAGTTATATTACATAGATAAAAACCTAGAGCACGAGGTGACCTATACTTTTGTAGTGAATATAAGAGACTATGGATTAGACTATACAGCACTTCATGACAAGACGGTAAAGGAGTTTAGCACTATCCTAGATTTTATTCCTTCCGTTTCTAGATCACACAAACCAAACATAATCCTAAACACACTGACAAAGTTTAACGAGTACTTCAACGATATCAGTAAAGATACTAAGTTGAACAATATAATGGTTGATCATTCACATGCAGGGATGAACTACACTGTGCTAAACTACAAGAGAGGTGATTGGTTTCTAAGTCCATTTATGTATGAGAACATGGCAATATATGATGACAGTCTCAAGGTGCAATCTTTTGATGATGTAGTCCCAATAACTGAAACACAAATAAATAAAGCAAAGGGTACAGAGTGCGAACACTGTCCATTGTTTTTTAGTTGTTACAATCGTAAGATAATTTTATTACGAGATTATCTGGGAGTCAAACATTGCATTGCTCCAAAAGAGAATATGCTCAACAATATACACAATTACAACGCACCTGCACAAACAATGTACAAGTGGGATGGTTACAGCGTAGAGAATGATAAGAAAGGATATCGAAAGAAATTCCTAGTGACTAAAGATAATGATCCAGAGTTAGAAAGAATAAAGAGCATATCTTATGTTAAATGATGAGTGGAAGAAGATTGTAGTCGATGGGAATAGACTTGAAGAGTTTACTGCTATCTCTGCTATGTCTCAATATAAGATACAACCTAACTTAGAAATACTTGAGGGATGCTCATACATGTGTCCTGGTTGCTTCGTAAAACGTAAAGGTAATTGGAGTCCTTACTCTGTTCATCTTTTCTGGGAACTGGCAAATGAATTGATAGGTAGAGAAGATGTGGTATTGGATGACCTCGTCATCGGTCCTACGGATTTCTACGGTGCAGAAAATCTAGAGACAATAATAGAAGATGTAAAACTATCAGAAGGTGTTATGCTAATGCCTGAAGATAATCGTAACGTACAACACAATTGTTCCATATTAGGATCGTTGTCAGAAAAAGATATAGAGGCAAAGATCCGTAAAATAGAAAAGTCTCTCCTCGGCAGTGTGGTTAAGTCTTGGGACGTACAGGTGGCATTAGATGTGAAGAGTCTTCTTTATGATAAGAAGTACCGACAAGCACTTGATGATCGTATCAAAACATTCGAGGAGTCAAGTCTAAATTATGAAATATCTATGGCGACTAATATTGTAGACGGTGTTGAAGAAATAATCTACGATGCTATTGATCTTGTGAGAGAAGAATACCAGACTGTGATAGAGATCTTACCATCCGTGGTGAGATCATTCCACCATGGCAGTAAGCATGGAGACAAACTATTCGAGTGGAATAGAATGCTTACCAAATTATCTTTGAATGAAAAAAGATTTAAAACAAAATTTCATTTCTTACAGGGCGATGTATCTCACAAAGCATTTCACTACTCTGTGATAAACATCCACAATGGAAGAATGTTTATGGCACCATTCATCTATGAAAATGCACAGATCCACAATGATGCTTTTCTCATTGACACTGACAAGGGTGGTGATATAATTGATCGTATATTAGAGTACAAAGATTGGATTGTCAACTACCAAATTGAAAACTCCCAAATGACAGAGTGTCATACTTGCAAGTACTTAAATATATGTTCACAAAGACTTGTTCCAAGAATAATGGAAACAGTATTCAAGAATAGAAAGGAATGTATTCTAAATAAAGAAGTGATTCAACTGTTTGACAATGAGGTGTATTATGGGAATAGTTACTGATAACAAATCCCATGCACAGGCAGACAAAGACTTTGATCTAAGTTTTAGCGAAGGGCACGAGATCAAGGTTCAGTTCAACTGCGAGATATTATCTGGTTGTGAGTTTAAGTGTAAGGGTTGCTTTGTAAATAAACTGGGAAATAATATAGGAGACTTTCAGAGACTAAATGATGCTATCGACTTATTCAATGGAAACGGTTACAGAGTTTCTACCATCAATATCGGACCTACTGATCTTTTTGGTAACAATAATATTATAGAACTGTTACAAAATGAAACATTTCGCGAATGTTTATCTAAGGTAACAACAATACAATTTGTCACAACTCTGCCAGAAGATGTAGATCTCAGGATAATAGATCTATTGAACAGTATACCTAAGACAAAAGGTTTTTTGTATGATTGTAATATTCAGTTGCAACCACCTGTAAACTGGGCAGAGATAAAAGATCGAATGAATGTGCTAAATCTTTTGAGTGACGATCTCAACTACTACTTTGTCTACAACATGGGTAACGATGATGATGAGAACCAAAAGGTTCTAGATATCTCTAGGGTTACGGACAAAGTGTTTGACTCAATACTGCAACTCAACCCATCATTCTTCAGGGCACCAAAGACTAAAGTGCAAACCCACATGATAGAAAAATGGAAGAGTTACGACTTTAGTCACGAACTATATCCAAAGACAATAGCAGATCAGGCACAGGGTGGATCTCTAGAACTTAACTATACCTACTGCAATGAAAGATTTTTCTGGACTCCTTTTGTCTACGATATTGTCCTGATCGGTACTGAGGAGTTTGAAGTAAAAGAAGAATGGGATGTGAATTCTTGGACGAAAGTAAAAGAGGATCAGTTCATGTCTCAATTAGAGTATGCGATGCAGACTGAAGAATGTGGAATGTGTCCGAAGCAAATGACTTGTATTGATAAAGGGGTTATCAGTTATATGAAACATCACGCACTTACTAGTTGTGTGTTTCCAGACTTGATACGATCCATGTAGTTGAACCACATCCGCATCACACAATCGGGAAGATCTCTTTCTCGGTTCTTCCAATCCCATTGTGTGTAACATCTAAACCCACACTTGTTCCACCATTTACAAGATAGACAACCATGCTCATCCATGTACGATTGCATCATACTGGCATTGTCTTGTCTGTTCAATGGTGTGTTGAAATCTGATTCTGTGTAACGGTTCCACCTACAGTTAGATATACTATTGTTTGGAAAGATGGTCACTTTGTTTAGTGCCATACAATGCATGTGGTTGTTCTCGTTTCTTATGAGATCTGCAATAGGATTAATATCGGGATAATTATGAAAAGTGAAGGTGAGGAAATCAAGGTATCTACTATCAGATGGGATAAGATGGTCGAAACCTTTATCAGGAATATAATCATCAAAGTAAAAATTATCAAACTTATCATAGAGATAATGAAAATACTCATCGTCATCTGCCATATACCTTTCTATGGACGGAACCGTTGCAACCATATTGATTGACGTAATGTAGTCGGCAAAGTATTCTATGTTCTTGCCGTAAGGTCCTTTTACTGGTCTACCATCAAAATCATAAGAACAAATAATATAAGATGGTATCTCTGCTTCATTTAAATCGTCTAGGAGTTTTTGTACTCTGTCTCTTTTACTAAACTGAAACGATGTCACCCAAACAACTTTTATTCGTTGTTCGTATTTATCATATAACTTTTTTATCTCTATCAGCATATCATAGTAGATATCATATGCCCACTCAGAGATCCTGTCTTGGAATAGTTCACCACCAACCATATTGATTTGGCACGTGTCAACCATCCCCTGCATTTTCTTCAGGTGATCTTCAACAAGCGGTATCTTAGAGAACATTCCCTCGCGAGATAACCCCACAGTCGACTTCTTATCATGGTGACAGAAAGCACAGTTCAAGTGGCAGTTTTCGAATAGCGTGAGTTCTATCTCACCTAAGTTCGGTCTCTTCTTCTCTAATAAGACTTTTGTAAAGTCAAAGTTTGTCAAACAGCATTTCCTCTTGGTAATACTCTCGGACATCTGGGCACATGCCTCTGTCCTCGTTGAATTCTAATCTTTTCAAAATCGCATCATATGTTTCCTTGTCTTGACTATATCTTCGAAAGTATGGATCTTTCGGGATCAAGTCATTGTCGTCTAGCACCGTATAAAAGTCTTCCTTGAAATCTTTTGCTATCCACTTGGCATAACAAATAGCAACAAAGTAAGACTTGGCAGGATAAATCCAGTCGTGTACCTTTATGTTGAAATGCAACAGCGCATCTTCTACAACTGTGTCAGGTCTGAAGTTTATTGGCACTCCTTCTAAATCATCCTTATACGCTGACTCCATCAAGTGGTAGGCGTTGGATCTTGCTTTCCATTCTTGCATAATCTAATAATCCTTTATATCCATTACAACTGTGCGTTAGGTCTCTTACATATCTATAATGTTCGGTCAAACATTTGCCAAAGTAGTCGCAACTCTTACATATTTTAGATACGTTGTCAACCTTTTCTTTTTGTGTCCATGCTATGTAATCACTGTATGAGTCAAGTTCAAGGAAGTATTCGTGGTCACTCTTGTCAAACTCTAATACACCAAACCTTCCATTGGGGGTGATATAAACATGATCATCACTAAATGCGTTATAGTCACCAGACAGAGAATCTTCTATCCTAGCGGCATTCTCAAAGTGGAACTTCTTATCTGGATGCTCCAACCATTTTATAACAAACTCCTCAAAGTCTTTATGCGTTACCTTTTGTTGGTTTGCTTGATTAGTTGAGTATGGTTTTATCTCCACACTAACAACATTAGAAACCATATTCAAAGTAAATATCATAAAGTCTACATCCATCTGTAATACTTTTTCTGATGCGAGGATAAGAACTGCTAGTTCCTTATTTGCATTCATCATATTACTAAGGACGTGTTGTTGTTTCTCTCTTGCGTCAAAATCATAGGATACTGATAGAGATATATCATCATCCCTGAAAAAATCAGGAAAGGCAGAGAGGTTTGTATTTATATTTATTTCTCCATCGTAGTATTTACGAATGACATCTTTCATAGAGTAAAAATAATCTGGGTGAAGCAACCCGACTTCTCCCCCATAAAGATCTACATGATTTATGTCTGGGACTTCTGACAGTCTTTGATCTAACACTGAAAGACTAATCTTCTGTCTATCACCTAACTGTTCGGGTGTCAAGTAGCAAAAGTCACAACGGAAGTTACAGTAGTAAGTAGGATTAATGGATAGATTCATCGACATAAGGAGTCACACCATCTGGATTCATTTTGTTTATCTCTAATATCCTAGGAGCAAGAGTTTTCATTTGTTTACAGTGCTCCTCTACTGTTCCTTCCCTTTTCATATCTCTGACAGTTTTCTTACAACCATTACAGATCTCAAACATAGGGCAGGTATAACATGCCATCTTCATAGTCTGTATAAATGGATCGTCTTGTAGCGGTGTTTGCATTGCACCGTTCATCTCTTGCTCAAAGTCTATAGCATAATCTAAATCGTCTGCAAGAGAACCACAAGAATAGTAATCACCGCCAGGATTGAAAGCACGAATACCCTCGTCACATTTTCTATTCTGGGGACAACTAGTTGCTGAACCACCAAGTCTTCTCATCATTGCTTTTGTGTTGTACTCCCAAGGGTGAAGTCCTTGATCATAGATATCAACATATGTGCTATACATCTTACTCAATCGATAGGTGTTGCCTTGAACACCAGATGCCATGGCATAATTTAGTTTACATTCTACGTCCATCTCCTTGGCAAGTTTTACATTGTCTATAGCACGATAGTCATTCATATCTGTAATCACTGCTATGAAGTCTGGTCTCTCTCCGCAATACTTTAGCATTGCATCTGATACACTCCAGAAGTCTTCTTCAGTAAATTCAGTAAAGTCACCTTTGAGTCTACCACCGCCATATTGAAAAGATGTGCACACTCCCATGCGTGGATGATTAAATAAATCAACCCACTTCTCTGGTTTTACGTAGAAAGGCCAGAGATTAGTAGTAAATGAAATGTATGCAGGGTAGTCGTGTTCATCCAGATGCTCTATTAGTTTCCAATAGTATTCTGGTTTTACCATCAACGGATCTCCACCATTGATGATCAGAGATTTAGTTTCAGGGTATCTTTTCAGAAACCTGAAGATATACTCCATGTCTAACAAACCTGCATTGTTAGGATCTATTGCTGTCGAAGAGCAAAACGAACACTTGAAGTTACATGCCTCCGTAGGTTTTATTATTAGATCCATTGCTTTTCTCTCGCTAGGTTCAACATCAAAGTCTTAGGTGCAGGACAAACATTATCCATCCAGATCAATTGATGACAATCTGAGTGACAGTATAAGAACACTGGACACTTGTAGCATCTCTCATCTCTTTCATGCATCTCGCATGAGATGATCTCCATTCGTTTAGGTGATGATCTCACTTCCTTTGCAGGAGTATCTATATGTCCATAGAAATCTACAGGTGCAGAGTTAGGACACCCTGCAACCGTTCCGTCTGCATTTATCGTGTGTATTTTTTGTTCGCAGTCTCTACAGAAAGTTCCATTGAAGAACTGATTCCTATCATCAAACTTGGCATATACTGAATCTAAGAAACCGTTTGCTACTGGATGGTCTTTAGTGGTTTCGTGCATTAGCATCCACCAAGCATCTAATTCTTTGTTGTGAGGAAAGATGTCTGGGTTTAGTGTGGCATTGCCGTTATGGGTTAGTCTTTCATATGATATCTCAGAAACACCAATACTTTCCATATAGTCTGCAATCTCTAGTGGGTGCTTCTTGACAACGTCTGTAGTAACTGAAATAAAACACTTGACATCAAGTCCTTCTTGTACTAATGTTGATACATTTTTTTCCCATAACTGTAGTTGTCTTTCGTTGGCAAACCTGATATTGGAATCCCAACTGGTAGCAACATATCCACCAGATATGCAGTTCTTGAAAAACTCAAGATACTCTGGTCGTAGTTTATATGTGAGGTTAGTTGTTATTCCGTGTGTGCACCGATCTCCCCATCTATCTTTTGTTATATTATAGAACTCCATAATATCTTTCATAGGCGCAAGCATAGGTTCTCCACCATGATACTCAAGGTGAATTTGATTGTCTCCAGTATCTAATTGATTGCACCAGTGTGCAGTTTTCACAGGATCGAAGTAGATCTTCCTTCCGTTTATTCCTGATGTAAAACAGTGGGAGCAATTTAGATTACAGGTCTCAGTCGTTTTGATGTATGCGATTAAGTGTTTCTGTGTCGCCAATGCCATGAGATGCGATCAATGCCCTTTCAAAGTTTAGTGCTTTATGTTTAGTTCCTGCAGGTATACTAAGTTTATCTCCGACTGCCAGTATTATCACCGTACCATTCACATCCATTGATTTAGATCCTGCTTTCACTTCTATTATAACATCAACAGGATCTGTGTGCTCATCAAAGGTAGGACCCGATTTGGGGTTGTAGAATAGATGAATTGTCCTATCGTCAAATTTCCAATGACGTTCCATTTGTTCTACTTTTATTGTTACCTTTTCTTCTGCTAAATGCTTCGCCATTTGAGATTGGTAATCCCAATAATGGAGAGTGTCTATTTGGTCTTGCAATCCACCTTCGCGTATTATAGATACGTCATGTGATTTGAAGCATTTCTCGGATAGCAGGAAATCTTCGAAGTCTTTAAATGTCATTTACGTTCCTTATATATAATAAAGTATTTATAATGAGGTTACCATGATATATCATAGATGGGCGACTCCTATTGAACATTCTTCTAATCATATAGGAATGCAACCAATACGAGATCACCTTCTCACTTACTACAACGTCTCAGATACTATTAGTGACAATTATAACATATTTGATGACGAAAGTAAACCCATAGAAAATTTAAAAGATATGGCATATGCCAACTTCAAAAACTATGCAAATGTAAACTTTGGAGTAAACCTAGACGAATATCATAGTGTGCTAAAAGGGTGGTTGACACCGACAGAAAATCATGCTATGGCAGAGCACAATCATATGGGTGCATGGTTTTCTTCTGTCTATTATATAATGGCAGAAGAAGATGATCAGGGTGGTGAGATAATATTCACAGATCCTAGATCAAATGCAAACAGAGGATACGATCAAAAATTTGCAAAACATTTTCAGGAATTTGTTATCCAACCTAAGACAGGCGATTATGTAGTATTCCCATCATTCTTGTACCACTGGGTAAATAAATTTACTTCTAAGTTCAGGATAGCAATACCAATAGACATTTACTTATTCGAAAAGACTAGACAATACTAGGATAATGTGATATAATATATTCATGATTGACCTGAAGCAAATACATTCAATGTGGGCAGAAGACTGCCAGATAAATCAAATGAAGTTAGCAGATGCATCGAAAGAAACACCTGCACTACATGCGAAGTATCTGGAACTACATTCTACATTCAAACTCATGTTGAAACGTGCAGAGTTTGCACAGAAGACTTTGCTGAAGGACAAGTGGTTATATTATAATGGTAAGATGTCTGAAGAAGAACTGACTGAGAAAGGATGGGAACCAGACCCATTCAATGGATTGAAAATACTCAAAGGAGAAATGGATTACTACTACGATTCAGATCCAGAGATACAAAAGTCAGAAGAGAAGATACAGTATTATAAAACTGTGATTGATACTTTAACAGAGATAATAAATAATCTCAACTGGCGACACCAGACAATAGGTAATATAATCAAGTGGAAGCAATTCGAGTCAGGAAACTAAATCATTCCGATCTCCAGATTGAATGTGATAATGGAACAGCACAGGAACTCAACGAACACTTTTCGTTCTATGTGCCTGGTTATAAGTTTATGCCAAGTTATCGCAATAAGATATGGGATGGTAAGATACGTTTGTTTACTCTCAGGGAGAGAACACTACCTGTCGGGTTGTACTACCACTTAAAAGAATTTTCCGATAAGAGACAATATAACTTATTACCAGAGAAAAGTCAATACGGAAAACCAGATGATCGTACTCATGTCAGACCTACGGATCTACAAGAATTTTTAAATGATTTGAATTTACCATTCCCACTCAGAGATTATCAGTTTCATGCGGTGGGCGAAGCATTGGTACGTAAACGAGCAATCTTATTATCACCTACAGGTTCTGGTAAGTCGTATATGATTTATGCACTTGCTAGGTTTTGGTATGCAATGCTGACAGATGGTAGATCATTTCCTAAAGGTGGACGTGTTCTTGTCATTGTTCCTACTACATCTTTGGTAGAACAGATGCACAATGATTTTGTAAATTATGGTATGCCAGAAGGTGGGATGCATAGAATCTACTCTGGTAAAGACAAAGCAGTCGATGCCGCGATTGTAATATCTACATGGCAGTCAATATATAAGTTGCCGAAGGTTTGGTTTGAACAGTTTGGTTGTGTGTTTGGAGACGAAGTGCATGGGTTCAAATCGAAATCTTTGATGAGTATAATGAACAAGTGTACAGAAGCGGCATATAGATTTGGAACAACAGGAACACTAGATGGATCACAAACGCATGAGTTGGTTTTACAAGGTCTTTTCGGGAAGATATATAAAGTCATCACTACGAAGCAATTACAGGATAACGATACTCTTGCCGCCCTCACTATCAGGAGAGTCATTCTTTCATATAAACACGAGTTTCGGGAATCTAACAGGGAAAAAACCTACCAAGAAGAAATTGAATTTATCGTTGGTCACGAAAAACGGAATAAATTTATAAGGAACCTCGCACTAGATCTAAAGGGGAACACTCTAGTGCTATTCAATTATGTAGACAAACATGGTAAACCTTTACACAACTTGATAAGAGACAAGGCAAAAGATCAGAAGGTATACTTTGTATCTGGAGAAACTGCAACTACCGACAGAGAAGCAATCCGTGGTATTGTCGAGAAATCTGACGGTGCCATTGTTGTTGCATCCCTAGGAACCTTTTCCACAGGTATAAATATTAGAAACTTACATAATATAATATTTGCCTCACCGTCCAAGTCTCAGATAAGAGTATTGCAGTCGATAGGTAGAGGTCTAAGAAAAAGTGATGATGGAAGAGAAACTATGTTATACGACATATGTGATGATCTGACTTGGAAGAAAAGAAAAAATTATTCTCTCTTACATTCTGAGGAAAGAGAAAGAATATACCAGAAAGAACAGTTCAACTATAAAACGGCAGTGATCCCCTTATGAATATAAAACAATTTAAGTTAGTTAATAACGATGAGATAGTATGTGAATTTGTCGAATCAGTCGGCAAGGAAGGTGATCTTATTGTCCGAAAGATGCTGAAGATATTTCACGCAGAAGATTACAACAATGGTATTAGGTACTACTCTTTTAAACCTATGTTGTCATTTCAAGATGATCTCAACTCACTCAATGTGTTGAATTGTGACCACATAGTTTTGGAAACGGAACCATCTAAAACTCTTTTGTATCATTACACCAGTGCCCTTGACGAAATAGAAAGAGTCAAAAAGGTAAGGGGTGACAACAAGGATCTCAATATAGATGAGATCATGATGGATACAACGGACATGTCGACAGAAGAAATCGCGGCATATTTGCAAGAGAAATATGACATGGGAATGATATCAGACGAAGAACTCTATTCTCTAGACTCTGCAGATAACAATGTGATTCACCTAAACCCTAAAGGAACGATGCACTAGTATTCCCCCACCTCAAAAGGGTCTTTATTATTATACACCGATTTTATGATTCTGTCAACCCCTATTTTTTTATTTCAAACAAAAAGATAATGTTTTACATTCCCTTTGAATTTTGATATAATATTGTTATGAAAGGATATTATTATGCCACGAAAAAATAAGAAAAGCGCACATTATGTAAATAATGCAGATTTCTCAAATGCAGTCGTGGAATACGTAAAGACAGTTAACGAAGCAAAGTCTTCAAACCAAACTCTACCCAAAGTACCAGATTATATTGCTCAGTGTTTTCTCAGTATCGCTGAAGGTTTG
>CEVB01024076.1_pt1 | contig 18136 bp, 17 predicted proteins | sample 531381 | NCBI WGS metagenome assembly CEVB01 (sample SAMEA2622763, study PRJEB7988) | marine metagenome | biome: marine biome (ENVO:00000447); feature: surface water layer (ENVO:00002042); material: "saline water (ENVO:00002010), including plankton (ENVO:xxxxxxxx)" | depth 5 m | reverse complement strand
GGAAAAATGGAAAGTATGTATTGAAGCTGAGTTCTTAGTTTACTACGTTCAGAGTGAAGAGTAATGAGGTTAGATCCAATGTTTTCATATTATGGATCGAAGTGGCGTTTATCGCCAAAGTATCCTGCTCCGAAGTACACAACAATAATCGAACCGTTTGCTGGAAGTGCGTGCTATTCTCTTCTTTATGGAAAAAGAAATCTTTTTTCTCTTGATGTAGAGTTGTACGATATTAATGAAAAGATTTGTTTGTTATGGGAATACTTAATTTCTGTAACTGAATCAGAAATATTACAACTGCCAATATTACAGCCAAATGAAAAAATACCAAATAGCTTACCAATTGAGGCTCAATATTTAATTGGGTTTTGGTGTACCAAAGGAACAACTAGTCCAGGATATAAAATGGCTGCAACTCAAAGAACAGATCTTGGTCACTGGTCAACATCTATTCGAAAAAGAATTGCATCTCAATTACAATACATTAGGCATTGGAGCATTAATCATTTGTGCTACAAAAAAATAAAAAACAAGAAAGCTACTTGGTTTGTTGATCCACCGTATTTTTTAGGAGGAGATAGATATACATATTCTAATATTGACTATAATTTCCTTGGGCAATGGTGCAAGTCAAGACAGGGACATGTGATTGTCTGTGAAAATAACAAAGCAAAATGGTTGGATTTTTCTGTTCTTCATTCCACAAAAGGATTTCGAAAAAATACAACAGAAGTATATTGGGAAAAATATGATTAAGATCGGTAGCTTGTTTGCTGGTATTGGTGGCTTTGAGCTAGGCTTGGAGCGAGCGATACCTAATAGTAAAACAATTTGGCAGGTTGAGCAGGATGCGTTTTGTCAGAAAATCTTGCAAAAGCATTGGCCTGATGCCAAGATATATGATGATGTTGTTGGTGTTGGTGCTCATAATTTAGAATTAGTAGATATATTGTGTGGTGGATTTCCGTGTCAGGGGATTTCAAATGCAGGTAAGAAAAAGGGATTGAAAGATGAACGGTCGGGTCTTTGGTGGGAAATGCTCAGAGTTATTAGCGAATTACAACCTAGGGTCGTTGTCTTGGAGAACGTCGCAGCGCTCTTTATTCGGGGGATACCAGAAGTTCTCGGGTCGTTGGCCGAGAACGGGTATGATGCAGAGTGGACAATTGTTTCTGCTGCTGAATGTGGAGCGCCGCACAGAAGAGACCGAGTCTTTATTGTTGCCTACCCCATGTGCAGCTCAGATACAATCACCAGAAAGAAGACAACGAGCGATAGAATTAGCACAACAAAATCTACCACTGTATACCCGGCGAACCGTAGAAGGGAAGAAGATACCCAATGCTCGGAACTTCAGTGTACTAGATGCACTAGTTTATTACAGCAATCTACCAACACCAACAAAAACAGATGTGGACAAACATTCAACGGGAGGATTGATCAGAAGACTAACTTATCCAGAAGGGCAACAAGTATACAGCAAGGGAGATCACAGAAACAAATCAGAAAGCAATCTAACTATTGGAGAACGCCCGCTCCTCAACCCACAATTCGTAGAACACATGATGGGTTTCCCAATCGGATGGACCAGCTTAGAGCACTTGGAAACGCCATCGTGCCCCAATGCTCAGAATGGGTCGGAAGAAAAATAATGGAGTCAGGACTATTATGCGATTGATTATCTCAGGAGACAGAAAGATACCGATGAAGAAGAACCTTATGCGGGTCAAAGCCAATCGAGTATACAAGCCAAAAGAAGTAAAAGATTTTGAAACGTGGCTTGCCTGGAAAGCAGCTGCAGCAATGAAGGAACAAGGATGGCGAAAGACAGACCAAAATGTTTCTCTTGGGCTATACATTACCTTTGGAGACAAACGGAAAAGAGATCTCCAGAATTGTTTTGCTTCGGTGTGTGATGCGCTCAACAATATCGTTTATGTTGACGATTGCCAGATTGTTTCGTTAAACGGAACCAAGGAATACAAGAAAGATGAATGGTCATTCAGTTTGGAAATAGAGGTACACGATGAACCTTCCAGATGAAGTTCAAAAAGAACTCGATGCAGTATTGTCTCAACCAGAAAAGTTTATTAAACTTCTCAAGATACAGGACAAATACTCTGGAAAACTGGTCAACTTTAGTCCGAATGGAGAGCAGAAACAACTGTTAAAAAAGTTAGAGAAGCACAAAAAGATAATTATCTTGAAGCCTCGACAGATTGGTGTTTCTACTTTGCTGAGAGCTTACGCATTGTGGAAGACATACATTACCAAAGACCCTTTGAAGTTTGGTGTTATCTCCTTTCATCAACGGTCTGCAAAGAACTTGAGACGAATGGACAAGGTGATGCATGATAGCTTGCCTTATATTTTGCACAAACCATTGGCCTTGGACAACGCAACAACAATGAGTTTTGAAGAAAGCGGCGCAGAACTTTCCTCGTTTACTGCTGGTTCGAAAGGTGGAACTAGGTCCTTTATGCTTAGTAGTGTACACCTTTCAGAGTTTGCATTCTACGATGACCCACAAGAGATGTTGGCTCAGATTGTGGCCACGGTTGGAACGGGACAGATTATCATCGAAAGTACACCAAATCAACCAGCAGATACCTTTCACCGATTGATTATGGGTGCTCCGGAAAATGGATGGCACTTGGTTACCTATTGGTGGTGGGAGCATAGCCATTATCGGCAAGAAGCTCCAAAAGATTTTGAACCAACAGAACTAGAACGGCATCTCATAAAACAATATGGTGTAGACAATGATCAACTTTACTGGAGACGTAATCAAGTTTCTACTCTTGGATTGGAAAAGTTTAGACGAGAATACCCTGCTTGTTTGGATGATGCGTTCCATTATGCTTCTGCTTCTTATTTTAGCTTGGATGACATACGTGAGATTGAAGCCATCCAATTCGACGGAGAGGATAGACTCTATGAAGAACCAAGAGATGATGACGTTTATGCAATGGGTGTGGATGTTGCTGCTGGTGTTGGTGGTGATTACTCTACTATATCTGTCATTTCTATGGCAACATTACAGCCTGTGTTTCACTACCGCTGCAACACCATAAGCCCGTCTGCTTTTGCTGACAAAGTAATGGAAACTGCACAGTGGTTTAACGATGCCAGAGTTTTGTGTGAGAGCAATAACCACGGACATGTGGTGTTGTATCGTCTTCGGCATTTTGGATACAAAAATCTGTGGTATTCTCCAGAAGGAAAAGATTGGACCACCACCACCAAAAGTAAACTTGATGCCTATGAAACACTCCGGGAATACATCACACAGGGAATGATTATGAAGATGGATGCTCAGGTCTTAGCAGAGCTTAGATGCCTAGTCGTTTTACGCGTAACACCAGAAGCACCAGCAGGGATGCACGATGACTTGGCAATGAGCATTGCTCTAGCATACCGATGTTTACGGGACATCCCAAGAAGGAAGCTACAACTTGCTAGACGCAACCTCATGGATATGCTATTGTCAGAAGTGAGAGCTAGCAAAATAAAACAACAACCTGTACCATGGAAAAAGAATTCATGAAGCCTGCAATTGTAAGAGCACACTACCATGACCATACAAAGTATTGGGAAGAAAAACGTACGGAATTGCGTGAGTTGCGCAATGCTTATATGACTCGATATTGGTCGGCTCAGGGTCGTGCACCACAGCAAATTACAGTGGAGACTTCACGGGGATATGAATTTATCGAGGGATATATTGCGTCGTTGTTTGCTCGCTCTCCTAGTGTCATCGTTAAAGGAGATGTGAGAGGCCGTGGTGAGTCTCGCAAAGTACAGGCTCTTTGTAATAATTTCCTTGGTGACATCCGGTCACAATTGGAAGATGCTTCCCGGTTGGCATTGATCAACCCATGTGCTTTTATTAAGTTGCTTCCAAACAATCATGCTGATCCATTTAAACGTGTATCGGTGGTAGCTATACCACCATGGAATGTAATCGTCGATACTGATGCTGGGTCTTGGTCCGATCAAAAATTTGTTGCGCATCGATATTACATCACTCTGAAAGAAGCACAAGATAAATATGGACCAAAAAAATACAGCGCACATCCACTAATACGTTTTTTAGATCGAGTAACTGAAGACCAAGGATACAACAACGAACATGCCAAGGACTCTCATCCAGAGTTTGAATATGTTGAAATTGTTGAGTTCTATGATTTGGTTAACGACAAACTATATGTCTGGTCACCAGACTATCGGAATGGTGAGAAATACTTATATGACGGAGTATTGATACCCGAGGGAGGGGAGGATGATATTCAAGAGGTTAAGTATGCGGCCATTCCATTCAGGGACTCTTCGGATAATCCAATTACTCCGATAGTCCCGCTCTTTTATAGCAGACAGCCAGACATACCAATGCGCGGCTATTCTGCCTTAAGGCGTGTGTACGACCAAGTTCAAGAGGTAAACATTCTTCGAACATACCAAGCATCAATGGTTAGACGTGCTGCAAGACAATGGGTTGTTGAAAGCGGTGTCTTTGATGCGGAAGCTATGTCTAAGTTGGCACAAGGGAATGATGGAGAATTCATCGAAGTTGAGCTTTCTCAAGGTCAACAATTATCAAATTCAATCCTATCCGTTCCACATACTCCTGTGCCAGCGGAACTTGAACGGTACGTACAGCAAGTGCAAGATGATTTCGAACGCGGCTCTGTGTTGGCTCCTTTTACGCGGGGTGAAAGCAGCCGGGCTACTGCAACTGAGATCACGGCACTTGCCGCTTATAGTTCTTCTGAGATTGGTAGACTTGCTCGGGAAAGAGATGCAGCCATTGAAAACATTGCAATGGTTTACATTTCGATGATGAAGCTCTATTTGAAAGATGAGGGAGATGTTATCCTTATTGATGGAGCACCAGAGATTATTACAGTCAAAGATTTAACCGGAGACTTTACATTTTTTGCCAATGATACTGGAGCAACACCAGTTAGCGAGGCTGTTAAAAAACAAGAGTACCTAGCAGTAATGCCTACTCTCCTGGAACTCGGTGTACCAGTTACAGATTTGCTAAATCATTTGGTTCGGATATTGGATCTGCCACAATCTTTTATCTCTGCAATTGAAGGAGCCTCTGAAGAACCACAACAAGAGCAAGCTGTTTTTGCTGAAGAAGCGGTCGATCAATCTGCTGGAATGCAAGGACAACCATCGCCAGAAGATATACAACAATTCCTGCCTCAATGATTAGAGAAGCCATATGCCTATTTATGATTATTCTTGTACACCTTGCAATCTTCATTTACAAATTTGGTGCGAGATTGACGAAATGTATGACCAGAAATGCGAGAACTGTAACTCTCCTTTACAAAAAATGGTGTCTATGTTTGCAAAGACACCTAATCGATGGGGTGACTCTAATGGTTATTTTGATAGGGGCCTTGGTTGTTGGGTTGCAAACTCGATGGAACGAGAACGAATCATGAAGGAAAAAAACCTTCGTCCCGTCTCTCAAGAAGAGTTGGATGACCTACAACACGAAGAGAAAGTAACGCACGATAAACACGAGAAAGATGTAGCTACATTTACTCAGAAGTACAAAGAAACAAAAGATTTTGCAACTGCAGCTGCACATACCTTTGATCCAGACTTAACTCATCGCAATGAACGATTTGAGTTCGAGAAACCATGGAAAGAAAATTTAAAAGTTATAACCAAAGATGAGGAAGAATAACATGAGCATCCCAACAGATTTAATGCTTGAAGCACAAGAGATAGATATGATGGACAACGAGATTGCATCCGAGATGATTTTGCCAGAAGGCAAGTTTAGCAAGGGCGCACTCAACCGTTTGGTGAAAGAATTGAATGTTGTGTTAGGTTTATTTCAAGACAGCTATCCGGAGTTCGAAGAAGATATCACTATTTTTCCAGAGGAGTTTGTAGTAAAATTACAAATGGTTGGTAGTGCTGCTGCTGATGCTGGTGTTGATTTTGATTTTAATCCTGCTGAAATTGAAGATGATAGAGATTTGGCTATCCTTTCAGGACGTTTAAAGAAGCTGGGAAAAGAGAAAACATTCAAGAAGTTTCTTGAGGACAATACTTTGATTCCCGAAGAAGAAGTAGTTGAAGAAACAATGGTTCAGGAAGAACCAACACCAACAACAGATGTTGAAGCTATCTTTGCAAGGAGAATGTAAATGTCAGAAGAAACTACAAATAGCGGAAATGTAGAATCAACAGAGACAACTACACAACCTGAAACAACTGAGCAAGTTGAACAACCTAGTTCCGGTGCTCCTTTTCCACAAGATGATTATGATCAACGTGTTGAACAACTATTACAACAACATGAGAAAAAACAATCTTTACAAGAACAACAACAACAGCAAGATCAACAACAACAAGATATTGATTATGCATCAATGAAGTTGGAAGAAGGCGAAAGTTGGGACAAAATTTTTCAATCAATGCCTGAAAATGTACAACGCGCAATGGGTTCTCTTCGAGGTGACTATACCAGAAAGATGCAAGAGTTGGCAAAACAACGTCGAGAGTTAAAGGAGTTGCAATCCAACTTGACAACCAGTGAAGCCTATCAGTCATTGCAAGCAACGGCTCAAGCTGCCAGAGAAGCAGGAGAAGACTTTGATCCGTTCGACAATCAATCGATGAGCAACTACATCAATGGATTGGTAGCCCAACGAGTACAGGAAATTATGCAGCCATTGGCCATTGAACAACAAAAAAATGCCAATATGAGAAGGTTAAATGATTTCATGGATGAGCATCCCGAACTAAGAACAGATGAGCAATTACGTCAAGAGGTTGCATCGTTGCTGCAAAAAAATGAATCGATGACTCTCCAACAAGGATATTGGATTGTTAAAGGACAACGCTCTGAAAAACAGAATGCTTTACTTGCTCAAAAAGAACAGCAGAAGAAGCAGATTAACAAACAGGTTGCTGACCGTATTGGAAGCGGAAGAAAGTCTGGAATGACCGCTCCTCCAAATGCAGAGAAGATGTCTGGCGCTGACATCTATAACTATCTACTTGCACAAAAGAAATAATTTTGGTAAAGTAAGAGAGTACTTTAGGACCCGATTGGATACTCCAACAGTACCGCCCCAAAAATGGACACGCGAAATACGAAATAATAATTTTATTGAATAGGTGAACTCATGGGTATCCAATATGATATTCTAGCGTCGACCCTACGTATCCTTCGCGATCGAGAGGTTGACAATACTTTTCGCACTATTCCCCTTCTTGAAGCTGTTCAACGATTGGGAAATGTCGAGAAAGTAAATGGTGGTCAAAAAGTAGACCATCCTGTAATTCTTGCAGAACACAGTAATATTACACAACTTGCCACTGGTTATGAATCAATTAACCTTGCTGTTAAAGACGCTCTTCGTACAGCTAGTTTTGATTGGTGCGACTTTGCTGCTCCTGTTGTTATTACTGAAAAAGAACAACTAAGTAACAAAGGTGAACGAGCAATCATTCGTATTGCTGAAGCTCGCTTGAAGTCCGTTATGGGAATGCTGAAACGTGAATGGTGTAAGCAAGTTGTTAAAGGTGACTCTTCAGTTTTGACTGACTTGAACACTTTTAATGGTGAAGGTGTAACAGGAACAACTCCAGCAGATCCAACTGGTTTTTTTGAAATCGATACGTTTGGAAGTCAAGTTAATACTGTTGGTGGTATTTCCAAAAGTTCTTTCAAAGAGTCTTGGCAAAATCAAGTGGCAGATGTAGATCCAGCTAAAAAGTTTGCTACAAATGGACTGAAGTCTATGAGCAACTTGATGATCAATACTCAAATCTATGCTCCAGAAGGAGAGGTTGATTTGATTTTGGCATCTCCAACTTCATACGAATTGTATCGTAATGAGTTGGAAGCTCAAGAGCGATACACGTCTGCGGAACAAATGAAAGACCTAGTTGGAAAAATGGCATTGATGTACAACGGTGCAATGATGTATATTGATCCAAACTTGGGATATCAAGTTAACGGAAGTACTGACAAAATCAGTATGTTCTTCTTGAACTCTTCTTTGTTTACTTGCTACTTTGATCAAGATGCTTTCTTTGAAATGGGTGATATGGAACGTATCTCTGGATACGCTGCTGCATCTGCTAACATTCTTGTTCGTACACAACTTGCTACAAGTCATCTTGCTGGTCACGGTGTACTTGTCAATGGGGAGGAATAATCATGGCTACAAATACTTTATTACAATACTTACAATCTACTGATGGTGATGGTAATGCTCTTGGCATAACTCCTTCTAATCGTAGACAAGTTGAACGTTTTATTGCTAGTTCTGCTATTGCTGCTGGCGATATTGTTGCTCTTGATATTACTAGAACAGCCGATGGAGAAAAATCTTTGTATGTTGTAAAAGCAGATACAAGTTCAGGAGACACTACTTTAACAATTGGTGTTGCTCTTGAAGCTGCTGAAGCTAAAGCTGAACTTAATGTTGTTATTAGAGGTCTTGTAAAAGACGCTAATGTTGCTACTGGTGGTGGTGTTGGTGACCGCATTGTTGGTTCCGGTACTGCTGGAAGAGCTACACAATATACTGCGGGTTCTACTCAAGCTATTCTTGGATATCAAATGGCTGCTGCTGCAGCTAACAAAGCAGACGTTTTTGTTATTAAACAATTCTAAAAACCTTTTGGTTCTCCCCTGGCCCCGCTTCAGGGGAGTTTCCTTTTATTTTAAGAGGCTGATATGAATCTTGCAGAGATACGGGAATACATTGGTAACATATTAGATTATCAGCCTGAGATTACAACCTATCAAAAACAACTTGATAATGTAATTAATGAGCAATACTTTCGGCTTTTCAATGCCAAGCCATATACATTTGCTCAAAAAGAAATTTTAGTAACAGCAAAAAAAGATATTAATCTAGCCAATCTAATTGTTACTAATGGTAGTAATGTTATTACAATACCAACTGCCGGTTTTTCCAATGAAATGGAAGGTATGGTAATAGATTTAGATGGTGTTGAATATGAGATTGCATGGGTTGACACACTTATACGTGCATATTTAACCAAGGTATATACTGGAGCAACAGCAACAATTACAGCAACAGTTAAGTTTCGCTACATTGATATGCCAAATGATTGTGTAGAGATTATGCAGGTCATGAAACGTGCTATGACTCTTACGCCACAAGAACCCGGACGGATGGTTGCTGTTACTAGATATGAAGATGAGTTTTACAATCTTCCATTAAATGAAGTTAACCTTCCAAACTATTGGGTTCCGTACGATGATTACAGTATTGGTGCTCCAAAGTTTATGACCTTTTCTAAAACAACAAGTGGCTCTGGGCATGGTATACGAACACTAGAGTTAGCTGCTACCTGGTCCTTTGCAGGAAGAGAAAGTGCATTGTCCAAAGTAACTACACTTTCTTTGATTGATACAGAGAAGGTGCAGTTTACATATACCAATCTTGCAAACTCAACTGGGCTACACTACAAAGTGTATGTTCGCTGTACAGAAATTGGAATGAACAAGTTTTATCACGTAGCTGATGATGCAGGAACAATAGAGTTTGCTCCTTCTGGTGGTGGTACATTTACATTTACATTGCCTGTTTCTGGATTTACTGATGCTTTTGAAACAATCAATACACGATATAGTGAGGTTGATGGAAACACTCAAAGAATACGCCTTTATCCCCGGCAGGATCAGGACTTTGAACTAACAGTTCGTTACATGTATCGTCCCAAAAAATTGATTGATGATACCGATACTCCTGAAATTCCCTCAATCAGTCATCAGATATTAGCTTATATGACTCTGCGAGACATATTCGTTAAGCATGATAATACAGCGCAAGCTCAACTATATGATCGAAAAGTTGTTCAAGAGATTTTGAAAATCGATCAGAGGTATCTCAATCAGATAGCAAAGAGATACATAAAACGAATGATGACTAGTGGAAGAACTGATCCTGTTCCTCTTTATACACCCTTGACACGAACGTAGCATGAAAAATCAACAAGCAATTGTTAATGCTTTGAGTGGTATCAATGAGTTACAACCACAGCAACCAAGTCAATTATCAGAGCTTGTTAATTGGCATACTGATGATTTAAGTGGTGGTTGGTCCAATAAACTAGGATATGAAAAATATTTTTCGTATAAAACCAATTGGGCACCGTTCACGTCATTGAAAAAAGTAGACAGTTTATTTTACTTCCATCGTCATCAAGGCGCACAAGACAGTATTATTTTTGAAGCTGGTGGAAAACTCTATCACTTGTTTGAGCATGGTTCAGCATCTATAAAAACATTGGTTGATAATCGAACAATACCAAGAAGTGTTGAGCCATCAACTCAGTATCTACCTGTTGGAAAGTTTTTAACTATTGTTAATGGATATGATCGGCCAATCAAATATCTGGCATGGCCAATCGTAAGAATTACAGGTACATTTAGTCCAGCAATTTATCCATTGGGTTTTCATCGAGTTCCAGGTACTCCTGTTGCACGAGGAGTAGAACCTAACCCAGCCGTAGCTACCACCACCAACACCAACAGTATTTCTGTGCAATTTAAAGCAGTTCCCGAATTAGGTTTGGGAATTGATGAAGATACTAAAAAGAATAGCTATCGATGGAAGGTATCATTTATTAACAATGCCGGTGCAGAGTCTCCATTGAGTTCTGCATCTGAACAGGTAAACTGGACAACGAATGCTTCTGAATTTCGATATGCTTGTGCAATTGAAATACCAGTTGGTGAAAATGATGTGGTAGCTCGTCGCTTGTATCGGACCAAGAACTTTTCTACTGATGGTGGTAATGATGGAAGTCTGTATTATTATGTAACAGACATACCAAACAACAATGAAACATTGTACATTGACAGTACACCTGATTTGGGATTGGGAACTCTTGCTCCTGGACCAACAGAGAGTATTGTTTTTCCATCGTTTAATTGTCGCTTTACTGGTCTGTACAAAGACTGTCTTTTCATTGATGGTGGAAAGAGCAATGATACAGTTATTTATTATTCCAATCCATCCAGACCAGATCAGTTTTCAGCCTTAGATTTTATCTCTGTTGGCAATCGTCAGGGAGGAGGCATCACTGGTTTTTATGGATACTTTGGATATATGTTGGTCTTTCGAGAAAACTCTATTGATGTTATTCAAGGAGACTATCCAAACTTTGTAGCCACACCGTTCCAAGAACATATTGGTACCAAAGCCGTAGATACAATTACGTCAGTTCCAGGACTAGGTGTTGTCTTCCTTACAACAGATGGTGTCTATGCAGTGGGAGCCAACTTAGAATACTCAGATACAACGAGCGTTGTAAAGATATCTCATGAGTTACAAGATACTATTTCAACGATGAATGTAGCTACCATTGCTCAAGCAACAGCTTGTTATTCTGAGAAGCATAGAGAATGGCATTGTTATTTTGCTGTTGATGGTTCCCCTATCAACAATATTGGGATTGTATATCATACTGATAAAAAGGTTTGGTCTATACGAAAAGAGTTTCCGGTTAACAATATAGTTAAAAATTCAGATGCAGATTTAATTTTTGGATTAAATACTGCAGCTGCTACTAGTGATGACCCAGCAGGATTGTTTGTTATATCTAAAAAAAGAGCAAAAGGAGAAAAGATTGATGGAGAAGAAATGGTCAATGAGCCGCCGCCATCGAGTAAAATTGCGAGTGCGTGGTTGGATATGGGAGATCCGGCTCTCAAGAAAAAAGTCCATTCAGTCTTTTTATATGTTCGGACGGGTGGTTCACAAAAAATCGAACTAACCTATCTTAAAGATTTTGATTACAATCTACAAAAAAATTCTACAAAGGGAATACTACAACGTCCAGATTTTACCAATCAAAAGATTTATGATTTAGTAGAGCTTGATAAAGGGGACTATTGGGAAGAACCAGTGCTTACTCCTATTCGTTTTGATGTGCATAATGCCAGTTGTAGTTGGTTCCAATGGTTTGTAGAGACAACAGAAGATATTGTTGTTGTTGGTTATGCTATTGATTTTACTGTTTCAGGCACACGCATTATTGCAGGGAAAAAGCTATGAGTAAGAAGTGGACAGAAGCCTATCCTCGTAAAGATGCAATTGTAGACCTAAAGGAATTTAATGCTGGATACAATGCTTACAAGAGTTCCTTTAATGGAGACTTGGATAGAACAACATTAAAAGATAACTTCTTAGATGAAGATGCTGTATCTAGTGGAGCCTTTCATCAAGTTCAGGTTGTAAACTCAAATAACATGGATAGAAGAATAGATGTTGCTACGGGGTCAGCAGGAGAATGGAGAGGTGCATCATACACCACTTATAATGGTGGTTGGATGGAGATTGATAGTGTTAATCTTAGCAAGTTTAAAGATGGTATGTGTCACTGGGAATATACATTTTTTTATTACAACTATATTAAATATAGTTGGTCTAGTGCACTTCCAAATGAAGATCAAAAAGGATTACAAATTCGAATGAAATGGGATGGTGTTGTTGTTTTTGAAAGTTACAAAATACCTCAACCAATTGGTACAGCACGATTAATAGCTGACTTTCCAACAACAGGAGGAACACATACTGCTACTGTTGAAATTAGACAAATGCAACAAAACAGTAATGACCCTGTTGATGTAAACATTGTTAATATTGTTAGTCCATCTCATTTATTTATAGGACGATGGCGATGAGTATTATTAAAAATACAGGTATAAAACGAGGAGATAAACTTACAGCAACAGATTTAAATGCTGAGTTTACATCTGTTAATTCAGCATTTAAAATGGATGCTGAGAATTTCCGTAACGAAGCTATTGATTCACCATCGTTAAAAGGAGTAGGAGCCAGTGGACAAGCTGGTATTATTTTAAAAGATGCTGCTACATATACATTGTTTAGTGGTACATTAAACGTTGCATCAAACACAGTAGCAGATACTTCTCCACCAGCAGCAGCAACAGAAATAGGATCACAGACTGTTCCAATTGTAGCTAAAGCTAATGATATACTTCGTGTATATTGGCAATATGATTACAATACAGAAGGAAATAATTCTGCTGCACCAATTAACATTGACCGAAGGTTATGCTGGGCTATTTGGTTAGAATGGAAAACAAGTCCAAGTGGTTCTTACACTCCAGTAGCAGGACAATCTGATTTAGACAATGCCATAACTGTTAGCAGTGCTACAAAATATGGGGGTGTTTCTGCTGATATGAGAGCAACATCATTGGATATGCACTGTATTCAGTTTAGAGAAAGCGCAGCTAATCAAACTGTGTATCCAGGAAGAAGAGGAGGATATGGCCAGTATTATTATAAATTTCCTTCTGATACAGCATTGTATGCATTACGATTAATGGCCCGTGGATTGTATGAGCCTGTGTATGCAACAACATCTAATGCAATTAAATCTGTTGCTGCCTCTGGAACTGTTCATAAATTAATAATTTATCGTGCTGATTTATCTTTTCTTTTGATGAGGAATGAATAATGCCAATTACTTTTCCAAAGACTTGGTCAACAGGCGAAGCTCTTAAGAGTGCTGATACTCTGGGTAACCTTGACGCAATGAAAAATGAAGCTCAAAAGTTAGATACTGCTAATGTTGAAAAAGCTAATCCTTGGATAACAACTGCTCATATTATGCAACCAAGATATGATGTCACTACTAATATTACCAATAATGTTTCTGGTGTTTTTGGTGGTAGAAACAATGGTGGTACTTGGCAAAATACATCTTATGTAACACGCTGGATGATGCCAGCATCTTTCAGTAGTGATGCTGTCCAATTTGTTCCTTTAACCTGCCTTCAGATTGATATTACTCGTCCTCATACCATCTTTTTTCAATGGTGGATTAATCATCAATCTCCTCGTGATGGAGATGGAACTGATGGCTCAACTCATTTTTTTGCATACAAAGGAAGTCCTTTAGTACCAACAGGAATGAACCATCGAGTTCCAGAACAAATTACTCATGGGTTTTCTCCAGCAAACTCGCCAGTATTATTAGATGGTACATTTAATACAAATGGGCATTTGTTTATTGAAGGAGATGCCATTGTATTAAATTATGGTATAGGGTTGTCTGCATGGAGCAATGCTGGGAAATGTCAGCAAGTTGCATGGACAATATCGATTGAATGTTTTTATTTATGAGGTGATCTATGGATCCGGCAACAATAGCAATGATTTTAAAAGCAGCAGGAGAAGCTGCACCGGGTATTGGTGCAGGTATATCTAAGATTGACTTTTTAAGTGCAGAGCAAAAGAACAAAATGAAAGAGCTTGAACGTCAACAAGCATTGGGATTGCTTGGTCTTGACAAGGCTCAAGAGCAACAGATCTTGTCTCAACAACTGCAACCTGTACAAACAGCAGGACGACAACTGTTACGAGAGACACAACAGGCTCAATCCATCGGTGACGTTGGACAAGGGGCAGCCTTCCGGCAACAAGCAGCACAACAGGGTGCTTTACAGGATGCAACGATTAGAGCAACACAAGCAGCACAAGACCAGATATCAGAGATGGATCGTCTTGCCAGAGCAGAACAACTAGCCGAGTTACGAGGATACAAACAACAACGGCAACAAAATATACAAGGTGCTACCGATATTGTTTCTAGTCTTCTTGGTGGTGCTGGTGATGTTTCTGCAGCTATTGATGTTGGAAAACAACGACAAATCTATGAAGACTCTCTTCGTGGAGAAACAAAAGATGCTCAAAGAAGAGCACTAGAAAAGATAGGTCCACCAAAAGATAAAGCGTTTGGTGATGAGTTAATAGAAGTGATGACTTCTCAGTTTAAAAACACACCAAATACACAAATGATTCCTCCTATACCTTCTTTTACTGATTCCGGCTTTGGAACAATTATAGCTCCTCCTGGTCCTACTCCTGGAGTTTTTGTTGATCCTTCTTCTGCTCAGTTTGTACCATCAAGAGAAATGCTTGAAAGTATTAATACAGGATTTAGAGCAGTACAAATACCAACAGTAACCAACCCAATCTTTAAACCATTAAATCCAACAGCAAAACCAGAAGATCAATATGGATGGCAGGTTATGAGTGTTGATCCAGCAACAGGAAGCCCCAATCAAATCCAATGGACTAAAGGTGGAAAGACTGTTGGTAGAGCACTTTTCCCTCCATTTAGTGCAGATATATTAAAAGATTTAACGAAACAAGGTTACTAGAAAGAGGACAATAAAATGCCAAATTTTCAGTTTTATTTACAGATGTATTCTGCTAGAGATGAACAACGATATCAGGAAGCAATGGCAAATGCTTATCGGGACCTAATGATAGAGTACAAAGAACAAGCTACCGTTCGCAATATCTTACTTGAACAAATGTCGGTTGATAAACAACTGAAAGCAAAAGTCATGGCTTCTATTGCCAAAGCAAAATCTGAAGGCGATATTTCCAAAGCAAATGATATTTGGAATGCCAATGTAAAAGTTGCTCAATTTAAAGACAAAGTAACACAGGATAATATAGAACAACGAAACACATTAAGAGAAGAAGTTGATAGACTATATGAATTACCAGGAACTGACGTTTCGTTTATTGGACAAAATGTTGCTACTTTAGGTGAGTTTGGAGCAGCTAACATTGACTTAGAAAACCCTGTGGACAGAAGAAGAGTTATTGAAAAACTTAGTACAGATGAAAATGCTCAAAAGATTTTAATACAAATAGCAGACTATACTCCAGAACAACGAGATGTTTTTATGGCTAATTTTGGATTAAACATTGCTCAAAGAACTCGATTGCCAATCAGTATTATTAAACAAGTTTTTGCTCCTGCTTCTCCAAGAGTTTTAACAAGAGAACAAATTGATAAAGCAAAACTAGATATTATTGAAGATAGATTTAAACCTAAAGGAATTCCAAAAGAAATTAATGCTGCTCTTGATTTGATAGGATTTGAAAAGGATAGGTATTACAATAGTTTATTACCAACAACAGCAACATCAACAACAGCAACAACAACTGGTCAAACAGATGTTTCTCCTGGAGAAGATTTGGCAGCACAATATATGCTACCAACGCCAACAATAGAAGACGTACGGCAACGGGCATCTCAATATTACGCTCCGTTTGCTTCTCAAGAATTTCAAAGAGAAGTTGGATTTAGACCACCAACAAAAGAACAGGAACAAAAAGAACAAGAACAAAAGATAAAAGAAAAAGCTAAGAAGGATGCTCAAGAAGCTGCACTTGCAGAACTACCTGAATATGCAGGAAAGATTTTTAAAGCAGCACCTCAAATAGAAGGCATTGTTGATTTGGAAGATGAAGAAGTAATTAATAATGGTGGTGTTGCTACCAAATGGACAATGACTTTATTGGAAGCTGGAAAGGATGATTTAACCAGTGCAATACAAAAGATTGATGCACAAAAAGATTGGTCCCCAGAAGAAGTGCAAGAGGCATATTCTATTCTTGGTAGAGACTTAATGCGCAAGTATCGAAAGAAACGAGAAACAGAGCCTCCTTCCCTTGAAGAGTTAATGGCAAGTCCAGAAAGGAAGTAAGATGGCTACTCCAACATATGATGATTATCAAAGAGAGTTAGATTTAGCTTTAGAAAAGCTAGATAAAAAAGAAATATCTTATTCTGATTTTATTTTTATTCGCAGAGATTTAAATCAAAAAATGAAGGAGTTAACGCCTCCACCCAAGGAGGAGATTTTTGATGAGATTGCTCTTGAAAGAATAGATAGTCCTGCTATTCCAATTGATTTTGGAACAGAAGAGGTTCCAAGTATTGAAGAGATTATGATAGATCTACCAATCAAAAGTGATGCTCCACCAATATTTCCTTATGAACCTAAGTCAGATTTACCTCAAGTACAAAAAGATTTTTTTCAAAATAGATACTCTTATTATTTAATAGAACAAGAACAAGATAGATTTACGGCTAGAGAGAGTGCTTTGAAAGACTTGCAGCAAGCATTCTCTGTACCAACCGCAGACTATTCCACAGAGAGAGGATTTGAATCTAATATTGTTGATGCTGAAAAAGGATTGGTTCGTGATAGAGAAACAGGTCAAGTTCGAAAGGCTGATACATTAGAGTTGTTTCTGGAAGCCTTTAAACGACAACGCATTGGAGAGCTTCCAAAAGTAAAAGAAGAAAGAGAAAGAGAAATAGACCGTGCTTTATCGTTGTTGCAACAACAAGTACCAACAGAAGATATTAATTTAGGAGATCTTCCTGGACCAGAAGACAAAGATGAGTATGTTTCTGAGCGTGTTGAAGAAGTAATTACTGAGCCAGCTAAGAAACTTGCTGGTGCTGTATTGACAGAAGAGGTTCCTGAAACAGGAGAGATATACGAGTCTACTCTTGGTGCTGCTCTTCGAGATATAGGATTGACTTTTTCTGGTGGTGCAGCTGCAACTGCACAAAAAGGATTGTCTTTGTTTGTTGATCCAAATGAATCGGATATATATCGATTGGCTGATTCTGGAACTATGGTTGATCAGTTCATTACTAATGTTGCTAAGGGACAAGGCATCCCAGAGTTGTATGCTGCCAATCCATATGGTCCTGCATCCTACATAGGCAACAGAGTAGAAGGCTGGACACCAGAAGGTGTTGCTTGGTGGCTCGGTGTAGGAATGGAGTTACCTCTTCCATTGACGGGTATTCCTCTGGCTGTTAAGACAGCATCCAAAACTGCACGAGTAGTAGGAAGAGGACTACAAAAAACAGGAGTAAAAGGATTAAAAGAGACGGGTGCTGTCCTAGAGGGAATAAGTAACCCGGCTCAGGCTGCTAGGTATTATGCTACAAAATCTCAGATTAATCAGATGTTTGATGATGTTGGTGTTGGTAAGACAACTAATGAAGTGATTGATGATTATTATGCTGGCAAGTTTACATGGGATGATTGGCTCGATGCCCAAGCAAAACAAGCAAACCTCCAAGAAATCTCTGCTGATTTAATTGCCGAACGATATGCAACCTTGGCATCGTTAAATACATTAATACGTGCAGGAGAAGACATTACGGTTGGAGATTATCTTATGAGAGCTTCTCATAAAGGACAACCACCACCAACAGCATTAGCAGTATTTGAACAAGCCAAAGTTTTAGATAAACC
>CEVB01066461.1_pt1 | contig 18166 bp, 18 predicted proteins | sample 531381 | NCBI WGS metagenome assembly CEVB01 (sample SAMEA2622763, study PRJEB7988) | marine metagenome | biome: marine biome (ENVO:00000447); feature: surface water layer (ENVO:00002042); material: "saline water (ENVO:00002010), including plankton (ENVO:xxxxxxxx)" | depth 5 m | reverse complement strand
GCGAGAGGCGTTTGACTGACCGACTAAGCGAGGTGTTGATCAAACACTACAGGTCGGTGATTGATGAGTTTGGTTTGAGAGTCTTGCGGGACAGAAAACAAGACGGGCAGTTTGAGGCCATCGTCAAATCTTACATCAGGGACTTTGGCGGTGTCCGAATAACCCAGATAAGCAACACGACTATGAGGCAGATAAACCGTGTGGTGAGTCAGGGGCTGAAGGATGGTTTAGGCGTTGCAGCTATTGGCAAGAACATCAGGGATTCAATGGAGAGTCCGTTTAGTCGATACAGGGCAAACACGATAGCCAGAACCGAAACACACTCAGCCGCCAGCTACGGAAACCATCAGGTAAACGCCAGCCTCAACATACCTAATCAGATAAAACGCTGGGTTGCGGTGGCAGATGCAAGAGCCAGACCCACACACGTTGCCGCAAATGGCACAGAGGTTCCACTTGATGAGGACTTTATCGTAGGCGGTGTGGCTATGTCTTACACTGGTGATCCCAGAGGTGGGGCAAAGAATGTTATCAACTGCCGCTGTGTCACGCTGTATATCGACCCAGAGGATGAAATTATACAGGATGAGAACACGGTTGTCGCTCAAAAGCCAATCAAAGAGCCGCTTCCAGAGCGTAACAGGGATGCACCGATCACGCCGTTGGATTTGGCTGGCATTAAGATTTTGAAAAAGTCAGAAGCCAAGAAACAATTAGATGAGCAACTTAGCGAAGCCGCAAATGATGATCGATATGTTAATAAGAACAAAACCCATTATTCATCTGGCAAGGTTGACTATTTCGGCAGGGCCGTATTTAGCAGAGATTTAACAGACGAATCTGCATCCGTAATTCTCGCTATAAAGCCAGAGCTTGATGATATGACTGACCGACTAAACTTGCCAAGGATCAGGAGTATCGTTGTCAAATCAAGCAATAGATACAATATGGCGATGGGGGACGGAATACTATACATCAACCACCGATATATAAACGACTTGGTTGGCATGAGACTGCACAAATCAAGGGGAATGTCAGATGCAGAGCGTCAGAGGCTTGTTTTAGAATTAGCTGAACAAGGCCAGCCCGACTTGGATGAGTACCGATCTTTAGGTGATCGTATGCAAGAAATCATGAAGCAAATTGATGAAAACCGCAGCCTCAAACCAACTATCGGGTTGAACGCATATCTATTGAGACACAACGAGCTTGCAAAAGAATACAATGATCTAGGCAGGAAGCGCAAAAGGCTAAGAACAAAAATAGAGAAAAACAAAAGAGAGCGTGATGCTCTTTTGGCCCCGCAAAGTGAATTAGAGGTATCAGATTGGAATCCATCGAAGCCAATTAAAGACAGGCCATTTAGCGGTAAGCAATATATCTCTGATCCATTAGAGAGAGTGCGCCACACATTTTACCATGAGATGGGGCATCAGATTCATCAGACCTATAAACTGGAAACAAGAAAAAGCCACCTTGACGCAGTAGCCAGAGCGCAACAGGGCAGGGACACACCACTACCCGCAAGGATGATAGAACCAGAGTTTGGGCAGACATCCAGACCCCTTGACGCATGGCTTGATCGCTCAACCACAGAAAAGCTGTTATATGGGGGCGGCAGAAAAGGTAGAATAAACGATCCAGAAAAAGCAAAGCTCACATGGTCAGAATACGGAAATCATAACGGACATGAATGGTTTGCAGAGAACAATGCAAATTACTGGCGGGGCGACAGAGACAAAGTTGACCCCAAATTTATCACCTTGATGAAAAACATATTAGAAGGGAAAGATATCGATGACACTAGCCTTTGATAAAGCGAAAGCCTTGGTCATGGCAACGGGCGGTGACTTGGACAAAGAGCAAATGAAAATGTTTGATTGGCTTGCGGAAGCATTTAGCTATGAAGAGCAAACAGAGTTGGAACTAGATTTGCGGAGCGTTATCCACCAACGGCAAGAAAGGCCAGACGCTAAGATAAACGCCTGACCCTAATACGCTAGTCGTGTTCTGGTGACTCTCTCTCTGGGATAAAGAACCCCATCTCACCCATCTTCTCACGGATGACTAAATCAAGGTCGCTCATAGACTTAGGCCCCTCTCGTATGGCCTCTTGATATGCTTGGTTGTAAGCGGTGTGCCGTTTGTCGATTGCTTTAAGGTGTTCCATTTCCCATTCATCTCTGCTTTGTGATTCCATCCAGCGGCTTATCGATAACCCGTCTACCGCAATTCCATCCAAACGGAAAGCCGCAAGGCTCGCCGCTTTCTCTGAACACTGGTATCCATAAGTGATATTGGTTTGCCATGTCATGCTCTCGCTCTCTGGCAGGGTAGAGCATGGCGGCCTCAAACTCTTCTCCTACCAGCCTGTCTTTAATCAGCATCAAATCCCGATAGTCCATGATTGGCTCCTTGTCGATGCGCTTGATGCTGAGATGTATCATGCGGATGTCAGAGCTGGGTGTTAGTGCGCCATTTTGTTCACTGTCCAGATCGATGTTCACTTGATAGGTGTCATTACGAAACACAGTGTCACCCTTTAGCATCTCATACTGCTTGCATAATTCTTTACGGCTTGGGCGGTTGCCATCGACTGTGAGGTGATCAAAATTTTTCATCATGTCATCAACCCACACTTGCATCTTGGGCAATTCAATTTTTACCTTTTCAAACTCTTCCATTGCTGACTCCTTTTTGCTTTGGTCAATAACACCATAACATCAACTGTTCTAAGATTGACGTTATGGGTCATATTTTTTTACAGAAAAAACAGGATGGGCAGGGAACAGAACATTGCCATTCCCAATACGCCCATGATTATTTTGAACGCCAGCATCATGCTCCACCCCCTTGGGTGTACTTGATCACCTCATACACTCTGCCCTTGGTAACAAGCCGCGCCTGATACTTGATCATGTGGGGCTTGGCTCTGGTTCCACGCCGCTCAAGCTGGGGTATCCATTTCTTGGCATAGCGGATGGCAGACTTTAACTCACGGTCATCGTGCTGGGGCAGAGCCTTTCGCAGTTTGCCAAAAGTGTCATGGCCTTGCCTGACCATTGAAATGACAGAGGCCGCTAGGCGGCTCTTAGAGGCCGCTGTAAGTTTTGGCTTACTAGCAGACACCTCAACTGGCACAGGCCGCTCAGTGACGCTTGAAACGCCAGCAATCACACAATCGGGATGACCCCTACGCAGGAAGGTGGGTATTTCTAAATCATAAGTCATATCAGACTCCTCTAAACAGTTTGGTCGTTACAGCGATTCTACCACATCTGTTGACAAACGTCAACTTGGCAAAAACAGGGCAGGGTCGATAAACCCCGCCCCCAGTTGATTTATGTGTCGATTCTGTCGAAGTGTATGCCGTTGGCTTGAGCCATGTCTGAGATCATATTTAGCACCGCCTTGGCATCGTCTGTGCCTTGAGCGTGTAGCTTGAGCCGCACAGCGTCCACAATGTCGTAGAGGTTATCAGAGTGCTTCAGATCGGCCTCAACTGCATCCTCTTCTTTTTTGTGGTCAAGGATAGATTCCACCTTTAACAAAATTTCCCGATAACAGATTTTTTCGATTGTCCATTTAGGAACACCGCCATGCAAGTCGATACCGTTGGTTGTTTTGATATCTTCTAAGATCGTGTCAGCGCAGTATCGGGTAACAAACTGACCTAAAACCTTGCCATCAGTGTCGGTGTCAAAATCATAGTCAGCGTCATAAAACTCAATCATCGGTTCCGCATCATCATGAACCAGACACATATCACGCCCATATTTGTCACCTTCAAAAATAACCCGCACTGTCCAATCTTGGTTACGAGCCATATCAGTGATTGTAAAAACTTTTGCCATTTCTATTTCTCCTTTGGTTTGGTCGTTTGATAGGCGGGGCTGTTAAGCCCCCACCTCAATAAGTTCCTTTGGTGTCCAGTCAGCTAGACGCTTTCTTTGCACTACCAGTGAGGCTTCAAGTTGCGCGATGATTGATTTGTTTGAAACCTTACGGTCACGACCATAGCGGTCTGTGTACTCGTAGAAACCCTCTGGGTCGAGTGTGTGGATATGCCCAACAGTGTCATCAATGTGCTTTTTGAGATAGTCACATGAAACCTCAAAAGGAAGTTTATGACCGCCGCCACATTCGCCGTCAAAGTAACCATACTCAACTGTGTAGCCATGAGTGGCGATTTTGCCGCTCTTATTGCTGACCTTGTGAACGCGACCGCAAATCTGGCAAGTGCCTTGGTGAGTGGCTTGGTTGCCAGTAGGCTTTGCAACAGGCTTTGGGGCTGGCTTGACAACTGGCATGGCCTTGATGTCGTTACGCATCTCAACCAGCTTTTGAGCTACATCCCAATCGATGTCAGCGGCCTTGAAGATTGGCTCATGCTTTGCTTTAAGCTGATGCGGATAATCTGGCAAATCCCAAAAGCTGTAACCAGCGGCATCCAAGCCATCACGATTTCTTGTATCGACAAGGTTTTCAAACGCGCGGCTTACATCATCAAGGACATCTTTTTGAGCGGCCTTGGAAGGGAAGCTGCCATTAGCCATAGCAGTAGCAGCGCGGGTCATATACTCAGTAAATGTAAACATCGTTTTCATAATTGAACTCCTAGTTAATGATTTGGTCATAATGAGAATCTAATCTTATTGTTTACGTTTGTCAACAACCATACCTTATATATTTATAATATAAAATCTAAGAAAAACAGTAACTTAGGCTCTAGGTCGGCCTCTCTGCGAAAATAAATGCACTTGGGTTTGCTAAAATCACGGATTTTTGTATAAATTGTCAGCTAAGTGATTCGCAAGACGGGTTGTCTTGAAAACCTTTCCAGTGTATGCTGGCGTTCGTAGGAGAGTGTATGCCAATACCAAAACCAATAGGCGGTGAGGCAGAAGCGGATTTTATGGCTAGGTGCATGGAAGATAGTACCATGCTTGCCGAATACTCACAGCGTGACCAGCGGGTTGCAGTCTGTCTGAGCAGTTACCGCGATGGCGGGAAAGAGGAGACTGTGATGGATGATGCCCCAGCATTTGAAGAATGTGATGAGGTCAAATTTCTTGAAACTGGATATATTGATTGCGAGGCTGAACTTGAGTTAAAAGCCTATGGTGATGATGACGATGATGAAGACAAGGGCATGTTTGAAGGTTATGCGTCTGTATTCGGTAATAAAGATTTAGGAAATGATGTTGTTGTCAGTGGGGCTTTTCGTAAATCATTAAGAGCCAAGGGTGCGCGAAAAATCAAAATGCTTTTTCAGCATGACACCAAAGAGCCAATCGGCGTTTACACACAAATCAAAGAAGATGGCAACGGCTTATATGTCAAAGGCCAGCTTGCAATGAACACCCAAAAGGGCAAAGAGGTCTATGAGCTTATGAAAATGGGCGCGATAGATGGTTTGTCTGTGGGTTACAGGGTTGATGCCAAAGGGTACAGCTATGATGAGCGCGGTAAAAAGCGTATGCTCAGAGAAGTTGACCTTATGGAAATCAGTGCAGTTACCTTTCCAATGAACCCGAAAGCGCGAATAAGCGCGGTCAAGGCAGAGGATAGGTCGGTTCGGGATTGGGAAACTTTCCTTCGGGATGAAGGCGGGTTATCTCGTTCAGAATCAAAAGTGGCGGCAAACGCCGTCTCAAAGGCTTTAGACCAGCGCGAGGTTGGCGATGAGCAAAAAGGGGTAATGGATTCCATTGCCAATTTAACCAACATCCTAAAATCGTAAAAAGGGGCATGACATGAGTGATGATGTCAAAACCGCAGTCGATTCAATGGCAAAGGCTTTCGAGGAGTTCAAAGCCACCAATGATGAGCGACTTGCGGAAATCGAGAAGAAGGGTTTGTCCGACCCGCTGGTTGAAGAAAAGCTAAAAAATATTGAAGCTGACCTAGACCGCTTTGAGGACATTAACCAAAAGCTGACCTTGCAAGCTGAAGAGCAAAAAGGGTTTGGCGAAAAGCTAGACAACATGGAAGCAATGCTGAAGCGGCCTGAAACTGGTCTTGAAGCAAAGGAAGTTGACTTCTCTGTAAAGGCTTTTGATAAGTTCTTGCGTAAAGGCCAAGATAAGATGGAGCCTGATGAGGTGAAAGCCCTTACTGTCAATAATGACACGGGTGCAGGTTTCTTAGCTCCGCCAGAGTATGTGAATGAGCTTATCAAGACCATCACAGAAATCTCACCATTGCGTACAATCGCAAGGGTTCGTCAGACAAGCCAAAAGTCAATTCAGATGCCAAGTCGTACTGCAACATTCAGTGCATCATGGGTAACTGAAGTTGGAACCAAATCTGAAACAACTGGGTACACAACACAGTTAGAAGAAATTCCAACCCACGAGCATTACGCTAGGGTAGATATTTCAAATCAGATGCTTGAAGATTCTGTGTTCAACCTTGAGGCAGAAATGCAAGAGGAGTTTGCTACACAGCTTGCTAAGAATGAAGGCACAGCCTTTATCTCTGGTAACTCTGTCGGTCAGCCTGAAGGCTTGTTGACTAACTCAAGTGTTGGGGAAACTGTATCTGGTAACGCAAACACATTGCTTGCTGATGGCTTGATTGACCTTGTTCATGCGGTGAAAACACCATATGGCACAGGCGCATCATTTATCTTCAACCGCACAACCTTGGCGGCAATCCGCAAGCTCAAGGACACTGCGGGTCAGTATGTGTTCCAAGCTGGTATGATGCTCACCGCTGGTGTTCCAAATACCATTTTGGGTTACCCATACGTTGAAATGCCAGATATGCCTGACGTTTCAGCAAATGCGTTTCCTGTGATGTTTGGTGATTTCTCAAGAGGGTACATGGTTGTTGATAGAACAAACCTTGCCATCTTGCGTGATCCGTTCTCACAAGCAAACACAGGCAGTGTTCGTTATTATGCTCGTGCAAGAGTGGGCGGTCAGGTTATCTTGGCTGAAGCTCTGCGCAAGCAGAAAATCTCAACATAAGGGAGAGTTGATATGAAAGACCTTTCAAATAGCATCTCAACAGCCCTCTCACACGCATCGGCTGTAACAACCGCTGCATCAAACGGCACAGGCGTTGACCTTCAAGGTTATGAGGGCGCAACCATTCTTGTGACAATTGGTGCAGAGGGTGACACTCTGTCAGGTTCAGTCTTTTTTGAGATTGGGCTTGAGGAGTCTGATGATAACTCAACATTCACAGATGTTGCACAAGCTGGCATCGTTGATGGCACTATTGCCTCTGACGGTGTTTTCTTGAAAATTGATGGAACTGGAACCGCTGGAACAGGTGGTAATCCAGATTCAACAGGCGCAACATATCGTGTTGGTTATGTCGGTGGAAAGCGGTACATCCGCACAACAATCGCCAAGACAGGCACACACTCTAATGGTACACCGTTGGGAACAACAGTTATCAAGAGTCACGCTCGTCACACTGGTGATAATGCGTTTGACGCTCATAACGCTTAAAAATGTGGGGGCAGGGATAACTCTGCCCCTATACTTCTGGAGGGCTAGATGGCTATAAAAATGATTAGACAGACGGTGGGGGTAGCAAACTCACTTGGGTCACAGACCAGAACTTATGAAGCTGGCGAGGAGTTGTCAGATACCCAAGAATGGGAAAAGGCTCGTAACGCTAATTTTTTGAGCCGTGGGTTTGCAGAAGAAACTAAGGTAGTAAAACCTACAGAAACAAAGTCAACCGCCCCTGAGAGGGCTAGAAACGCTGATGGAACGCTAATCGGGGATGACCCAAGCACTCCAAATGTCAATGAGGCATGGGAAGGTGGCGTGGCTCCAAAGAAAAAGGCAAAATCTAACAAGTAAGCATTGGAGGCATTATGAGCCGTGGCATAACCAATGCGTTAAACACAAAATTCACATCATCTGGTTTCAGGCCATTTGTAGCCGTTGATCTTGATTTCTCAGGCGGTAACGTCACGGTCTGGACTGGTTTGGGCAATATTACCTTTGCAAGCACGACCTTTGTGGGAACTGGTGAAGTCTTAGGCATATCTCCTGTAACAGAGAACGGTGCTGTACAAGCAAACGGACTGGTTGTTACCTTTAACGGCCTAGATTCTTCATTAATATCAACAGCTCTTACAGAAAGTTATCAAGGCAGAAGCGCGATTGTTTATGTTGGCGTTTTGGATGATGATTATACGGTTGTTGCTGACCCGTACCAATTATTCAAAGGTAGAATGGACACCATGACCATTTCTGATGATGGTGAAAACGCTAATATAAAAATTGCTTGTGAATCCAGATTGATTGAACTTAACAGGCCCAAAGTCAGGCGTTACACGATGGTTGACCAGCAATCTGAGTTCGCTGGTGACAAGGGTTTAAATTTTATTTCAAGCCTGCAAGACAAATCAATTAGATGGAGCGCATAAAATATGGGCTTCTTTAAGTCATTTTTCAAAGCACTTACTAACCCAGCAACCCTAATTTCGGCGGCAGCAATGGCGTTTTTTGCTCCTGTTGCGTTTGTTGGCGGTACGTTTCTAGCATCAGTGGCGGTTTATGCCGCCGCAAATGCCGCGTTATCAGCTCTATCACCAAAGCCAAAGATGCCAGATTTGTCTGGTTACGGCGCGTTTGTTGGAGAAGCAACCAACAGAACGCAGATGATTAAACAACCAGCGCAACCGCGTAGGGTTATTTATGGTCAAATTCGAGTGTCAGGGGTCTTGAGTTACATTAGCACGACCAATTCAGACAAAACGCTTCACATGATTATTTCTATGGCAACTCACGAAATTGAAAGTTTTGAAAAATTTCAAATAGATGGCATTGAAGTGACAACCATTGGTGGGGCGGTGCAGCAATCAAGATTCAGAAAAGGCGGTTCTAGGTTCGGTTCATTTTTAGCTGAATTAAAAGAACATAATGGAGCAAATAACCAAATCGCAGACACCTTTTTAGTTCAAAGGGTTCCAGAGTGGACAACAGACCATAGGTTGCGCGGTATTGCATACGTTTATGCTCAGCTTGAGTTTGATCAAGATGCGTTCCCACAAGGCTTGCCAAACATTTCAGCTACGGTAAAGGGGGCAAAAGTCTTTGACCCAAGAAACAGTTCAACTGCATTTTCTGATAATTCCGCCCTTTGCATTAGAGATTTTTTAACCAACACTAGATATGGGCTAGGGTGTAGCGCAGATGAAATAGATGATACATCATTCATTGCAGCGGCAAATACCTGTGATGAGAATATAACGCTCGCGGCTGGTGGGCCAACCACAGGCACAGAGAAGCGATACACTTGTAACGGTTCATTTGAGACAAACCAATCTCCAAAACAGATACTGGAAAACCTGTTGACTTCCTGCGCTGGCATTTTGACTTATACAAATGGAAAGTTCAGATTGCTAGTGGGCGAGTTTAGAAGCGCATCATTAAGTTTAGATGAAAATGATTTCCACGGGCCAGTGACCATAGACGCAAAACAAAGCATGGGGGAAAGCTATAACACTGTTAAAGGGGTCTATTCCCCAGAGGATAATGGCTATGTCGCCACGGATTATCCACCTATAACATCAAGCACATTTGTTACTGAGGATAACGGAGAAACTAGAACATTTGATTATGATTTGCCATTTACAACAAGCTCCGCGACAGCTCAACGACTTGCAAAAATAGCCTTGTTCAGAAATAGACAACAAATTGTTTTGCAGGGTCAACTTTCTATGAAGGGATTTAATTTAGCGATTGGTGACTCAGTTCAGGTGACGTTTGACCGCTTTGGTTTTACTAATAAAATATTTGAGGTGGCAGAGTGGAATATTGCTGTTGTTGGCGGTCGGGAACTTGGTGTTGATATTACGCTAAGGGAAACAGCATCAGCAGTTTATGATTGGAACGCAGAAGAAAGTTATTTTAACGAAGATAATTCGACTTTGCCAAATCCATTTACAATTCCCGCACCCAACTTGGTCACATCTGATTTCGTTCAAACGCTACAGCAAGGCGCGATAACCAACTTGAGGGCGACTGTGACATCAACAAGCACATATGCCAGCCAGTTTGAGGTGCAAGCGAAGCTCACAACTGATACTCAATACACATCAATGGGTACACAGGCAGCTAATATTTTTGATTTAGTTAATGTTCCCTCTGGCGTCACTTTTGATGTCAGGGCTAGGGCCATAAGCAGCTTTGGCATCAGATCAGCATTTACAACAGTGCAACACACAATTACAGGCAAGGGTACAAGCCAGCCGTCAAACGTCAGTGATTTCACTCTGGATTATCTGGGCAGTAATGCGTTGCTTACATGGACACCAGTAACAGACCAAGATTTGAGCCATTACGTTATTCGCCACCAGAACGTCACCAGTGGCGGTGATTTCTCAAGTGGCATTACCCTAGCTCAAAAGGTGTCAAGGCCAGCTAACAGCGTTATTGTGCCAGCTTTAGAGGGTACTTATTTCTGTGTTGCGGTTGATAAGTATGGAAACAATTCTGCGACAGCAGCGCAAACTATTGGAATTATTGATCAATCACCTGTCTCAACTGGCTTTAAGGTGGTTCAAACCAATACCCAAAGTCCTAATTTTGATGGTGTAAAGACAAACGTAATCAAGCCGTCAGATGAAGATGTGCTGGTTTTAGAAACGACTATTTTATTTGATAGCGGCACAGGTTTATTTGATGATGCGGATGGATTGTTTGATGGTGGTGTGGATGGTGTGGTAGCAACATCTGGGAACTATGATTTTGATTCTGTGATAGATTTAACGCTTAAACAAACTTCCAGAATTACATTTAACATCACGCAAACTCGCCGCCAATATGATGTTATAAAGCCCACCTCGCAAGGCACAACAGATTGTGAACTTCTGATAGCTACAACAGATGATGATCCTACAAGCCCATCTGCTTCATTTACAGCGTTTTCAAGGGTTGTCGCTGGAGATTATACATGCAGAGGAATGAAGTTTAGGTTGCGTTTGACAACAATAGACATTGATGACACCCCTGTTGTTTCAGCCTTAAGTGTAACCGTAGCGGTCGGCCCAAGACAAGAATCACAGGGCAATGTATCAAGCGGCACATCCGCTAGCGGAAAAACCATAACATTTACTAATGGGTTTGCATCTATTGATGGCATAACCATTGCGGGTCAAAACATGAACTCTGGAGAGTTTTATCAAATCACAAATAAAACTACATCAGGATTCACAATTATATTTAAAGAATCAAATGGAAATGTTGTAGATAGAACATTTGATTTTGTAGCTAATGGTCATGGCACGATATCTATATAGGAGACAAAAATGACGCAACATGATTATAATATCGCAAACCAAACATTCCCAGCGACACGAACAGACATCAACAATGTTCTTGAAGCAGTAGCAACTAATAATTCTGGTTCATCCGCTCCATCAACTAACTTTGCTAATCAACTGTTCTATGATACAACTAATGATAAGTTGAAGATCAGGGATTCCGCAAACGGTCAACATATTGATTTGTTTACCTTCAACCAAAGTACTAAAACAGTGACAGCCGTTGCTGGTGCAGAAGACCCCACAGCTATAGCCATAGCATTAGGCTAAAAGGAGTAAAAAATGGCAAATGATGGAATTGTAAGCGGTTCGGTCACTGTTTTACCAGATGAGATTTCAAAGGCGTTCACTTTGACTATGACTGTCACCCCCGCTGATGCCAGTGAAAAATGGTATTACAAGAAAACAGAAATACAAACTACATCAGCAGATTTAATTGCTGGTAGTTTTATCAGTCAGACTGCAACAGACCAAGATACCGCGCCAGCGGCAGTAAGCACATCTGATCAGGTTAAGTTTTTGTTTATACAAAATGAAAGCACGGCAGACGGTATTATGATTTGCCTTGATGGTGGCACAGCCGCCCATGATCTTGTTGATGGGATATTTATTGGCCCAAGCCAAACGCTCACCATTAGATGCCCAAACACGACTGTGGGAAACCTTCATGCCATTTCAGCGGATGATGGTAGCGTTGGGGATGCGGCAGTAACAGCGGTGGTTTGTGCTTTAATACATGATGTCTAGGGGGTAGCTCATGGCAAACAATTTTGACAGGGCTATTCTTGATGGGACAAACCTAGCGGCAGATACCTTGCGGTCGCTTTATACTTGCCCGACAAGCGCAACAACAAAAACTGTTGGCATCGGTTTGATTTTTTCAAATGTTGGCTCATCACAAATACTGGTGAGTCTTTCTACCAACGGCGTAGAGACAATGAAAAATGTCCCAGTGCCATCAGGTTCATCATTGGAATATTTTGGCGGCAACAAAATAGTTATGAAAAGCGGCGATACTATTTCAGTGAAAGCTGACACGGCTAACTCTCTCAATGTTTATTTCAGTTACATGGAGATAACCTGATGCCATATCTGGGTAATGAGCCAGCCGTTGCGTTTGCAACCGTGAGCTATCAAGACCTAACAGGTGGAAGTGGAACCAGCTTCACGCTTGATCATCCAGTGGCAAACTCCAATGAGATAGAGGTGTTTGTAAATAATGTGCGACAAGAGCCTTCAGTGGCGTACAACGCGAGCGGCATATCTTTGACAATGACAGGCAGTATAGTCGCGACAGATGATTTCTATGTGGTGTTTCAAGGCAAAGCTCAACAGACAATCGTGCCAGCATTAGACTCAAACCTCAGTGTGGCAAGGTTAACGTTATCTAAATCAGTGCAAGGAACAACGCAGACCGCATCAATAAGCGGAAGCACAACGCTGGATTTTGATTCATTCCAGAATTTTGTGCTTACGTTCACAGATAACGTCACATTCGCAAATCCAACAACAGAGGCTATTGGTCAATCAGGGTTTCTCACAATCATACAAGATGGCACAGGTTCACGGACGCTTTCTTTGGGAACTGATTATGAAACGCCAGCATCAAGCGGCATAACTCTTTCGACCGCCGCCAACGCGAGGGACTTGGTTCCATATGCTGTTTCAGCAACAGGGAGTATCTTGTTGGGTTCGCCATTGTTAGCTTTTGGGTGATAGATAATGTCAGGTGCATACGGCTCAAGCCATTGGTTATATGATGCTGATGTATTTCAGACAGGGCAAAGCCTCAAATTTAACGATGATGATAGTTCGTATTTAACCAGAACGCCAACAACGGCTGGCAATAGAAAAACGTGGACGTGGGCTGCTTGGGTCAAGCGTTGTAATATTGGGTCTAATCAGTATTTGTTTCAAGCTAGGATTGATGATTCATCAACAGAAGGCAATAAAGTAACTTTTTATTTTTTGTCTGATAATACAATAAGAGTATTAAACCAAACAACAGTGTGGAAACAGACATCACAAGTGTTTAGAGACACAAGTGCTTGGTTTCATTTACTTTTATCTGTAGATACTACTAATTCTACCACTAATGATAGAGTAAAAATTTTTGTTAACGGCGAGCAAGCATCATATTCCACTAATGCTGGGCCTTCCTTAAACGCAGACTTGGCGGTGAATTCAACAAATCAACATTATATCGGTCAAGAGCATGGGGGATACAGTTTTCTAGACGCATACTTATTTGATGTTCACTTAATTGATGGGCAAGCCCTTGACCCCACATCGTTTACAAAAACAGAAAACAACCAGCTCCAACCAAAAGAGTATCTTGGAAGTTATGGCACAAACGGCTTTCGATTGAATTTTCTGGATGATGTTATTTCTGAAGGATTCAATACTGTTACCTATGAAGGAACAGGATCAGCTACCCCAAATTTTATTTCTGGAATCGGATTTGCTCCAAATTTCGTCTGGATTAAAAACCGTGATGCTAGTGCAGACCATGCTTTGTATGATTCATTGCGGACAAATATGTTGTCATCAAACCAAGCGGCAGCAGAGGTAGCAGCAAGCGGGGTTGTGGAACTTAACTCAGATGGATTTGGAATCGGTTCCGCTGATGCAAGAGTAAATAGTGCAGCATCTTTTGTTGCATGGTGCTGGGATGCTGGAAGCACTGATGGAAAAACGTACACAGTCAAAGTCGTTGCTGATGGGGGCAACAAATATAGGTTTGATGACTATGGCACATCTGCTGTTACGCTAGATTTAGCAGAAGGTGGCTCGTATGTTTTTGACCAATCAGATAGCTCAAATGACGGACACCCAATGAAGTTTTCCACAACGTCAAATGGCTCTCACGGTGGCGGCTCAACGTACAGCACAGGCGTCACTTATGAGTTAGACGGCGTAACCAAAAGTGAATCTGATTATGTGTCAGAATTTAACTCCGCTACAACAAGACAGTTAAAAATTACAGTCGCGACTTCTGCTCCAACTCTTTATTACTGGTGTCATTATCACTCTGGCATGGGCGGCGCAATAAATACAAACGCTACAAAAGGTTCTAGTAATTTTGATGGAACAATCCAATCAGTTGTAAAGGCCAACACTGCTAAAGGATTTTCAATAGTTACTTTTGAAGGCACATCAACTGCTGGCTCAGTCGGTCATGGTCTTGAATCTGCACCAAAATGGATCATTGCCAAAAACAGAGATTCAGCGACTGAGTGGCCTGTTTACCATGACAGCGTAAACAGTGGTGGCGGCTCTTATCTAAGGTTAAATGATAATTACGCGAATACATCTAGCAGTATAATCTGGACAGCCAGCCCTTCAAGCACTGTCGTCAATGTTGGGGCTTATGAGTATGTGAACCGTGATAGCATGCTCTTTTATTGTTGGTCTGAGGTTTCTGGCTACAGTAAATTTGGTTCATACACGGGGTCAGGCAGTGCGGGAAAACAAGTAACAGGGCTAGGCTTTAAACCCGCATGGGTTATGTTAAAACGCACTGATAGTACTGGTACTTGGGTTATATTTGATAATACAAGAAATCCTCAAAATACCGCTGATAAAGGTATAAACGCAGATTTAAGCGATAGAGAATATACAAGTGCAGATGGGGTTGTTGGAATTGACTTTGACAGTGATGGGTTTACGCTTCAAGACAACCATACCACTCGCAACGCATCAGGCGGCACATACACCTTTATGGCGTTTGGTGATACTCGTGAAGCAGCATTCTTCCGCGATGTTTCTGGAAACAATAACAATTTTACGCCTAATAATTTAGACTATCGTGATAGCATGATAGATACGCCGCTCACAAACTTTAACATCTTAAACAGAAACCACAGTAGGTTAGATGGAGGTTCGAATCTTGTAACCTCAGAAGGCAATCTGAAAATGTCGGCTGGGGCTAGTTATGGTGGTGATAACAGAATAGCTGGCTCATATCTTTTATCATCAGGCAAATGGTATTGGGAAATGGCTCGCACAGATTCAACAGGTCTGGGCAATCAAACCGCGACAGGTGTCAGTAATGGTTCTGATGAACTTTCATCAGGCCAGTACAGCGGCAACCCAACTTCATCTGGCGCAAGCTCAGTTGAATGGGTTTTGACTGACCGTGGTGTCGCTTGCAATGGAAGCACCTACACAAATTTATCTAGCACAATAGGAACTGTAACGCAGGGCAAAATTGTTCAGGTCGCGCTCGATATGGATAATAAAAAAATATGGTTTGGCATCGACAATACTTACTCTGGTAATCCGTCTGCTGGTTCTGGTGAAGCATTCAGCAATCTTTCTGACTCAGTATTCACATTGCAATACTCAGGAGAATCAACCCAAGTCTTCAACTTTGGGCAAGATAGCTCTTTTTCAGGCGCAAAAATTCCACAGGGCAACGGGGCTGATGGAGAGGATTTTTTCTATGCACCCCCAACAGGGTTCAAGTCATTACAGCTTTCTAATTTACCCGCGCCAGCGATAGCAGACCCAACCACCCAATTCCACACAGTCCTATATACTGGTGATGGCAACTCAACACAAAATGTTGATATTGCAACCATGAACCCAGACTTTGTTTGGATAAAAAGCAGAAGCAGTGGTTCAGGTCATCACAGTTTAGGAAATAGAGTCACAGGTGATAGGTTTCTCAACTCAAATCAAACGATTGCTGAATATAGTTACAGTTCGTTTAATTTTAACTCAGACAACACTATTGATGTGCCGTCTTCAGCCAATGATTACTCAATGAACACGAGTTCAGCCACCTATGTCGCATGGAATTGGGTGGCTGGTGGTGCGACACCATCACAAACCTACACAGTTAAGGTCGTTTCAGATAGCGGCAATAAATTTAGATTTGATGATTTCGGCACAAGCGCAATAACGCTGGAATTGCAAGAGGGCGGCACATACACATTTGACCAATCAGACAGCTCTAACAGTGGGCATCCGTTCAGGTTTAGCACAACAGCCAATGGAACGCATGGCGGTGGTTCAGAGTACACAGTGGGGGTCACAACCAATGGAACCGCAGGGTCAGCAGGGGCATACACAAGGATAACAGTCGCATCAGGTGCGCCAACGCTATATTATTATTGCGCTGTTCATAGCGGCATGGGTGGACAGGCAAATACTAACACTCTCTTTGGCTCAACCAATGTGAAAGGCACAATACAGTCCGTTGCTTCTGCTAATACTACCTCTGGGTTCAGCATCGTAACCTATACAGGAAACAATACCGCTGGAGCTACAGTTGGTCATTCATTATCAAGCCCCCCAGAGATGATATGGATAAAAGGAAGGGTGGCAACAGGCGCAGATGGCAACTGGAATGTTTATGCGAAAACACAAGGAGATGTTATTAATGAAACGGATTACTTGTTGTTGAACAGCAACACATCAGTAACAGATGAAGCAGGGGCATTCAACGATACAGCCGCAACAAGCAGTGTTTTCAGTCTAGGTACTTTTGCTGATTCAAACGGTAGTGGCAAGACCTTTGTCGCCTATTGTTTTCATTCAGTTGAGGGCTTTTCAAAAATTGGAACATATTATGTGGCATCAGCCAGTACAGATGGTGAATTTATTTGCACAGGATTTCGTGTTGCGTGGGTTATGATAAAAAATACCGCATCAGGTGAGGATTGGGAAATTTGGGATGCGGGTCGTGACCCCGTAAATGTGACAACAAAAAGACTCAAAGCCAATACCAATGGCGCAGATGTGACAAGCACTTTCATTGATTTTGTATCTAACGGTTTTAAGCTAAGAAACACATCTGGCGGCTATAATGCTTCAAACAAGACCTTTTTGTATATTGCCTTTGCGGAATCACCATTTAAGACAGCATCAGCAAGATAGGAGACTCAAATGCCTTGGACATATAATGGAAAAATAATCAGGGCTGGTCAGTCATTTACTGATAACAGTAGTGTCGCTCATCCATCAAACTGGTTCACAGCTTGGTCAGATGATTACAAAAAATCTATAGGCATGGTGTGGCAAGCAGAGCCAGCATCATTTGACTCACGGTTTTATTGGGATGCAGATACGCCAAAAAACCTTGATGATGTTGCAGAGGTCGATGATGATGGAGAAAAGGTTTTAGATGCAAAAGGCAATCAGCTAATAACTCTTGGCCTAAAGAGCGTTTGGAAGAACGCCATCAAGGTGGAAGCCAAGGGGTTGTTAGAGCCTACTGATTGGATGGTGATACGTTTGCAAGAGGATAGCAATAAAACCCTTGAATCAAAATATTCAACCTATAGGGCGGCGGTAAGAACAGCCAGTGCAACGATAGAAGGCAAAATAGATGGGGCTAGCGATTTGACCGCATTTATGGCATTATTCGATACACCAACAGATAGCGATGGCAACGTGACAGGCAATGCGCCAATATCTGATTGGCCTGAGGTGGTAGAGTAAAATATGGCACTTTCAAAAATACAATCTGAGTCAATTAACCTTGCTGACACATTTAGCTTTACTGGGCAACCAATTTTCTATGCTACTGCTGAAAGCACTATAAGCATGACAACCAGCTATGCTGAAACCACGGCTTTTAGTAACGCTTTTGTTAATGTTGGTAGTCATTACAACACAGGCACAGGCAGATTCACCGCACCGATTGCAGGTGTTTATAATTTTGCTGTTGCTTCCATCGGCAATTCCACTGCTACTGTGTACAGATTTAGACTTTATAAAAACGGAAGCAGCCTTAATAACGCTGAGTATAGAGTAAACACAGAGGGTGGTGCTTATAGCGTAAATGGTGAATTTTGTTTGGTCGCTTCTTTGAATGCTAGTGATTATGTTTCAATTTTTGTAATGTCAGACGATGGTACGGAT
>CEVB01005697.1_pt1 | contig 18183 bp, 11 predicted proteins | sample 531381 | NCBI WGS metagenome assembly CEVB01 (sample SAMEA2622763, study PRJEB7988) | marine metagenome | biome: marine biome (ENVO:00000447); feature: surface water layer (ENVO:00002042); material: "saline water (ENVO:00002010), including plankton (ENVO:xxxxxxxx)" | depth 5 m | reverse complement strand
CGGTTCAGGAAGAAACAGATGCCAGCGGCATTGAAGTTATTATGGTGCGGGGCGTGCGCTCCAGTATGCAGGAAGCCGCATCTATCAAACGTAATTCTATGGGGGTGGTTGATGCCATCTCAGCTGAGGATATCGGTAAATTCCCCGATACCAACCTGGCAGAATCACTGCAACGTATTACCGGTGTGTCAATAAGCCGCACTAACGGCGAAGGTTCTGAAGTGACAGTACGCGGCTTTGGCGGCGACAATAATATGGTGACGCTGAATGGCCGTACCATGCCATCAGCCACCACTTATGGCGCAGGTTCTGGTGCCGACGGCACCACCCGCGGCGGCAGCGCCCGTGCCTTTGACTTTTCTAATCTGGCGTCAGAAAGTATCCGCGCAGTAGAAGTCTATAAAACCGGTAAAGCCAATATTGCTACCGGCGGTATAGGCGCCACACTAAACGTAAAAACCGCCCGACCGCTGGACACCGGTGAAACGGTAGCCAGTGTCGGGGTAAAAGCCGTACACGATACCACCAACCGTACCGGTGACGATGTGACACCGGAGATCTCAGGTATTTTTAGCCACGCACTGGACGACGGCAAATTTGGTGTCAGTATCTCTGCCAGCCATCAGCAACGTGATTCCGGTTACACCGGTGCAACGGTTAACGACTGGCAGGTAGACTACTGGGATGATATCGCCGATGCTGACCGGCTATGGAATAACGCTAATACGGAAGTGATCAACGCGCCGGAACAGGGCCAGTTATATACCCGTCCGAATGATATTCGATATGCGTTTTCAAACACCGAGCGTAAACGTGACAATGCGCAGCTGACATTACAATTCAGGCCGCACGATAACTTTACTGCTACCGCCGATTACACCTTTGCCGAAAACAACCTGGTAGAGCACCGCGGTGAAATTACCAACTGGGTACAAACCGGTAGCAACACCAAGGTGGTAGAGTTTGACAATAATACGGTAAAAACCCCGTCTTATATTCAGGAAACCTACGCCAGTGCTGTTGATGAAGGTTACGAGCAACAATGGCGCGAGCAAACCAACACACTGAAATCAGCCGGTTTGAATCTGGAGTATCAGGTAAACGACAATCTGACACTGGCGCTGGATGCGCACAGCTCTGAGCTGTTCAGCCGTGGTACCGGCCCACGTGGCTCGGGCGAGCTGGCTGTGGGTTTGGGTGCACCTATAGTGACATCACGCGAATGGTTCTGGGGGGCGGATTTACCTACTTACCTGAACGTGTATGACGACACCCTGCCGGATAAAGGTGCCAATGCTAATGGTATGGTTGATGCCGGAGATGTCGGTTCCTCTATTGCCCGTATCCGCAATGCCAGCCAGGAAAGTAAAGTTAAACAGGTAAAACTAGATGGCAGCTATGAGTTTGACGATGGCCGCTTTGACTTTGGTGCCGAGCTGCGCAAGATGGAGTCGCGTTCTATTCAAACAGCCGGTAATAATATCGCACTGGGTAACTGGAACGTTGGTAACCCGGGGGAATTTGGCGATCTGATCCAGCCGTTCGATTTACCTGGCGAATTTGACGATTTCAGCACCCGGCCAGGCGGCTATGGTTTTATCGCTGACCCACGTGCGTTATACAATGCCGCACTGGATTTATACCCTGGTATTCCTACCGGTGTAGAAAGCTCATTGTCGTATGACAACATTGTCAAAGAAGATACTGAAGCCGTGTACTTCCAGGTAGCTCTGGAAGGCGAACTCGGCGGTATGCAGTTTGATGTATTAACCGGTATGCGCTATGAAAAAACCGAGTCTGACTCCAGTTCTCTGGTCAGCCGGGTATATTTCCAGTGGGAAGACAACAACGACATCTTCTCTTATGTCGATTCCAGCGTCCCGGCAGAACCGGCTTATGCCAGTAATGACTACGACTTCCTGCTACCCAGCCTCGATGTGACACTGCATCTGAGCGACGATTTAATCAGTCGCTTCTCATACAGCAAAACCATCGCCCGGGCCGGCCTTGGCAGCCTGGGGGTATCGGCGTCTAACTTCGGCGGTGGCGGCGGTTCTACACTACTGGGCGCACAACCTACCGCTGATGCATCAAACCCTGGCCTGCTGCCACTGGAATCCAGCAACTTCGACCTGTCTCTGGAGTGGTACTACAACCCGTTCAGCTACATGTCAGCCGGCTTCTTCCAGAAAGACGTGGTTAACTTTATTGGCAGCCGTCAGGTCGATCAGCCATTACTGGATATCCGCGATGTTACCGCTGGCCCACGGGCTCTGGCAGCAGCACAGGCTGTGCGTGATGGCGGCTTCCCGCTGGATGACACCTACCTGTATGCGATGATGGTATTTAATGAATACCGTAATCACCCGGATATGATTGCCGAATTTGGTGCTAACCCGCAGTTTACCGGCACACCGGCACAGCTGGATTTCCTCGCTAATAACCCCGGCTTTGACTTACGCGCCACCGATGAAGATCCTGAAGTGATCTTCCGCACCAATACGCCGGATAACAACCGCGCCGCGAAAATATATGGTGCCGAGTTTGCTATACAGCATTTCTTTGGCGAAAGCGGTTTTGGTGTGCAGGCCAACTACACCATAGTACGCGGCGATGTTGGTTTTGATACCAATGCCGATCCGAGTGAATCACAATTTGCGTTAGTGGGGCTAAGTGATACCGCCAACCTGATTGGTATTTACGAGAAAGACGGCTGGCAGGCACGTATTGCCTGGAACTGGCGCGACAAGTATCTGGCAGAGGTGAACAAAGGTGGCTCAAATAACCCCCGGTTTGAAGAAGCCTACTGGCAAATTGATGTTAACGTGAGCTACGACATTAACCCGCAGCTGACGGTATTTGCTGAAGCGCTGAACCTGACCGGTGAAGACAGCCGCTCACATGCACGTAACAAAGCCATGTTGTGGTATCTGACTGATCTGGGGCCACGCTACCAGATTGGCCTGCGCTACGATTTCTGATGCGCTAGCCGCCACTTACAGTGGCGGCTTTTCTCTGTTCGTTGTACTGTAAAAGCCAGCACCTGGAAAATGATAACTCAAGCAGAGTCGGTTTGCCCTAAGCTAACCGTCTCAGCCCTGGATGGGCTGAGAGGAGCCCCACGGAAGGGTTTACGGCTTGTTAGCGTGGGTAAACCGATGGCAGCTGAATCATTCATTGACCAGCGTGGTTTTTGCAGTACAACAGCAGCTGTACAACAGAGACAGGACACAAACATGACACAACACGTACTGTTGAACAATATCGATCACCAGCGTACCCGGGTGTTACACCATTTTAGTGCTGAGTACGGCGACAATCAGGTATCGGTACCGGTATTTCCCACCGAGTTTACTACGCTGCAACACGAATACGCCATTCTGGCACGCCATAACGAACAGGACGACAGCTTTCACGCCATAGCCTTACTGGGCTTAGCGCCAGACGAAAACCTGTATCTGAGCAACAACAATAATGGCTGGGACGCCCGTTATATACCGGCGCTGATTGAGAAAGGCCCGTTTCGTATCGGTTTTCAGCAGCAACAGACTGAGCGGGAAGCCGTGGTGCATATCGACCTGGCCCACCCTAAAGTCAACAGCCTACATGGCCAGCAGCTATTTCTGCCCGAGGGCGGTAGCAGCCCTTACCTGCAGCATATTACCGATACGCTGCTACGCATTCATCAGGGCATGGCGCTGACCAAACCGATGTTCGATGCCTTTCGCCAGATGCAGCTATTGCAGCCGGCCAATATTGAATACAGCCTGCAAAACGGCGAAAAGCACCGCCTGAGTGGCAATTATTGCCTTAATACAGAAGCGTTGGCAGCGCTGCGTGGCCCAGAGCTGGAACAATTACACCTGGCGGGCTTTTTGCAGCTAGCGTTTGCCATGCAAAGCTCGTTGCGCCATATCAGCAGCTTAATTGAGCGTAAAAACCAGTTGCTGCAGCGCCTGGCTGCGACGGCCTGAGGCGGCAATATGCATAACGCCATTGCCCGCACAACAGTGCCATCGCTGACCATCAACCGGCATTGCCGTGTTATTGACAACTGCACCAGCGGCGAGGTGCCACAAAGTATTTTTAGCGCAGCCGAACCTGTGGTGCTTAAAGGCCTGGTTAGCCACTGGCCGATAGTGCAGCAAGGCCAACAGGGTAATAACGCACTGGCCGGTTATATTAACAGCCATTACAACGGCCAGCCCACCCAGGTGTACCGCGCCGGGCCCGGGTTGAATGGCCGCTATTTTTACAATGACAATGCCACAGCGCTGAATTTTACCGTTGATACCGGCAAGGTAGATGAGGTTCTACAACAGCTGCTGGCCTGGCAGAGTTTGCCAGAGCCGCCTTCAGCCTATATCGCCTCTAACCTGATCCAGAGTCACTTCCCAACGCTAAGTGCGCAATTGCCGCTGCAACTTAACAGGCCTAAGCCAGACTATGCCACCGAGCCAGACAGGGTTAGTATCTGGCTGGGTAACCGCTCGGTTGCCGCCTGTCATTATGATGCATCAGAGAACTTAGCCTGCTGCGTGGCCGGCAAGCGCCGTTTTACACTATTTCCGCCGGAGCAGGTTGCTAACTTATACCCCGGCCCGCTGCAACCGACCCCCGGCGGCCAGGTGATCAGCATGGTGGATTTTGACCAGCCTGACTTTGAGCGTTACCCACGCTTTGCCGATGCCATTGCCGCAGGCTGCATTGCTGAACTGGAACCCGGCGATGCGCTGTACCTGCCCAGCATGTGGTGGCACCGGGTAGCAGCGCCCGGCAACTTTAACGTGCTGATCAACTACTGGTGGAGCAACGCGCCACGCTATACCGGCTCTGGCATGAATTTGCTGTATCACGCCCTGTTGTGCCTGCGCGAAAAACCTGAGCATGAACGTAAAGCCTGGCAGGCACTGCTGAATTACTACGTATTTGACGACCCGCAGCAGGCCGCTGCACATTTACCGCCAGCGGCACAAGGCGTGCTGGGCCCGCTGGATGATATGCAGGCCCGCCAGCTCAGGGCCATGCTGCTAAACCGGTTAAACCGCTGATAAAAAGGATCCTGTCGTGCACACTGATAATCAACATCACACCGCGGTTAAAAAAGTGGTTATTGCCGGTGGTGGCACTGCCGGCTGGGTGGCGGCAGCGGCGCTGTCAAAACGTTTAAAGGGCCAGATAGATGTGGTGCTGGTCGAGTCTGCAGAGATAGGCACTGTCGGCGTTGGCGAGTCGACAATACCCCCGGTGCAGCTGTTTCATAACCTGCTCGGTATCGACGAGCAGGAGTTTATGCGTGCCACCGACGCTACCTTTAAACTGGGTATTTCGTTTGAAAACTGGGGCCAGCTTGGCGATCGCTATATTCACCCCTTTGGTGTTACCGGCAAAGGCAGTTTTCTGGCCGATTTTCAGCATTATTACCTGCATGGCCGCACGCTTGGCATAGAGGCGCCTTTTGGTAGTTACTGCTATGAACTGCAGGCAGCGCTGGCTGGTAAATTTGCCAAAACCGACAGCTCCAACATCAGCTACGCCTATCATCTGGACGCCACCCGCTATGCCCGTTTTTTGCGTGCCTTTAGCGAAGCGCAGGGCGCGGTGCGCATAGAAGGCAAAATTGCACAGGTACAGCAGCAGGTAAATAGCGATATCCGCGCACTGGTACTGGAAGACGGTACTGAAATCAGCGGTGACTTATTTATCGACTGCACCGGTTTTCGCGCGCTGTTGATTGAACAGACACTGCACACCGGCTTTGAACGCTGGGACCACTGGCTGCCGTGCAACAAAGCTATGGTGGTACAAACCGAATCGGGCAGCAGCCTGCCGCCTTACACCCGCGCTATCGCGCACGACAGCGGCTGGCAGTGGCGTATTCCGCTGCAACACCGCGTGGGTAATGGCCTGGTGTACGCCGCCGACTATCTATCCGATGATAAAGCCCGGCAACGACTGCTCGGCAACCTGGAAACAGCACCGCTGTTTGAGCCGCGTATGCTGAGTTATCAAACCGGCCGGCGTAAAAAGTTCTGGCATAAAAACTGTGTCGCACTGGGTTTATCCAGCGGCTTTATTGAACCGCTGGAATCAACCAGTATTTATCTGTTTATGAATGGCGTGATCCGGCTGCTGCGGTTATTCCCGTTTAATGGCGTGCAGCAACCACTGATTGATGAATATAACCAGCAGTCGATCAGCGAACTGGAGAAAATCCGCGACTTTATTATTCTGCACTACCACCAGACTGAGCGTAGCGACAGCGAGTTCTGGAACTACTGCCGCACTATGTCGATTCCTGACACCTTGGCGCACCGGATGGAGCTGTTCCGCGCAAGCGCGCATGCGTTTCAAACCGGTGAAGAAATGTTCCGGCTGGAATCCTGGTCGCATGTGATGCTGGGGCAGCGCCTGATGCCACAAAGCTATCATCAGTTAGTCGCCAGCCTGCCGCCGCAGCAATTGCAGGCGCACTTACAGCAAATCCGTGACACCATCAGCCATGCCGTGGCGCGTTTACCCAAGCACAGCGACTTTATCCGCCAGTACTGTGCCGCCAATACGGATTGATAACCATGCTGGCCGCTAACCCCGCTATGCAAGTCCGCTGTCTGCGCCCCGGCAACGAGCAATCGCCATTGCTGCTGATTGATAACTTTCTGGCGAAGCCAGAGTTGTTAGTCGCCGATGCCTGTCAGCAAAGCTTTAGCGCTAACTCGCCTTATTACCCCGGCGTGCGTGCGCCAGCACCGCTGTCGTATCAGCAAGTGCTGCTACAAAGCCTGACACCGGTATTACGCGATGTATTCGCCCTGCCCGCCGGATCGCTGAGTTTTTCGGTTTGCCACTATTCACTGGTCACTATAGCGCCTGAGCAGTTGAAACTACTGCAGCGCATACCGCACTTTGACACCACCGAAAAACACGCACTGGCGGCAGTGCATTACCTGTTTCACGGTAATCACGGCGGTACCGCGTTTTACCGCCACCGCCAGAGTGGTTTTGAAACCATAGATGACAGCCGCGCAGCGCAGTATTACCGGGCGCTGGAAGCCGAAAACAACGGCCCCAACCTGCCGGGGCGCGATGCAGGCTATATTCATGGCGACACACCGCTGTTTAGCCAAATAGCCGAAGCCGAGGGAGTATTTAACCGGCTGGTGATCTACCGCCGCCATGCCCTGCACAGCGGCGTAATTCCCCCCACCGCCAGCCTGTCGGCCAATCCAGCACAAGGACGGTTAACCATCAGCAGTTTTATTGACCTACAGCCAGGACATGGCTAAGCGCTCCCACGCATTGTTAGACGGTTAAGCAGTATTTGTCGCCAGCATAGATTCCCGGTGTACCTATAATTTATTGTGCGTTTTACAGAAGCGGTGTAGTGTTCTGGATATCAAATTGATAAAAGCAGGTTAACCCGTATTTAAAAGCGAGTAGACCCGCAGAAGAAGCGTTGCAGCCCCAATAAGCGCAGCATTTGAACATTGAGAAGAATCATGCATACAGAACGATTCCAGCGGCTTAGGAAAAAATCGCTAAATTTAGTTTTCGATAAGACAATTGCGACAAAAATATGGAGATCTACTGTAAGGAATCAGTTGCGTGGTTTGGATATAAAAGATCTTTATGATCATTATGACTTTAATTACAACATCGAAGATCGTATTCAAGCAATTAAAGCTTCAATGCTAGATGGGTCGTTTTCTGTAGGAACACCTTTAATCTATAAAACAGAAAAAAAATATGGAATATGTCGTCATATGGTTATCCCTCAGCCGGAGGATGCACTAATACTTCAATGTTTGGTTGAACAGGTTTCGTCATCTGTTTTAAAAAAACAACCTTCAGAGAATGCTTTTTATTCAAGAGACAAGCACAACGTTAAGAAACCACATCAGGCTGTAGAGTACGGACTAAGTTTCAGAGAGCAATGGAAAAACCTACAGAAAAAAATTTACAACTTTGCAGACACTTTTGAATATATTGTTGTAACAGATCTCACAAACTATTTCGACTCAATAGATCTCAGAGAGCTAAGGCGAGTATTTGTTTCTCTTGTGGAGGCAGATGAAGTAATCGTTGACCTTATTTTTAAAGTAGTAGAGGGATTGTCATGGAAGCCTGACTACTTACCATATTCACAACGCGGCTTACCAACGGCAAATATAGAACCCATAAGATTACTGGCACATAGTTTGTTATTTGAAATTGATCATATCTTAAAAGAGCGGACTGAAAATAATTTCGCGAGATGGATGGATGACATCACTGCAGGCGTTGATAACAAGAGAGAAGGTATAACTCTTCTTAGTGATATATCTGATGTACTGAAAAGCAGGGGCCTTGCTCTTAACCTTTCTAAAACACAAATACTTTCAGCTTCAGAAGCATATTTTCATTTTCAGATAAAAGAAAATGTTGAGATAGACAAGTACGAATCAATAAAGCCTGGAACAAAAGAAGCTTACAGAGCTGAACGTGAAATTTGGTTTAAGTATAAGAATCACTTTAAAGATAAGACGCCAAAATCTTGGGACAAGATAGCGAAAAGGTATATTACAACTTTCGGAAAGTTAGAAAGTGACAAGTTATTGAGTGACTTATCAAAGAGATTTATCGCCAACCCCTCACTTAGATCAAACTATCTAATTTATCTTTCAATTCGAGGCTATAGCCTGAATGCTGCTTCGAATATTACAGAAATACTAACCAATATTGATCCTTTCGACGATCTATCTCTTTTTCAAATATCATACTTAATCACGCAATGGAGCGTCCCAACCAATAAGCGAGGTCGAACCTTTATAGCGAAAGTGAAGGAACTGCTAACTTTACATTCCATTAAAAAGAAGGACCCGCAATCATTTTTTGCTCTCCTTTGGTTCATTAGTAAATATGAAACTGAACAATCCCTCTTCAAATTTCTTCAACGTTACAGAAACATTTGGCAGGGTAACTCTTTTCTTCGACGTCAAGCTACTGCAACTATGGCGCGATTTGGGTGTAAAAGGACAAGTAAATCGAGAATCGAATTAATAAATCATCAGGCAATGTCAGGCGTTCCAACAACAGTGTCAATTGCCAACCAATTAACGCTGTTCGCGGAACTTAAAACTGTTCCTTTTAATTTAAATGCATATTTGTTTCCTACAGCTAAACCTATTGTATACCCGCATGCAAAGTTCATTGTCTTGTGTTCGGTTATTGCTTCCCAACACGTTAGACAAAATGCCAGTGTATTGGAAAAAATTGATTCATACATAACTGACTCTTGGCACAGAGAGGTGCTCCGAAATGAATTTGATCTTCCACTGCCCTAATTATCTAAAGAAGGATACGGGGAATGGTGGAACTTAGTCTTGCTACCCTGATGGTAAGCATCCAGGCAGTGGCCAAACAAATTGAGTATTTTGAAGGTCTGTTGAGTTCTGAAACCGTGAAATAAACGGGGTCAGATCAAAATTAAATAACTAGTTTAGTTTTGATCTGCCCCTAATTTTACAAACGCATTACTAATGGGCTGCCGCAGCGCAGCGTAGGCAGTCCCGTGGAGGCCGCGTTGTTTGTGGCCGGAACGAAATTAAGTAACTTGTTAGCTAAGCTATAAATGTTTGTCACCATTGATGTTTTTTAACGGATTCGCGCCAGTAATAGCTACGTAAATAAAGATGAAAGCTGCGAAAGCAATGGCAATTAAGTTGAAGTCGAAAACAAATTCAACTGAGTAATAAACGTTAAAAATAGTAGCAAAGATGGCTGATACACCCAAAACGCCACAAATTATACGAATAGATATTGAATACTTTTTAACTGACTCCAAACCAAACTCCTTGTATAGCTAACAGTCTATTCAAAGGATTTATCCCCGCAAGTTGCGTTTAAGAGATCCCGCAAGTTACAAAATAAAATTCAGTCTATGGCGCCAACAAAATATAAATCAAGCATATTTTTCATGTAGCAAATTACGGCATTGCAAAATACGGGGCTTGCACCCGCAAGTTGCTGTTAAAAAACTCAAAGAGGAATGCTGTATAACCACACAGCCTATTATTTGTGTAAAAGACAATAAGCCGCGTTATTGATTGGCGGTACGCCGGGTGTTTATCATCTTCAGCAACTCCACCGTTGCTGTAGCATCTGCCAGTGCGCGGTGGTGGTTGGTGAGCGGTATATCAAACTGCTGGCACAGGTTGCCCAGGCTGTAGGATTTTAAACCAGGGTAATATCGGCGCATATTAACTACCGTACACAACTGCGGCATATCAAACGGCAGTTCGCAGCGGGCGAACTCACTGCGGATAAAGCCGTAATCAAACTTAGCGTTATGCGCGACAAATACTGCGCCTTGCAAAAATTCGGCGAGCTTATCGGCGATATCAGCGAAGGTTGGCGCATCGGCGACCATGCTATTGCTGATACCGGTTAAGCGGCTGATAAAAGAGGGGATATGCCGCTGCGGGTTTATCAGTGTACTGAAGGTATCGAGCACCTCACCGGCCTGCACTTTTAATGCGCCTATTTCGGTGATGCGATCGGTACCGGCTTTGCCGCCGGTGGTTTCAACGTCCAGCACTACATAAACGCGGTTTGGGTCGACTATCCACTGCAGTTTTTCAATACGGGCGTTAAAACCGGCCTGTTTTAGTGCCTGTAACCGTGCTAACTGGTGGCGCTGAATTTTATCGCCCGGCGCTTTTACTTCAATAAACTCCAGCGTGTCATCTTTTATCAGCAGTAAATCCGGGTAACCGCTGCTGTGGCGGGAAAAATCCTGCGCCATGGCGCGCAGTATGGGTGCTAATGCACTTTGGCCATTCGCCACCGACGCATATTGCAATAGCGGCAATAGCTGCTCTGCCAAATCGCTGTGCCAGCAAAACAGGCTGTTGGCTTTGCCATAGTGCGCAGTTAAGGCGCTTAGCAGCGCGGTAGCCGCGCCTGGCTCGGCCAGTTGCGCCAGCTTTTGTTCTATCTCGGTGGCAAACTGCTGATAAAAGCCACCGGCGCTGAGGTTACGCGGCCTGCGCTCAAACGGGTTATGCAGCGCACTGTGTTCATGTTCAAACAACTCATGCCAGAACCACAGGCCAAACAGCGCCAGCCACAGGTTGTTTTCGCCGTGAAACACGCTGTAACCCTTTGCCGCATAATGCGCCATCAGGCCTTGCTCGGCTTTGCCTAAGTAAAGCTCGTCGATGCCAACCTGTGGCGCAGTGCGCAAAAGCTCAGTCAGTACCGAACGCCGCTGTTGGCTTGCGGCAAATTTACGCTGATAAAAATCATCGGCAAACAGCCATTCTTCATCGCAGCTGGGATCGTCCAGCACTTGCTGCAAATACTGCTGGCACTTATCAAGCTGCCCACTGCTGAAATACAACCGCACTAAGCGCTCGCTGGCCGGAAAGCCATTACTGTGCTGATAAAAGGCGATGGCCAGCTCATCCAGCAGGTATTGCTCGGCCAGTTTGCCCAGGCTGTAGCAGCGTTCACTGCGCTTTAGCGCCAGCGCATTATCATCACTTTGTGGCCATTGCTGCACCTGCTCCAGCCAGGGTTGCAGTAGCATGGCGGCATCTTCCGGCTGATTTTTCAGCTGCTTTGCCAGCTCAGCCAGTTGCTGTTTGGCGCAGGCTAACGCATAGGCCAGCCGGGCCTGGGCTAAGCCGGTAAAGCGTGGTTTAAACTGCTGTTTAAACTGGCCGCTTTGGCGGATGCCCAAATCGCGCAGCGTAAACAATGATAAATTCGGCTCTATTCGGCCAAAATAAAGAAAATACAGATAGTTAAGTGTGTGCTGGCGTTGCAGTGCCACATAACGCTGCGGCAGCTGATTGATAAGCGAAAGCCAGTCTACCTCCAGCTTCAGCGCTACGCGTAGCAGCTCTGGCTTGGCCTGGCTTTTTTTCGCACCACTGGCTATACCGGTTTGCGTTTCAGCCAGTTGCAGTAGTTGCCATAAAGTGTCTTTGGTTAAGCGTAGCCAGAAATCGGCCAGTTCATTGCCACTAAGCGTACTGATAAAACCGGCGGCAGTCAGCTCATCCAGCACAGGCCCGGGCGGGCCAATCTCATCGTAGTTCAGCTCGGTATCGGCAAACACTGTGCCTTTGCGGTTCAGCATCCGCACCAGTAATTGCTGCGCTGGCTCAGTCAGCGCGGCAAATTCATGCAAAAACTGCTGCGCGTCCGTCGTTAAACAATCGCCATAGTGCATCCCAACAAACTGCAGCAGCTCGTTAAAGTGCTGCAGGTAATAACCGGTGTCGAGATCCTGGCGTGGCGCGGCCATAACGTTGGCTTACGCCATAACGGTGCTGACTAAATAACCGGTATAACCAATAAATACCGCCAGTAAAGCACCGCCTTCCAGCCGGTTAATACGGCCTTGCTTTTTATAGCCATAACCCATGACAAACAACACTGCAGTCAGTACTGCCATCAGTGTCCAGTCACGTGTTAACACGACAGCATCGACCGCCATAGGTTCTATCGCTGCAGCTATACCCACTACCGCCAGCGTATTAAACAGGTTAGAGCCAATCACGTTACCGAGTGCAATATCGTGCTCGCCTTTTTTTATCGCGATTAACGATGACGCCAGTTCCGGCAACGAGGTACCCACTGCCACTACCGTTAAACCAATCACCAGATCGCTGACGCCCAGGCTTTGCGCGATAAACACCGCGCCGTACACCAGCATACGCGATGCTACTATCAGCAGCACCAAGCCCACCAGCAGCCAGATAATGGCTTGTTTTAAGGTCATGCTGCTTTGCGTCAGTTCTTCATTCATTTCTGTGGCCAGCGCGTCCTGTGGGCTTTTCATACCCTGATATACCGACCAGGCCATCAGCACAAAAAACACGCCCAGCAAACACCAGGCATCCAGGCTGCTTAGCTGATGGTCAAACAGCTGCCAGCCGGCAAATACGGTTACCAGCATTAAAATTGGCAGCTCTTTTTTCAGTACCTGTGAATGCACAGCTATCGGGCTTAGCAGCGCGACCAGACCAAGAATTAAGGCAATATTGGTAATGTTGGAGCCATAGGCATTACCCAGTGCCAACGCCGGGTTACCATCACTGGCGGCCATCGCCGATACCACCATCTCAGGAGCGGAGGTGCCAAAACCAACAATCAGCATACCGATTAACAGCGGCGGCATACCGGCGTACCGGGCGGTGGCCGCAGCACCATCAACAAAGCGGTCTGCGCTCCAGACCAAAAGTGCCAAACCGGCAATTAACGCTACAACCGCCAATATCATACTGGTGTCCTTAATGATAAAAATACTGCGCGCAGCATAGCATGCGGCCCGAAGGCTGCGAAGCTGCGTCACGGTCATTTTGAAACTAAAGTTAAAACCGTTTAAGCTGCGGCAATAACCTAAACGGAGTACACCATGACTACCCTGATTACGATACTGGCGCTACTGTTTGCCGCACTGTTTATCGTTGTCACACTGACCGAAAAATATGGCAGCCGCGACAGCGAACAAACCGCCAAATTAAGCCGCTACATTATGCCGCTGGTGGCCTTGCTGATACTGGCGCAGGTGATTAAGTTTGCTTTTTTCTCTGACTGAGTTTTGTCTTTATCTCCAGCACACTGACCAGCAGCGCCGGTAAAAACGTCAGGCTGATCAGGGTAGAAAACAGCAGCCCACACAATACGATAATACCCACCCCGCGATACAGCTCGGTGCCTTCACCGGGGATCAGCACCAACGGCGCCAGGCCGAAAATAGTGGTAGCGGTTGACATCAGTATCGGCCGCAGCCGCGTTGCCACCGCCTGCGCTACGGCCTGCTGCACCGACTGCCTGCCACTTTGCAGGTTGTGCCGGCTTTGATCGACAATCAGGATCGGGTTATTCACCACAGTACCAAGCAGAATTAAAAACCCCAGCATCGTAATCATATCAAACGGCTGATGAAAGCCCCCCAGGCCAACATATGCCAGCATACTGCTGACACCATTCACCGCGGTTAAGCCGACCAGCGCACCCGCAAGACCCAGCGGCACCGTCGCCAGAATAAATAACGGGTAGCCCCAGTGGCTGAAAATAGCCACCAGCAGCAGGTAAATCAACAGTACTGCCACCGCAAAATTGCTGCCCAGTGCTGCACGGGTTTCATCCAGCTGATCCGATGCACCGGAGATATCCAGTGTTACGTCAGCGCCAATAGCGCCGTCACGCTGCAGCTGTGGCACCAGCTGTTGCTGCACGGTCGCCACCGCGGTTTCCAGTGCCACTGAGCGCGGCGGAATAATATACAGCGTCACGGTGCGGCGGCCATCGACCCGGCGCAGCGTATCACTGTCAGCCACTTCAGCTAAGTCGGCCAGGCTGCCAAGTGGCAATACCGCACCTCCCGGCGTCAGCAGCGGCGTTTGTGCCAGCCTGGCCAGGCTTTGCTCATTACCGGCCTTGCTGAACAGAAAAATATCCACTTTGTCATCGTTGATAAAAAACTCGTCGACAAAGGCACCGTCACTGAGCGCTGACACCGCAAAACCAAAATCGGCGGCGCTGAAATTAAGCTCGGCTAAACGCTGCCAGCGCGGACGTATTTCAACCAGTGGCTGGTCTAAGGATAACGACGACGGTTCAGAGTTAAGCTGCGGCTGATCAAACAACTGACCAGCAGCCACATAGGCGGCATCAGCAGTGGCATACAAGCTGGCTAAATCGGGGCCGGAAATGTCCAATGCTACGGCGCGGGTGCCACCGTCGTTGCTGCTGATAATGGAGCCACGTGATGAGAATGCCCGCATACCGGGGTACTGGCGGAACAATGCCGTCATCGCGCTCATCATGGCTTCAATATCGTCCGGGCGCACCGGCTCACTCAGCACGCGGATGCGGCCTACTGACACACTGAGCGAATAGTACTTCAGCGCCGGCATACCGGTGTCGCCACGGTCAAAATCGGCTGGGTCGCGCTCTACCTGCGCGCTCAGATATTCACGCAATTCTGTGGCGATAGCGGCCATTTCTGACAGGTTATAACCCGGTGGCGCTATCATTGATGAAAAAGCTTTCGGCTCTTCGCCTTCCGGCAGATATTCGGCCGGCGGCAGTAAAAACCAGGCCGCGCCGAGTGTCAGCAGTACCGTCGCCTGCAACGTCACACGCCGGCGCAGCCGGCTGCTGATAATGCCATTGACCAGATTAAGCAATACGCCCGGGGGCTGCACCGCGTCGGTTTGCTGCATAGCCGAGCGCTTGCCAAAACCCAGCCTGGCAATAGCCGCCGGCACCACCAGCACCGCAACCAGCATAGAAGCAATGATGGCAGCACCGATGGCGATGGCAATATCAGAGTACAGCTGGCCGGCTTCCTGCTCGACAAACAATATCGGCACAAATACCAGCACTGTGGTCAGCGTTGACGCCAGCACTGCTGGCCAGACTTCACGTACACCGGCGATAGCGCCCTCTATTCTGTCCAGCCCGCGCCGGCGCGCCTGCTCGATACTTTCCAGCACCACTATGGTGTTATCCATTGTCATACCGATAGCAAAGGCAATACCGGCCAGCGAGATCACATTGATGGTGCGGCCAAAGGCCAGCAAGCCTAAAAACGCCGCTATGGTACAAATAGGTACCCCCATCACACCCACCAGCGTGGCGCGGCCGGAGCGTAAAAACAAAAACAGCACCAGGGTTGCCAGCATGGCGCCCAGTGCCAGATTGGTCCAGACATTGGCCACCGAGTCTTCGACATAGCGCACATCGTCACTGATCAATGTCAGTTGCAGGCCATTTGCAGCAAGCATATCGCGGTTGATTTGTGCCACCACCTGCATCATCTGCCGCTTGATATCAATGACGTTAGAGCCCGGTTCGCGCCGTACCGATAACCCCAGGGTACGCTCACCGTCGGTGTAGGCCAGATCGCGCACTTCAAAGTGATCCAGCTCAATGCTGGCAACATCTTTTAACCGCACCTGCATATCACCTTGCTGGCTCAGGATCAGGTTTTCCAGCTCTGTCAGCTCATTAAAGCGCCCCACCATCCGCAGCAGATAACGGCGTTTTCCGCTGTCGATATCGCCGGCTGAACTGTCGCGGTTACGCTGGCGTATTGCATCGCGCACCTGCGTCAGGCTGATACCGCGCTGCGCCAGCCGGCCCGGATCAAGCCTTATTTGCACCTGACGCTCAGCCCCACCACTGACACCCACTTCAGACACCCCCGGCACCCGTTCCATCCGTGGCCGCACATAGTCTTCGGCGTAGTCGCGCAGCATATCCATGTCCAGTGTCAGCGGATTACCACGCAGTGGCATCAGGCGGAAGAACATAAAGGCATTGTTGGAAAATGAGCTGCTGAACAGCCTCGGCTGATCAACATTTTCCGGATAAGACGGTACCTGACTGAGTGCATTGCTAACGCGGATCAGCGCTTCATTGACATCAACACCAAACGGAAACTCCAGCTCAATTTCCGCCGAGCCGGTACTGGCGCGTGATACCATCCGTTTCAGGTTAGGCAGGGTGCGCAGATAGCGCTCCTGTTCAATCAGAATTTCTTTTTCCACATCCTGCGGTGTCGCGCCGGGCCACCCCGTGACAACACTGATGGTACGCACTTCCAAATCAGGGATCATCTGTACCGGAATACGCAGCGCGGCCACTATGCCCAACACGCAGATAATCAATACAGCAACCGTTAGTATGGTGCCACGGCGTATGCCGGCATCGAGCATAGGTTACTCCTTATCCTGTGCCAGTACCTGCACACGCTGGCCATCGCGCAGCGTTTCGTTGCCGCGTACCACCACAGGCAGCTGTTTCGGCAGGCCGGACACAATCTCCACCCCTTGCTCTGTGCTGCGGCCAAGCTTTACCAGATGGCGCTTGGCGGTACTATCGTTAATGCTGAATACGCTGAAGTTACCGTCGGGGTGGCGTAACAGTGCATCGGGTGGTACCACCAACACGCTGGAATCATCGCGCTCAAAGAACAAAGTTGCGCTGGCTGAGCTACCCGGCAGTAATTGCTGCCCGCCTTCGCTAACCTGTAACCGGGCAAGAAAACTGCGGGCGTTGCTATCGCCAACCGGCACGGCAGCCAGTAAGGACGCACTAAGTGTGACTCCGGGGATCAAATCAGGCTTAACGTCAATACGCCGTAACGACGACAGCTCGGTGAAATACTCTTGCGGTACCTGCACATCCAGCAGCAAAGGGGACAGGCTAACCAGTTGCAGTACCGGTGTACCCAGTGCCAGCCATTCGCCAACATCGGTAAAACGTTTGGCGACAACACCGGCAAAAGGTGCGGTAAGGGTGTGCCGGGCCAGTATTTCCTGCTGTTGCGCCACGGCGGCTTTAGCCTGCTGGCGCGCAGCCTCAGCCTCGGCCAGGGCGGCCTGGCGTAAACTCAGTTCACTTTGCGGAAATAACTGTTGCGAAATCAGTTGCTCTGCTTCACCGACCAGCCGGTACTGCTCGTCATAACGCACCTGAGCCGCATTGAATGCCGCCTGCCGCTGCGCCAGCTCGTGCTCTGCCACAGCGGTATCAAGTTTGAGTAAAGGCTGGCCCTGAGTAACGATACTGCCAGCGTCCACCAGCACCCTGGCGACTAAGCCGGCAGTGCGGCTGGATAGCTGCGCGTCCTGTTTTGCGGTCAGGCTGCCACTGAGCACCAGTTGCTGCGCCAGCGCATTTTGTTGCGGCATCACTACCCGCACCGGCACACTCTCCTGCGCCGCTAGCGGCCACACCGTGCAGCAGCATCCTAACAACAGCAACCTCAGCCAAGCCATACTCTACCTAAATAAGAATTGTTCTTGTTAAGGCAGTATGACGCAAACCGCGTTTCAGATCACTTTTTTCCGGTTTTTAATCATGTTGCTGTTTGCATGGCTTACCAGCTAAGCGGGTTTAAGCGATAAAAGCGGCTCAGCTCGCCGTACAGTTTTGGATGCTGCCGCGATAACAAACCGGGTTGTTCGAAGAACACTTCACTGATTACGGCAAAGAATTCCGCCGGATTCGTCGCACCGTAGTGATCAAACAAACTATGTTCACCCAAACCGGCCTGGCGCTGTAATGTCGCGAACTCAGAGGCCATCACGCCGGACCAGCTTTGATAGTCGCTGCTGCGCTCCAGCAGTGGTGCACCGTTAGCGATGCCTTTTTCCTGATCCAGTTGGTGGGCAAATT
>CEVB01075293.1_pt1 | contig 18238 bp, 14 predicted proteins | sample 531381 | NCBI WGS metagenome assembly CEVB01 (sample SAMEA2622763, study PRJEB7988) | marine metagenome | biome: marine biome (ENVO:00000447); feature: surface water layer (ENVO:00002042); material: "saline water (ENVO:00002010), including plankton (ENVO:xxxxxxxx)" | depth 5 m | reverse complement strand
TTTTATTTAAACTAAAAACTCCAGTATTACAGATATACTCATTACCCCTGATGTTATCGTCAATCAACATCATTTGTTTTAGATTGATCTTCCAGTTGGGTTTGAGAGTTTGGTGTAGACAAACTTTATCTAAATCGTGAGCATCAAAGAAAGAGAGTATAGTTTTGGGTATTACATCTACGTCCAAATATAATACGGCATCATAAATCTCTGTCAGTTCTTCTGCTTTCTTTATCTTAAAAAACATCAACTCGGTGTAATCAAGATCCTCTTCGAATACGTGGTAATCTGCATCACAGAACCTAGCATAATCCTTATGATTCTTTATCAAGGAATCTTTATGTGTTGACCATGATCTTCCTAGATCAGACCATACGCTGAATATAATCTTTCGCATACTCAAAATCTTTATTAATTACGTGAACAAGGTTTGCTCTTTTAGGAATAAAACTAAACTTGTGGTTCATAACGAAGTGCCACTCTTCTGGTATATCGTTAAGTTTTACATCGTTGACCTGCATAAGGTAACTGAACAAAGTCTCGTTGTCGTATCCAAACATGGATCGTATTTTATTGGGATACATTTCGTCTGTTGCCTTTTCGTGCATCATCTCAAGAGATGCCTCAAAGTTTTTAAAGTAAGATAGTTTTTCCAGATGCTCTTTGGTTGCACCAACAATCCCAGTATTGTATACATCATTCTCACCGTCAAAACCTGCATCTAAAAGCAACTCTCTGGTGTTCCACCACTTTGCTCTCGGTGATCTGATAGTATGGGTTTCCATATCTTTTACGGAATATTTTCCCTCGTGGTTTACCCTGCACAATATCCCAGAGTCGAAGTCTAGTTCGTCAAAGATGTTTTTATCAGTAGTGGGAAGGACATCAAAGTCTAGGTACAGTATTTTATCGTAACAACATTGTTGGTACAGCAGAAAGATCTTGTAAAAATTTATTATGTTGTACATAGTTATGTATTCTTTACTTATAAAAAACTGTTTTCTGAACCACTCATACTCATCCCCCCACTCATACAAGATGTAGTCTGCACCGCATTTTTCTGCATATTCCATTTGTTTTTTCTTGAGATAGTGATAATTCTGCAACATCTTGTCACTTGTCTCACGAGTTTTTTCTTTTGTTATTTCACAATCGGAATGCTCTCTGTCTATCACAAAGTCTGGAATATGAATGTACATACTATAGATTAGTTTTTTCATCGTGCAATCACCATGTATCTTTCATAGTCATCAAAGACTTTTGTACCCTTGTAAAGTATTTTCATATCTGGTAAAGACTCTATAAAATGATTGAGAGATTTGTGACAGTTGACGTGACTATCAATGTGAGACATATTATTAGATTGTAGGAGTATAGTCGATTTTGGATTCTTCATAGACAACGCACCGTAGAGATCTTCTCCATCTATGTGCTCACAGGCAGTGCAAATTATTACTTTGTCTTTTCCATTGTATTCCACACTATCAAATATTTGAAACCCATCTTCATAAAGTATAGAAATATTTTTATGTACTTTTAATTTATCATGTAAATCTACGCACATTGCATCTATTTCATAATCAACTATTAGATTAGGAATAGACTCAGCAAGCATGTGTGACATCAATCCATACCAACCACCTATGACTGCAATCTCATCTTCTTCGTTTATAAACGGTAAGAGTTCATCTACCACCCACTGCTTACATTCTATTTGTTTAGGATCGTATTGATCTAAGATATCTTTTATTCTATAGTAATCATAGTTCTTTCCATACATCGTATCTGTATAGAGAAAACTTAGTAAGGGAAGAACCTTGTTATCAAAGAACGATTTTTGTATGTATTTCGTCATCAAATGTTCCATAGTTTAATTTCTGATCCCAGATGTATCGATCTATTCCTTTGTACTTACGAGTATTGTAATCTATATTACAGGCAAAGATCTGCCAGAACTCTGGGTTCTTGTGGGGAGTCCATGCGAAGATAGAACTATTGATCTCTGTCTCGTATGCGTGGGGGCGATAATCGAGATCCTTCTTCCAGTAATCGTGGATGAAGTGAGGTTTGTCCCAGTCTATCTTTTCTATGGTAGGAAAAGGATTACCAGTAATGCGAATATCCAGATCAAAAAGAACACATCTATCCCTGATAACCCAGTCGGATCTAAAAACATGTAACTTGTTCCACCACTTAGTTAACCTCGGTCTCTCAGGTATAGGGGTTATACCTATTATAACATCAGTTGGATCTTCTGTCAAGCATAAAATTTCATGGTCGCAGTATTCTCTTATCTTTTCTGCTTGACGATTTACATCCTCTGCATTATATTTATCGCCATGCTTCAATAATATGATCTTCATAATACTACAATATTTGACATCAAGCAAAAGTCAAAACTTTGACATCAACCTTTCCACTACTATATATTACTATGGATATCAAGTGGTATGATAGAGGACCTTTAGGTAAAGAATATATTTTAAAATCTGGTTTTGTATTAAGAAAAGAACTAGTGTTCAATGAAAAAACTTATAACAAGGAACACTGGATAGTTAGATTAAATAGACTCCAGAGAGAAAACTTTAATAGGATAAAGATCCCTAAGTTCACCTATGAAATGGTTGATAATAGAATTTTATTTGAAATAGAATTTATAAAAGGAAGACAACTAGGAGCAACCACTTTTAGAAACTGGCAACACATAATAAAAGAAGATATGGTGGATATCAAGGGCGACTGGGGGTTTTCCGATCTGAAACCTGAAAACTTTATTATAGAGAAAAGATCCGATACACTATACTATGTTGACTTCGAGTGCTACTATCTAATGTCTGAAGAAGAAAGACAATCCCAATGGCAAAAATATGTTAAGAATATTAATGATGAAATACGTATACATGTAGATAAACACGAGTTCTGGTCTTCTTAATTATTATAAATAAACGTAACAAATCATGAACGAGTTACTTAGTATCGGGTTGGGAAATGGCAGAGTACGAAAAATTCACCTTTGACAAGGGTTCAGATATTGCAATTCAATTGGAACTTGTCGATGTAAGTGGAAATCCCAAAAATTTAACTAACTATGGCGTAGCGGCAAAGATGAAGAGGAACTATAACTCTGATTCTTCCGACACTACTGAATTTCTATCTGCAATCAGCGCACCACCTTCCGATGGAATAATAACTTGCTCTTTAAACAACATACAAACAGACGCTCTTCGTGTTGGTAATTATGTTTATGATATAGAGTTATCTTACTCAGACTCTAATGGAAATACTATCATTGAAAGAATACTTGAAGGCAAGATACGAGTGAGTCCATCGGTGACATAAATGGCAGAACAACCCCCAGTACAAACTCATATACGCAAGATCAGAATAGGTACACCAGTCAAGAGAGTGGTGGGTGCAGGTATTCAAAGACTTGGAGATCTTGCAGACGTAGACGTAACAGGTTTGCAGGATGGTAATCTCATTCAGTACAATTCATCCACAGGTAGATGGGAAGCAATCGGTACACTTGAGGGAGTAGAAGTCAAAGGGGGAACTTTCTAGATGACATCTCGCATCCTCATAAAGACCTCTTCAGTCACGAAGCAACTTGAGGGTCAAGAGAGTACCAAGACCCTAAAAGTTGGTGAACTGGGATACTCTTTTGTCAGTGGTGATTCGGACGGTGGTGATAGACTCTTTATTGGTATAGGCACACCCGACTCAAATGGTTTTGCTGATAAATACGTAACTATCGGTGGTGAATATTACACAGGACTTTTAAGTTCTCCTGTAGGTAAGGTGCAGGGTGGTCGTGCTCTTATCGTTGACAATAATGCTAAACTGATAACTCAAGACCTAGAACTCAAAGTAGATAATTTACAACTCAACGACAACACTATCAGTTCTACTTCTGGCACTCTAAAACTGTCAGGGTTCAATAATACTATAGACATGGACAGCGACAGACTTGTCAATGTCGCAAACCCAACTCAAAACCAAGATGCCGCCACAAAACATTACGTAGATAATTTAGATCTCGTGGTAGGAAATGCTGATGAGAATACATCTGGCGATGGTATCATCATTGCAGGTGATAAACTCAATATCATTGGTGATGACAATATTCTCACCAAGCGAAGAGATGTCGCAGATGGTGTAGAAATACAAATAACACTTGAGTCTGCACCAATCAACCTAAGTTCTATGCAAGTTGGCGATATGACTTTCGGCAACAACCAGATTATTAGTTCTGCCGCCTCGCCTATCGTCATTGATGCTCATCCTCAAGGTGCAGGTGGTAAAGTAATTATCCAAGGTGACCTGCAAGTTGATGGTACAACCACCACAATCAACTCAACAGAACTAACGATAAACGATAAGAACATTGTTCTTGCTGATAGTGCGGCAGATGCAAATGCGGCAGACTCTGCAGGTATTACGGTTGGTGGTGCAAACGCACAACTTTTCTATAAAGCAACTGCAGATACTTGGAACTTCAACCGAAATGTTCTTGCACCGAATATTACCCTTCAAGGTCCTGACGGATCACGTGGTACGATTGATGGTTCTTATGCAGGGTTCGACTCAGACTTAGGTCAAAGAACTACTGCAGGTTTGCCAGAAGACTCGGCAACTAATTTTTACTACACAACAGCACGTGTAGATTCAGCATTTGATGTTAGGTTCCTAACGAAGACAACCGACTCTCTTGCAGAAGGTTTGAATTTATACTACACAGACGCAAGGTTCGATAGCGCACTCGCAACTAAAACGACTGCAGATGTTGCAGAGGATAGTTCAAACAGATACTTTACAGAGCAACGTGTAAGAAATGCAATCAGTCTTCTTGATGATAGTGGAGACGGATCTCTTACATATGACTCTGCTACAGGTAGATTTACCTATGTAGGACCTAGTGCGGCAGAAGTTCGTGCACATCTAAGTGCAGGAATCAATATACTTTACGACAGTTCTACTGGTCAGTTCTCGGTCAGTGATGATGTAATATACACATCTGCTAAAGCAGATAGTGATGCGAGACATGCAGTAAGTGCAGGTGGTGATCTTTCATACGATCCTGCCACTGGTGTATTTGAATTTGATGTAGAAAAAGTTTACACAAAAGCAAACTTCGACTCAGACTTAGACGAAGCACTCGCAAGCGGTACAGGTATTACATACGACTCTGCCACAAGCACGATCAATATTACAAATACAGGAGTGGTTGCAGGAACATACGGTTCTGCATCTGAAGTTCCAGTACTAAAAGTAAATGCACAGGGTCAGTTAGATTCTGCAGGTACGGTAACAGTTGCAGGAGTTTCGTCAACTGCGATTGATTCTGCTACAGGCGATTTCACAATCAACACTGCAGATGGTGGAGCATTCTCTACCAGACTATACGATGCAAACATTCTCAATAATGATGGTAACAAAGCAGGTATTACATGGACAGTGAGTGGTGGTACAAGTCAGTTCAGAACTGCGACTAACTATATTGACTCTGACTTAGAAGTATATACAATACGAGAAATGAATTTTACTGGCAATAAACTTCGTATTGAGGTTGCACAGTTTAGTCCAATACTTACTGCTACAGGTCAGACAAACCTAAACTTTGATCAGAAAGCAACTCAGTTTTCTGTATCGATAGACAACCCTGCTGACTTCCCAACTCGATTTATCAGTAGTGTTTCTGCGATAACTCAAACAGATGCATATGTTGGTCAAGTGTTGGGTAACTACAATGCAGGTGCTAAAAGTGCGACTCCTGCAGGTGGTGTGGATTGGACACAAGTATTCACGTTTGACTCCGCATCTGGTGCGGCAGTGAGAGATAATAGCACAAACATAAATGGAGGAACTTCATCTGCAACAATAACATTTGCTGATGATCAGGGAGCAAACTTTGCTACCACTGCTTCGTTCAGCACAACTTGGAAAACTCCAAATGTAACTATAAACTTTGGCAACCTGAACGGAAATCAGTTCCTTGAGACTTATAATTCTATACCTTATACTGTGAACCAAACTAATATGTCATCGTCTTCTAATTTTACTCATACCGTTTCTGCTTCAGGTGGATCTCTTTCAAGCACCACTGGATCTGGAACAATGACATTTACAACACCAATACACAAAGACAATAACACTGGAGGGAGATCAGTTGCAGTGAGTACAGAATTCAGAAGACCACCAGGCGTTGCAACCACTACATACAATGTAACAGACAATGCAACTGATACATCAATAACTGCAAACTTTACATTTCCTAGTCTATGGATCTTTACTGCTAGTACTGCTTCACCGCCCACTAGGGCAGACGTAGTTGCAGTTGATCAGTTTGAATCTGCAGTAAACGAATTATCAAATCAAACAAAAACATTTACTGATTTTGTTAACAACCCAAATGCCACCCCTAGATCATTCTGGTTCATGGTAAGAAGTGCCGCATCACAACCAACAACCTTTCAGACTGGTGCTAGTGCAGGACTTCTAAGTGATGTTACTCCTGTTACAGGCACATTAGATTTAGAACCAGATACGCCACCTTCAGGTTATAATGCAGAGACCTATAAAATATATGGACTTACTTTGCAACCTGGCAACACTTATGTGAGTATTAACTGATGTCAAATTATAACGGACTTACAAGAAATCAATGGCCAGGTACGTGGAGTCCTAGTTCCAATCACCCCATTGCATTAGATACAGAACTTAGAGGTGGACTGCGATATGTAAGCGGTGTAGATAGTGACACTGTAACTAACATAACTGGACAAAGATTACAAGATGGTATGATTGTCTATGTTAAGAATGCTCATGGAACTTTTGAGGGCGACAGATATTACAAATATTGTTTAGGTGTGGGGGAAAGCAGAGACAGTGCTACAGGTTCTCTACCAAATGCCGCGAGTAATTGGAAACAATTTATGCTTGAAGCGGCAGTTGACTCTGCCGAAGTAATTGCACTCATAGACTCAGACTATGTTCAGGCAAGACAAAAAGATTCTGCAGGTACAGCAACACTTGCACTCAATGCACAAAAACTAAATGCTCAAGACGCATCGTTTTACCTAGACTATAATAATCTAGCAAATGCTCCTTCCGTATTGGATACGGTGGATGTATCTAATATTATCACCAGTGATGTTGATAGCGCATTCATAAACGCACTTCCTAATATCAACGCAGATAAACTTGATGGTCTCGATGCACAGTTCTTCATAGACAAGATTGATTCTAACGTTTCTGGTTTTGACAGTGTCCAAGGTAACTTTCACGTTACTGGAGATCTAGATGTTTCTGGTAACGTTGATTTGTTATCACACCCAGTCCCTGCGTTTAGACGCGGTAGATTATTCTATGATAGCGATCATCATACATTAGCATACTTCAGTGATGTAGAAGGAGTTGTCCACCAGTTAGGTATTGAAGAACATCAACGTGTGTTCAACAACAGTGGTTCAACAATACCAAGAGGTGCTCCTCTATACTTCAGTGGAAACCATGGCGATAGTAATAATTTGCATGTCCCTACAGTTGGACTTGCTGATGCTACAGATACAGAAAAATATAACGCACAAGGTCTTTCTGCAGAGATTATTCCAAATCAAACTTTTGGTTACATTATCACTGCAGGTAAATTAGACAGAGTCAATACTGGGGACTTGACTGCAGGACAACAGTTCTTCGTTGGTCTAACACCAGGTGCAAAACAAAACGCATCTCCTCTCTATCCAAACTATCCAATGTGTATGGGTTGGGTGGTAAAAGCATCTGATACTGGTGATAGTAATGGTGTTCTTTTACTAAGTAAACAAAGTCATAGTGTGGCAAGTTTCAGAGTTGAGACTAGTGCTCACGTTGGACAAAACTTACAAGTTGATGGTAACCTAACAGTTCTTGGTACACAGACTGCCGTATCTACTGCAGATGTTACTGCAGGTGCTCCGTTCTTCAGATTGAATGAAGGTAATGCGATTGGTGAAGCAGGTACAACATATCAGGGTACTGGTGTTGATGATGCATTCTTTGCAGGGTTTATGAAAGGACCTACTGCCCAGACTTACTACGTAAGAATTGATGGTAAGGGAACAGGACCTGGTGGGGTCGATACTTTTGAAGTTGCGTTTGGAAATGATAGTAACTTTACTAGTCCACATCTAACGAAGGTTCCGATCAATACTGAAAACCAGATGATCCACTCTATCGATAACATTTCGGTAAAGTTTGCATCTACGACTGGACACGACTCAGGTGATAGATGGTCAGGTGTTGCCGCACCGATCAACATCGATACAGGTTTCTGGACAAACAGAAACACTGGTGCATCTGGTGTTGGTTTTACATACATGGGTCTATGGTATGATGTTTCTGATGACAAATGGAAACTTGTAGAAGAATATGATTCAGATCCTCAAGGATCTATCAATGTATCAGACTCATCATTTGTCCTTGGTACTCTTGCCGCAAGAGTGTTTGAAGGTAATCTTTCTGGTGGTGTTACAGGTACAGTTTCTGATATCTCTAATCATACAACAACAGGATTGCCAGAAGGTAATAATTTATATTACACAACAGCACGTCATGACTCAGATACTCTGGTTCAAGTGGATAGTGCCTATGTCCAACTAAGACTAGGAGATCTCGTAGATAGTGCTGATGTCATCCAACTTGTAGACAGTAGTTATGTGCAAGCAAGAATGGGTAACCTTCTTGACAGTGTAGATGCGATCCAGTTAATAGATAGTGCACACGTTCAAGCAAGATTAGGTGATCTTGTCGATAGTGCAGATGTTATCCAAATCGTTGATAGTTCATATGTTGTTGCGAGAGCATCTGGTGCGATAGCAGGATCTAACGATTTCTTGAGAAAAGCAGGTGGTGGTACAATAGTTGGTGACCTAAGAGTAGAAGACTCTTCTGGTAACGCAAAATTAATATTAGACAGTAACTTCGCACTCTATAGATCTGAAGCACCTGGTTTGGGTGTAGGTTTAGTAAGTCATGCAGATGGTATCAACATAGGTGGAACTCTAAACGGACATCTAATTCCTAGCGGTGCAGGAACGTTTGCTCTGACAAGTCAAATAATTGACTCAGCAACTATTCAGTCTTTAGCGCAAGAAGTAAACATCGACTCTTCAGAAGTTCTTGATATTATTTCTTCTGGGATATCAACTTCAAGTATTAATAATTTAGAAGGAATAGAATTCTCTTACGACAGTGGCGACATCCAAACTACTTGGGATGTTACTGTTTCTAATAAAGATAGTTCTCACAGATACCTTGGTGAAGGTTCCACCATGGGATATGTGATCAACGGCAAGTTTGCTCCATTCTTAGAATTAGTGCCAGGTACTACAGTAAGGTTCAGACAGGACGATAACTCCAACAGTGGACATCCAATTCGTTTTTACCTTGACGCGGCAAAAACAATATCTTATACCACAGGTGTAACAAACTCTGGTGTCAATGCAGGAACTAACGGTTCTTATGTAGATCTTGATGTAACTGACTCAACTCCTACGGTCTTGCACTACCAGTGTCAGAACCATGGTTATATGGGTAACTCATTACAAACTAATGCTAATGCAGTAAATACTCCTTATGCCGCTACTATCCGTGACAATCTAACAGTATCAAAATCAATTTCAGGATACGATGATCTAAGAGCACCTCATAGTGATACAACTAAAGTTTACACAGTCACTGTTGACTCAAAAGATGCTACACACAGATATAATGGTGTTGGAAGTGGAAACGGATATAGAATCGATGGAGTGTTCTCACCATATCTCACACTTACACCAGGTAGAACTTATCGCTTCGAACAGAGTAATTCTAGCAATAATGGGCACCCCATTGTCTTCTACAAAGAAGCATCAAAAGCGACAGAATATAGCACAGGTGTGACATATTATGCAGATGGTGTTCAAGCAAGTTCTAGTGCATACAACACTGCATTCAACTCTGCAACTGTAAAATATACCGAGATAACTGTTAGTGATACTACACCTACGGTTTTACATTACCAGTGTTACAACCATGGATACATGGGTAATGCTGTCTTTATGCTGACTGATATCGTTGTACCAAGCACCGATTCTGCGGCAGTCATTCAATTGATTGACTCAGATTACGTACAAGCAAGACAAACTGCAGGTACTGACTCTGCCGCAACAATCGCATTGATAAATGCCACAGTGGATTCAGATCGTGTTGCTTTATTACAATCTGCCTCAAGTAAGGGAACTATAACTCACAATAAGTTCCATTTTACTTCAGGTAGTGGTCAAACATATTTCTTCGGTGCTGACTCAGCAAGCACTACCATGAGAATTGTTGACCAAAAGAATATTGAAGTATATGTTGATGGTCTGACACAAAGACTTGGTAAAGACTTCAATGTTGACTCAAACTCAATAACATTTACTTACGGTGTTTCAAACGGTGCCTCAGTTTCTGTAACTGAACTAGTCGGTAGATCAGATGTAAAATCTACTCTGGTAGAAACCACATTCGAGTTTGATGCAGACTCAGGTCAGACAGTATTTACTGGTGCTGATGCCGATGGTGTTATACTTGATATGGCAAGTGGTGTTGTCCAAGTATTTCTAAACGGTTTCTTACTCTCTGCAGAAAACGACTACACATTATCTACAGATACTATAACTCTTTTCGATAGTGCTGACTCTGGCGACTTATTAGCAATCAGTGTTCTGGACGCAAACGTATCATCGTCACTCAATACTAAGCAACATATATTTGAAAATGTTACTGGAACTATACTGAAGAGAGGTGGTTTCGAATTTGCAGGTAATATCCAAGTTTTCAAGAATGGCGATATTCTAAAAGAAAATATTGACTATACAACCCAAGGTGGTAACCGAGTAGATCTTACGGTTGCGGCAGTTGGTTCTGATGTATTTGTCATAAGCACGTTTGCGGCACAGGATTATAATGCTAAGACATTTGATTTCGTAGCAACTGCAAATCAGACAACATTCACTGGAGAAGATAGAAGAGGGGAAGAACTCAAATACACTGCATCTGGAATAAACGTATTCTTGAATGGTATTGCTCTTGTAGACTCTTCAGATTATACCGCACAAAATGGTGTCTCATTAATTATGTCAACTCCAGTGGATAGTGGAGACGAGATAAAAATTACAACCTTTGTCCCTAGTAATCTGGGAAGTATTGCAGTCCCATTATCTAGAACTGCATTCGAATTTACGGCAACTCCAAATCAAACAACCTTTAGTGGAACAGATGACAATGCTAATGTGCTTGCATATGAAGCAAATAAAGTTGATGTCCATTTGAATGGTTTATTGCTCAAATCAAATGACTTCACCGCGACAAATGGAATTAGCGTCTCGTTGACAGAAGCGGCAGACTCTGGAGACATTTTGACAATCACCAAGTTTGTTGGTAATAATATCGGGGTTGACTCATCTCAAGTACAAACTATCATAGACAATGACGTTAGACACAACTGGAATGTTTGGAGCGATAGTGGAGAACTAGTACTGAACTCTCAAAACATTGTAAACAGTTCTTCCAAAGCAATACAACTAACATTACCACTTACACCATCTCAGGGAGATGAGATCAGAGTTATTGATGGTAATGGAACATCTGCAACCAACAATATTACACTGCGAAGAAATGGTAAAAACATAATGGGAACTGCAACAGATTTCGTTATAGACGTTGATCGTGCGGCAATCGGTTTAGTGTACTATGATGTAGGAAACGGATGGATATTGAAAGAGAACTAATATGCCAATACTAAGCGATCTTAGAAAAACTGAAAATGCCGCATTGGGTGTAGGTGGGGTTACCTACTACGATACATTAGACTCTCTTCCAATAACTGGATTGACATCTGGTGACCAAGCATTTGTATCCGCAACCGAAAGATACTATGTGTCTGATGGTAATGGTTGGTTCAACACAACTCTTATCAACAGGAACATACGTTGGGACTCAGGTGGCGAACCAAGTGCATCGTATAGTATTGTAGACTCTGCAACACCTTTAATAATTACAGCAAGGGCGGCAGACTCTGACAACTCGAACTTTCTCAATCAAAGTTTTGGATCTGACTCTGCACAATTCATGGCAACAGTAACTAATGACTCTTCTGTGTTTACCTTTACTCCTAAGACTGCCGCACAAATAGGTGCTTCGATAGCGGCAGGAGATCTTACGGACTCTAACGGTGATTTTATATACACCTTTAAATGGTCTGACGGTTTGAGTTTTGTGAACAAGGCAGTCACAATAACCTACAATCTTGCAGGGGGTGGTAGTATAAATTCTAATAATTATGGTAATAGAGGATTCCAAATCGGTTACTCTAATGCTAACACTAGCACTGGTATTCGATATTGGAATATGTCTAGTTCAAGTAATGCTCAAACCTTTGGTACTTTGTCCTCTGGTAAACAAATATACAAATCATGTTGTTTTGGTGATGGAACTTATGCATTTCGAGCAGGTGGTCAAAACTATGATGGTGGTTATGTATTAGATGATATAATAGAAAGATGGGCAACTGCGACTACAGGAAACTCTTCAGACTTTGGAGATCTAACATCTGTATCTATGAACAGTCATGCTGATACAAACGGAACAAGAGCAATTGTTTCTAAAGGAAGAGTTGGTTCTGCATCTTCTGCTTATGATCAGTCTAACTACACTGGTAAGTTAGATTACTTTGCTACGGCAACAAATACTAATGCTACAGATTTCGGTACTGATGATATAGGTAGAGATCAAAGTACATGTGTAGGAAATGGAATTAGAATGGTTTCTCTAGGTGGGTATCGAGATCCTGACTATCTAAAGGTTTGTGATTATGTAACTTTTGATACTCTTGGTAATGGTACAGATTTTGGTAACCTGACACAAGAAAATCATATTGCGGCAGGGGCAGGTACTGGTGCAGGAGACAGAGGTATACATGCAGGTGGACTAGCAAAACCTGGAAACACTGGTGCTAGTGCTTACGTTGATAATATAGAATACCTTGATGTTAGTACTCTTGGGGATGCTACGGACGCTGGTAATTTACTCAGTCAGGACGGTTATCATGGTGGTTGTCACAATGCTGAATATGCACACATTTTCGGAAGAGATTTTCCAGGCACTAACGATACTATACAACAAACAGTATTAGCAACGGCAGGGAACTCCACGGATTTTGGTAACTTAATTGGAAACAGTAGTCTCAGTTTTGGTACTTCTGGGGCAGATGCATAATGCCCTCGCTCAAAAGTATACGTCAAGGTGTGACCACACAACTTGGTGTAGGGTTTGTTACTATTTACGATAGTCTTGGCGAACTACCAATCACTAATGTAAATCAGGGCGATGGTGCCTATGTCAAGAGTAACAATAATTACTATATCAGTGATGGCATTGGTTGGAGAAACACTGGGTTACAAAATAAAAATCCTTTCTTTGTAACAGAACCAAGTGATAGTGATAGAACGTTTGTTGACTCACAAACTCCCATAACCATAATTGCAAAAGCAAACGACTCGGACAACCCTAACTTACTAAATCAAAGTTTCGCAACAGACTCTGCACAATTCTTAGTAGATATAACAATAGATTCTTCTGTTTTCACATTTACGCCAAAAACTAAATTGCAGATAGCAGAAGCAGTCTCAGCAGGAAATCTAGCAGACTCTGATGGTGATTTCCACTATTCATTCAAATTCAGTGATGGTATTAGTTTTGTAAACCAGACTGTCAAATTCACATACAACAGTTCTCCACCTCTTGTAGGAACTAATCAATATTTTGGTGATAGAGGATTTTCTATTGGAGGTTCTAAAAGCACTGGGAATACACAGGCGATAGAATATATGGATCTTACTGGGAATAATTATGCTTCCACATTTGGAAACTTGGCAGGAAGTGGTTCGGGTCAAAGGGCATCCGTATCAGATGGAAACAGAATAGTAACTACAGGGGCAGGATATACTGCTAATAATTTAAATTTAGAGTATTTTGCATCCGCAACCACAGGTAATGCTACTTATTCAGGAAATACCTTATTGGGTTCGGCACAAGGTTATTGTGACTATGATCAGTGTGCAGGATCTGATGGATTATATGGAATGTATGTTGGGGGTTATGCCGCTTCTGGTAATGGAGATCGAAAGGCACAAACAATAGTAATTCAGACTGCAGGAGATGCCACCAACTATAACGGACTTACCAACTATGAGCGAAGAAATTCCACAGCAGTCAATAATGCTACTCGATTGGTTGTTATAGCAGGACAGTTTAGCACCTACACTTCTCCATCAAGGACGATGGATTATTTTACATTTCAAGTGCAGAGTGGCGCAACGGACTTTGGAGATATTTCCACGCAAAGACATTATAGTGCAGAAGGAAACTCTAATGGAACATATGGTTGCTTTGCAGGTGGCATCACTTATCATAGTGGATCTGATCCTGGCGAACATATACAGAGAATAACAATTGCCACACCTGGTAATGCTTCAGACATTGGAGATCTAGGGTTCAACAATGCTTCTTCGGGTAAAATGCCCACTCGTAACCATGGTGGATGTGGTAACTCCACTTATGGATGCACTCTAGGTGGTGGTGGAGATAATTATCTGGGATATGGATTTCAAAGAAGTAGTTGGATACACCGATGGAATAATGCAACTGGGGGAAATAGTGTTACTAATCCACCTACACTTACTGCCGCAATCACAAATGCATCTGGTGCCTCTGGTAATGCATCGTAAGTAAAAGAATAAAACTTATAAATAGTACCAAATACTTTTAGTTTTTGGAGACTATTATGGCAGTTCCTAATTCAAGACAAGATCTTATTGATTATGCCAAGAGGCGACTTGGTGATCCAGTTTTGGAAATCAATATCGATGAAGATCAAATGGAAGATCGTGTAGACGAAGCACTGCAATACTATCAAGAGTTTCACTCTGATGCAACGGTAAGGACATATCTAAAACATCTTGTAACTGCTACAGATGTTAGTAACGAATATATTCCCATACCGTCTAATGTATTGACCGTGACTAGATTATTTCCAATCGCATCTTCTTTCAATTCATCGTTTAACTTCTTTGATATCAAATATCAAATGATGCTAAATGATATAGCAGACTTGCAGAACTTTGCAGGTGACCTTGCTTACTATGAACAGATGCAACAATACCTGTCATTATTAGATACAAAACTAAATGGTCACCCACAAGTACAGTGGTCTAGGCATCAAGATAGATTACACATTTTTGGCGACTTTCAAGATCAAGATGTCAAGGAAGGTGAGTATGTTGTAGCAGAAGTTTATACCATAATAGATCCGACTACTCATACATCCATATTCAATGATATGTGGTTGAAAGATTATACAACAGCACTATTCAAACAACAGTGGGGAATGAACCTCATAAAGTTTGAAGGTGTACAATTGCCAGGTGGTGTTACCTTCAATGGTAGACAGTTATATGATGATGGAACAACTGAGATAGAAAGGTTAAGAGAATCAATAAGACTAGAACATGAAATGCCCTCTGACTTTTTTATAGGATAACACAATGGCAAGAAACCTTTACTTCTCGGAAAAAGTAAGATCTGAAATGGATCTCTATGCAGACTTGGTAATAGAGTCTCTAAAGATCTATGGTCAAGATGTTTACTATTTACCTAGACAACTAATGAATCACGATGACCTATTAGGAGATGACGTGACATCTCGATTCCCAACATCTCATAAGATAGAGATGTACATAGAGAATGTAGAAGGGTTCGATGGAGAGGGAGATCTCTATACTCGCTTTGGAGTTGAGATCAGAGACGAAGCAACATTCGTAGTTGCAAAAACGAGATTTACTACTCAGGTTCAAAGACCAGACAATGAAATTGATACTGATAGACCAACTGAGGGAGACTTGATCTATCTACCACTTACAAATAAAATGTTTGAGATTCAACACGTAGAACACGAGCAACCATTCTACCAAATAGAAAATGTTCCAGTTTTCAAAATGCGTTGTACACTCTTTGAATACACTGGAGAAGACTTCGATACAAGTATTGATACTATCCAAGATATTGAGAAGACAGGTTCTTATCAGTATATTGTATCTGTCAAACCAACTAAAAACGCAAGTGCGGTGGCATCTATTAGTTTTGATTCTAGCGGAACCATTGGACAGGTTGATGCTATCTTCCTAACAGACAGTGGTAATTACTACTCAACAGTTCCTACGGTTTCTATTGTTGGTGGTAAAGACTCTGCAGGGTTGGTGGGAGATAGTGCTACTGCTACTGCTACAATAGATCTATCAACTGGAAGAGTAAACAGTCTTACACTTACTTCACAAGGTACTAATTATGACTCCGCACCCACTATCAACTTTACTGGTGGTAATCTTGGAGTTGACTCAGATTATCGTATCGGTGATACAGTACAACAAATACTTGCAGGTGGTATCAAGATTACTGGTGAGATCCAGAGAATTGTTAATGACTCTGCAGGTGACTCCTCAGATCACATCTACTTGGCACATGTTGGTTCTGATGATGGTAAATACCACACATTTGTACCTGGCAGTGAGATCATAAATACATCTAGAGGTGGTGTAATAGGACGTGGATTGATAGTGAACTCTGTAACAGAAGACAATAAGATATCTGAAACTGAACAAAACGATATCTTTAGTACAAACAGTACTGACTTCCTAGACTTTACAGAAAACAATCCATTTGGTGACGTGGAGAATAACTAATGTTTGGCACATACTTCTATCATGAGAAGATAAGAAAGCAGGTTTCTCTGTTCGGAAGACTGTTCAATAATATCTACGTTCTACGCAAAAATGCTTCTGGTGGAATTTTAAATCAATTAAAAGTTCCTCTTGCTTATGCACCTAGGAAGAAATTTTTAGAAAGAATAAATCAAACACCTGAACTTGAAACAGATGAAAAGACTGCCATAAAGTTACCTAGGATGTCATTTGAGATTACTAGTTTTGCTTATGACTATGCAAGGCAATTGACTAAGGTCAATAATTTCAATACCATTGGTACAACTGTAAACGATAGGCAAAAGTTTTTTTCACCTGTTCCCTATATGATAACTTTTGATCTTAACATATATGCTAAGAGTCAAGATGATGCATTGCAAATCGTAGAACAAATTCTTCCTACGTTCAATCCGCAATACACTTTGACAATAAAACCCTTTAGTGAATATCCAGACTTCAAGGAGGATATCCCAGTTATAATTCAAGGGGTGACGTTTTCAGATGATTTTGAAGCATCTATGGAACAACGAAGAACTATTATATATACATTAACTTTTGAAGTCAAGACTACATTTTATGGACCTATTACTGAAGGTAAAATTGTTAGAAAATCTATCGCAAATGTCTTTCAGCAAAACGAGGGGGCAAGTCAGGATTCTGATATCCAACTTGAGACCATCACCGTAACACCTAATCCTATTACTGCTATCGGTATGCCAGATAGCGATTTTGGGTTTGACACAACAATTGATCTGGCATTTGACGATAGTGCGTAAGGAGAAATAAATGCCCATTACACTAAGAAATACGAAAGGTAGTGAACTTACGTTCAGTGAACTTGATGGTAATTTCACTCACCTTGACGCAAGAATAGATTCTACTGGAGGTGCCTCTTATCTAAAGAGTGTCATTGACTCATCATATGTTTTGAGTTTTGTTGACTCAGATCATCTGGCAGGAATAGTAGACCAAACATTTGTAAACTCTAGGTTAGATACATTACAATTCCTAGACTCTGCAGAAGCAATACAACTTATTGACAGTGCTCATGTTCAGGCAAGAGTAGGAGATTTAGTAGATAGTGCTGACGTTGTCCAACTGATTGATAGTGCCCATGTTCAAGCAAGACTGGGAGAACTAGTTGATAGTGCAGACGTAGTTAGTATCATAGATAGCGATCACGTACAGGCACGTGCAGATACTGTAAAACTAAGAACTTATACAGTTGCAACTTTACCTACAGGAGTAGCAGGTCAATTGATCTACGTTTCGGACGGAGATTCAGGAAACCCAACTCTTGCAATGCATGACGGATCTACATTCAAACGCATAGAATTAGGTACTACCGTAAGCGGATGATATGGATGATAATAAGATAAATAATGATTACGACTATTCTCGTGATACTCTCTATGAATTGATAG